>ENA-OUOU01001279-OUOU01001279.1-human-gut-metagenome-genome-assembly--contig:-NODE-1279-length-13408-cov-3.883697_pt1 | contig 13408 bp, 11 predicted proteins | sample MGYA00237936_ERZ548765 | MGnify/ENA primary metagenome ERZ548765 (study PRJEB26490, sample SAMN05356889) | human gut metagenome | biome: terrestrial biome; feature: human-associated habitat; material...
AATCCATGCTTTCATATATTAATTTAAAACTTCCTTATTCGGAATCGAAACCATTTTATCCATCCAATGATAACTCAGATATCCCAAATAAACAAGAAACAGAATCTTTTCTCTCAATGAAAAAACAGCCCTTGCGGACTGTTTTTTCGAGGAGTTTAGTTATGAAAATGTTAATCTATATAAAGGAAAATTGGCATTTTTAGTAAGCACCATTCTGAATGCTTACATCAACAAGTGCTTGTCTGTTGTTCTCTTGTTGATAATAGTAATATACAAAATAAATGTGTACGAATTATGTCGGTTTTCGAAAACATTTCTAAAATTCTAAAAAAATTATTTTATAATTCGTTAATATTTTATTTGTTTCTGTTTAGATTTTTTTGTATGATTATAGTCTGCCCGGTATTTTTCCTTTTATACATAACATTTCAATTTTTTATTTATCACATCTTCCTCTGTTCCAGCAGATATTTGCTCAACTCGATCATTGCCTGATCTTCTGTGCTGTTATAAAACTGCACACTTCCCGGTGTCACAGCATCCGAAACCAGACTATACTCTTTTAATTTATGAAGTGTCTCTCTGGCAGTTCCTGCACCACCGTCAAAAACCGCTACCCCGGAGCCGAGTACTTTCTGAATCGTCTTACGCACCAGTGGATAATGCGTGCAGCCAAGAACAACTGCATCCACTTTTCTTTCCTGGTACGGTGCAAACAGATTTTTTAAGAACCGTTCCAATGCTTCTCCGGAAAGTTCTCCGCGCTCTACGAATTCCACAAGCCCCGGACATGGCAGTGGTATGATCTCCGCCTGGTCCTGAAATTTCTGCATAAGGTTATGGAACTTTTTTTCCCTCAATGTCATAGGCGTTGCCATGACAAGCACCCTTGGATTTTCTTTTACAGACACTGCCGGTTTTAATGCCGGCTCAATTCCGATGACCGGGATCTCTTTCTGGTATTTTTCCCTTAAAATGTGAATCGCTGCGCTTGTCGCTGTGTTGCATGCGACAACCAGTGCTTTTACATTCTGCGTCATTAAGTATTCCGCATCTGCCAGTGTGAGTTTTCGCACTTCCTCTAATGTCTTTGTTCCATAGGGCGCATTTTTTGAATCCCCGTAAAATATAAAATTTTCATTTGGCATCAATGCCACCAATTCCCGAAGCACGCTGATTCCACCAACACCGGAATCAAACACTCCAATTGGTCTCTGCACTTCATCCATATTACGATTTCCTGCTTTCTTTTCTTCTATTTTGCAAACACCGCGATCTGTTCTTTCCTCGTACTGATTACTATTCCAACAAGGCACCTGCTCGAAATCTGCTTTTTACTTACCTGCTTCAGTTGTGCCTATTACCTATGATAACATTCATTCTGTCCACACAGCCCTGCTTCCCTTATCTGTGCGGCTGACGACGAGTTTACGGTCAATCTGTTCTTTCAGTTCCGTCACATGGGAGATGATGCCCACCATGCGGCTGTCACCGGCAAGTTCCCCAAGCACTTCGATTGCCTGCTGTCTCGACTGCGCATCCAGAGAGCCAAATCCCTCATCAATAAACATCATATCCGGGTGAATTGCCCCGGCGCTCCGCTCCACGATATCGGACAATCCAAGTGCCATCGCAAGTGCTGCCAGAAAAGATTCCCCGCCGGACAGTGTTTTCACGTCGCGCTCGCTGTCCGTCACAAGACTGTAAACAGAAAGATCCAGTCCCTCGTTTGTCTTTCTTCCCGTATTCGCCTCTTCCTTTAACTTAAGGATAAACTGATGATTGCTCATCGTCAAGAGCCGCTTGTTCGCTTCATGGATGATCTGTTTAAAATACTGCCTCTGGATATAAGTTTCAAAATCGATTTTTGCAGAACCGGAAAGTCTTCCGTTCGCTGTCTTAGACAGACTTTTGATGACCTGATCTTCGCTCTCCATTTTTTTTCCCTTTTCCAGATAGACGGCACAATTCTGCAGCACTGCCCTGTCATTTTCATATGCTGTGTGCAGCTCCATATACGTTTTTTCCGCCTCTTTTAATGCCTGTTTTTCTATTTTCAGCTGCTCATTTAATTCCGTCGTATCAGTATATGTTTTTCCGCTGACCTGTTTCTCCAAAAGTTTCTGCTCACTCTGCTGTCTTAAGCACTGAGACTCATACTCTTTCTCTTCCCGCTCCAGTTTTGATCTGCCCCGCTCCGGCAGGATCGCAAGGTGATATGTTTCTTCAGAAACAAACCCGGATTTTTCCAAAAGTTTTGCATATTCTTTTTCCGTTTTTACTGCAAGCTTTTTTGCTGTTTTCTGATTTTCTTCCTCTGCGAGTTTCTGTCCTTTTAACGTGTTCATCGCTTCTGCCAGCTCCGACACTTTTTGCCGTTTCTTCGCTATCTCCTGCTCTGCCGCCTCCAATGCTTTCTGCATTGCGGCATACTGTTTTTTTGCTTCGGCAAGAGATGGATACACAAGCTTCTCACGGATCTGTTCGGCTATTTTCTGCAGACTGACATAGTTTTGCTCTGCTTCTTTTCTCTGCTGTTTTGCAATCGTCTGTGCCAGTACAAAATCAGCTTCCTCTTTCTCGACTGCCTGCGCAAGCTTCTGCTTTTCTGTTTTCTCTGCCTCAAAAGCAGCATACGCCAGATCGCGCTTTTCTTCTGCTACAGCCCTTGTCTTTTTTGCCTGCTCCACTTCCAGTTCTGTCACCGCATGGTCAGAAAGCTTCGCCGGATCCGGATGAACTGTTGAACCGCAGACCGGGCATGGACAGCCGGCACTCAGATTTTCTGCCAGGATCCCCGCCTGCTCTTTTAAAAAGGCTTCATACATGTGTTCATAATGCTTTGCCGACTCCGAAGCGCTGAGAGATGTCTGCTCCCAGTTTTTCTTCGTTTGCTCCACGACCTGCTCCTGCCGCTTCTGCTGTTCTTTTAATGCAGCAATCCCAGCCTTTTTCTTATGGAATGACTCCTCTGATATTTTCCCGAGGTCTTCCCACACCTTTTTGGCCTGCTGCTCCTCTGACCTTGCATTCTGCAGTGCCTCATAAGACGGGAATGACTGCTCTAACGCAAGCATTTTTTTCTGGATATCTGCCGCTTCTCTTTTCTGTTTTGCCTCCGCCTCCTGCTGCTGTGTCTTTAATGTCTCGAACATCTCCTGATCGTTCGCCAGTGTTTCTGTCATTTTTGCGATCGCCTGTGCCGACTGCTCCACTGCCTGCTGCTGTCTGAGATTCTGTTGCTCCGCCACAAGCACTTTATCTGCTTTCCGTGCATTTTCGATCTGCTGTCTGCGCTCTTTCGATTCCGCCTGCCTTGCTTCCAGCTCTTTTCCATTCTGTCTGATTTTTTCCAGAGAAACAAAAAGTTTATTGATCTCCTCATACTTTGTGATCTTTTTATTCAGTTCCTCCACATTTGCCCTGCGGAGATTCTGCTCTTTTAACGCATCCTTTAACCGTTCCCGCAAACGCTCCACAAGTTCATCCAACGGTAATTCTTCACTTTCAGGAAGCAGAATGATCCTGCTTTTCTCCTGCTCAAATGCACGGTCGTTCTCCTGGATGCGCTCATCCATTTCATGGATTTTCTTCTAAGATTTTCCTGGATTTTCCAATAGATGTCTGTCCTGAATAATTTGGAAAAGATCATTTTCCGCTCGTCCGACTTTGTATACAGGAGTTTTAAAAAATCTCCCTGTGCGATCATCACGATCTGCGAAAACTGGTCTGCGGTAAGCCCCAGGATTTCAATAATTTTTGCATCGGTAGCATTTTTCTTTTCCGGGAAAACAGTTCCATCCGGCATGGTAAGTTCGACACTGTGTGGTACTTTCTGCTCCCTGATTTTGCCGTTTTTCAGTGTTTTCGTAATCTTATAGTCCGGGTTTCTGCGCACGCGGTATGTCTGTCCCCGGTATAAAAATTCCAGTTCCACATAGGTTTCCGTCTCCGGCTGGGCATACTGGCTGCGCATCATGTTTCCGTTTCGCTCACCGCCGCTGGTCTGATTGTAAAGTGCGTAAGTGATCGCATCAAAAATGGTTGTTTTTCCTGCTCCGGTATCTCCGGTGATCAGAAAAATCCCCTGCTGCTGCCCGGTAAAATCAATGACATTTTTTCCCGCATACGAACCAAATGCCGACATGGTAAGCTTCAAAGGCTTCATTCTGCCACCTCCTTTTCCCCGTTTATCACAGTGCGGATCACATTGTCCTCATCCTCCGTCATCGCCCTTCCGTTCATCTCCTGAAAAAAGGTCACAAACGCATCATAAGGATCGAGGCTCTCCACTTCCTCTTCCGAAAACTCCAGAATCTTCCTTGTCCGCTCATTGTCTATTTTTATCTCCAGAATATGGTCATAGACCTGTTCTAACTTTTCTTTCGGCTGGTACGCTTCCACCTCATCTGTCAATGTAATGCTCACATAATCGTGACAGTTGTCCTCTGCCGCTGCATTTAAAATTTCATCCAGATGTCCGATCATTTTGCGCACCCTGCGCATCGGCGTAAGCGGCAGTTCTGTGATATGCGGCTCGCTTCCTTTTTCCAAAAGTTCCACCATCGTCACGGTCTTTTCATCGCCTGCCTCGCTCACGGAATACTGTAACGGTGTTCCACAGTAACGGTTCTGTACACGCCCTATTTTCTGTTTTCTGTGAATGTGTCCAAGTGCTGCATAATCAAACGGTTCTAAAACCGCTGTATCCACATTTTCAATCCCTCCAACCATGCGGATCTCGGAGTCCGAAGTCTCCGGCTCCCTGCCCGCAGCAGTATAAAACTGATGGCTTACGAGGATATTGCGCTTTGCAGTGTCGATGTTCTCCCGCTCTATGACAAGCCGGACGGCCTCATCATAAGTCGTAATGTCACCATCGATCAGATTTCTCACATAGGAAGGCTTCACAAAAGGAAGCAGGTAAATGCATACCTCGCCGTATGCATCAAAAAAACTCACTTTTCTGATGGTCTCCTCACGGGTAACCGGCGGCATACCTACGATCATCACCCTATGTTTTGCCAGAATGTCACTCGCAAAATCAATCCGTTTCGCACTGTCGTGATTCCCTGCAATGATGCAGACTGTCACTTCCGGCTCCAGATCGTTCAGTGCTGTCAGAAACTCATCAAACACTGACACTGCCTCCGCTGACGGCACCGGCGTATCATAGACATCCCCTGCAATGAGAACCGCATCCGGCTTCTCGCGTTCTGCCAACGCCACGATTTTCCCTAATATGTCCCGCTGTTCTGCGATCATATTGTAATGATGCAGCTGCTTTCCAATATGAAGATCCGACAAATGAAAGAATTTCATGTTCCTCTCCTTTTGCTCTAAGCTAACGTTTCCTATTACAGAAAAAGCCACAACAGACAACTGTTTCCATTGTCTGCCATGGCAGTCTGTTATTTCAAAAATCCGTTGATGATCTGTTCCTCGGCTTCTTTTTCCGTAAGTCCAAGTGTCATAAGTTTGATCAGCTGCTCGCCTGCAATTTTACCGATAGCTGCCTCATGAATGAGGTTTGCGTCAATATTATTGGCGGTAAGCTGTGGGCTTGCTGTCACGCATCCATGATCCATAATGATCGCATCGCACTCACTGTGGCCTGCACAGGCTGCGTTTCCGTTCATAATAGAGAAGAATTCCTGTCGGGATTCTCCCTTTGCCACCGAACGTGACACCAGATTACAGCTGCAGTCTTTTCCGTTCATATCGATTGCAAAATCTGTCTTGGCATACTGTTTTCCGTGTGTCATGATCTTCTCATGCACTTCTAAGGAAGCTCCGTCTGCAAGATCTCCTTTGGTGATACGGACTGTGGAGTCGATTCCCTTGATCTGGGTTGTCTCCATCTCCATGTGTGCGCCCTCTTTTAAATGCACGATGGTCTGTGGATTCATGACATTCTCACCATTTCCATCTCCCTCACCGTAGTGGCGCTCAATGTATTTTACTTTTGCATTTTTCTCCAGATAAAATGTGTGGATTCCCTCATGCTTGGAAGTGTCCACGCCACAGTTGTGGATTCCGCATCCCGCAACGATCGTGACATCTGCGCCCTCCCCAATGTAAAAATCATTGTATACACATTCCTGCAATCCGCTCTCGCTCAAAACGACCGGAATATGAACGCTCTCATTGACCGTTCCCGGTTTGATAATGATGTCAATTCCGTCCTTGTCCTCTTTTGTGACAATATCAATATTGGCGGTGGTGTTTCGTGCAGCCTTTTTTCCATTGGCACGGATATTATAGGCACCTTCCGGAACCTCATGAAGTCCCGCCACCTGTTCTAATAAATTTTTCTGTACTAAATCCATGTTTCTTCCTCATTCTCCTGCTGCTGTTTTCTGTCGGTCATCATCCGTTCAGCAGCTCTCTCACTACAAATCTGTTCTGCCAGTGCGGCTATGCTTTATCGATCAACGTCTGGCAGGTCTGTGCCGTATTCAGAAGTTCCGGAAGCACTTCCGCTTTGGTTCCGGTCTTGCGCACCTGTCCGTCTGCAATGACGATGATCTTGTCCGCAATGTCAAGGATCCGTTCCTGATGGGATATGATCAGAATCGTTCCGTTGATCTCATCTCTCATTTTTTCAAATACTTTGATCAGGCTGTTAAAACTCCAGAGGTCGATCCCTGCCTCCGGCTCATCAAAAATAGAAAGCTTCGTTCCCCTTGCAGTGATCATTGCGATCTCGATCCTTTTCAGCTCACCGCCGGAAAGACTTCCGTTGATCTCACGGTCAATGTATTCTCTCGCACACAGACCTACCTCCGATAAAATATCGCAGATCTCATTCACACTCATCTCTTTGCCTGCAGCGATCGTGATGAGGTCTTTTACGGTCAGCCCTTTAAAATGAACCGGCTGCTGGAATGCAAAACTGATTCCTTTTCTGGCGCGCTCCGTAATGTTTAAACCGGTGATATCCTCTCCATCTAAAATAATCTGCCCGGCGCTTGCTTTTTCAATTCCCATTAAAACTTTCGCAAGTGTGGACTTTCCTCCACCATTTGGTCCGGTAATGACAAGCATCTCGCCGTCCGCAACATCGAAACTGATGTTTTCAACAATGCTTCTCTCTACTCCATTCTCCTGAACCTGGAATGTAAGATTCTTTACCTCCAGCATAACATAATCTCCCTTCTGACCCATATCAGATTTCAAAATGTCCCGGCAAAAGCCCCAGACACCTTTCTATTATAAATCATGTGAAAAATGTTGTCACCTTTTATTCCAAGTGATTTAGTATATTTTACATTTTTTTCTTCCTGATACTCCATGCCTCCAGCCGCGTCACCTCTATTTTATTTCCTGCCTCTAATCGCGTCACCTCTATTTATCAAATTCAGAATGTGGAAAATTTTTCCATAAGAATTTTCCCCTTTCTTTTTCCTCTCCATGTTGAACTCATATTTGACGAATGTTATAATAGTAATTGGCGTAAAATGAATTGATAATTTTGATAACAGGAGGACTTCTTTATGCCTAATTACCCGGACTCAATCCAGGATCTAGAACCGCTTAGCGGTCTATATATAAGAAAAAGATTTTTAAATGAAGTGCGTACTTTTCTGGACCAGAAGCATCCGCAAGGCTGGTGTATTGTAGCCATCGATATTGAGAATTTTAAATTATTCAATGACTGGTACGGGCAGGACAGCGGTGATTATCTGCTTCTGGAAATTGCTGCCTATCTTCGAAACCTTCACCAGGAAGATAACTACATCACCGGACACTTTAGTGCCGATGACTTTTTTATCTGCATGCCAGATGACGGTCACAAACTCCGCCACATTTATGCAACAATTTATCATTACATTGATAAACTGGAACAAGATGATAGTTTCCTTCCATCCATCGGCGTCTATCGGATTGAAGACGAATCTCTGAATGTCAGCACGATGTGCAACAATGCGCAGATTGCGGCTTCCAGTGTTGATGGAAAGATTGGAAACAGAATCTGCTATTTCGAATCCGGCATGGCTAAAAAAATAGAATTAAAGCAGCGTATTCTCCGGGATGCTCGTCATGGACTGGAAAATCACGAATTTATCTTCTATCTTCAGCCCAAATGTAACATGGCGACCGGTGAACTGGTCAGCATGGAGGCGCTTGCCAGATGGCAGAAATCTGACGGAACTTTTGTCTCACCTGAAGAATTTATCCCACTGTTCGAAAGCAGTGGATTTATTACCCGCTTTGACATGTACATCTGGAAATCTGTCTGCAAAACTTTAGCCGCCTGGCAGGATAAAGGCTGCAAACTTGTTCCGATTTCCATCAATGTCTCTATGATAGACATTACGAATATTGACGTGCCTCAATATTTGTCAATGCTTACAGAGCAGTACCACATTTCCCCGGAATATCTGCCTGTGGAAATTACAGAATCTGTCTTTGCAGAGAGCAACACCATTGTAAAAAATACTATTACCCGTTTCCACAAAAAGGGTTTTTACGTGCTCATGGACGATTTTGGCAGTGGATATTCTTCTTTAAATGTGTTAAAAGACGCGAATGTAGATTATCTGAAACTAGATATGAAGTTCATGCAGATTGATGCAAAGAATAAAGGAAAAGGAATTCAGATTCTGAAATCTATCGTAGATATGGCTTACCGGCTTGGTCTTGTAATCATCGCAGAAGGTGTTGAGACAAAGGAACAGTCCGAGATTCTGAAATCCATGAACTGTAACTATGGTCAGGGATTTTATTTTCACAGACCTATGTCGGTAGAAGCTGCTGAGGAACTCATTCAGACGATTCCAATCGAGAACTTCCGGGCCGCCCATGAACAGGTCAGCCGGATTCGTAATGTCTGCGAAGCGCTCCCTGATTCCCCGGAAATGTGGAAGTTAGGTGACAATATTTTCCGGATTCTTCTGGATCATATGCTTCTGCTCTCCAGATTTAATCTGATTACCGGAGGTATGGAAACGATCAAAAGAGATTCGTCTCTTGCAGGTTTTGGAATTGAATATGAAACCGATTATCAGACCTACATGTCCCGCCTACTGGACGAACAGTTAGTCCATCCGGACGATGCAGATGAATTTCGCTCTATCATGACTCTTGACCAGCTTCGTTTGCGTATGTTCCATGAAAAAGGATCTGTCATCTATCGCTTCCGCAGAAAATTCAAAGCCGGATATTTCTGGACTTCACTGGAACTTTTCCCGGATACTGAATGTTCCAAAGAAAATCCTTGGGTCGTTATGGTTATTCATGAATCTCCGTCAGTGAATCCAGATCTTTAAGCTCTGACGCTGACATTTCAAACATCTGGACATCGTCCAGATGTTTTTTTAATACACATTTCCCCCCCACATCGCCTTCAAGATTTTTTAGTTCCTCGTAATATTTGCGTGCAAAAATTACAGGATTCCCCATTCTTCTAGCATTTTCACTAACCAAGATACCTTTCTTTGAGACTTCCCATGTTTCCACCATGTTTTCAAGTGATTCTCTTGTCAGATATGGCTGGTCTGCCACTGCAAACATACAGCCTTCCCTCTTTCGGTTGCCTGTTTTTCCACATTTTTCTTCCAATTCTATGAGCTTTTCCACTCCAAGACGGATAGAGCCGGATATTCCGGCTTCCGGATGTGGATTATTCACGGTTTTCATGTACGGAAAATGTGCTTCTATGTCATAGATGATCTCTTCATACTGCGTCACAATCACTATGGTATCTAAAAGCCCTTTCTGCCACAATGCAGCTACAACTTCCAGTCCGTAGCGGTACATACATTTTCCATTCAACCTATATAACAACTTGTTCGAGCCAAACCGGGTGCTGTTGCCCGCTGCCAGAAAAATCAAATTCATTCGTTTTTCTCCATTCTTCTACTGTATAGCTTCCAGTGCCTGATTTGATCCAATCAAAATCAGAACATTCCCTTCCTTCAGCTGTTCTTTTGGATCTGGATTGACTTCTACTTTGTCTCCCATCTTGATTCCCACAACAATAACGTCATAACTTTTTCTTACATCTAACTCTAAAAGCGTCCTGCCAACCCATTTTTCCGGCACTTCTGTTTCGACCAGGCTATAATCCGGTGAGAGCGAGATCCAGTCCGTAAAGTTTGCAGACATCAGATTCCTTGCCACACGCATTCCCATCTCTTTTTCCGGAAAAATAACAGAATCTGCTCCGATTTTCTCAAGCACTGTTGCATGAAGTTCATTTTTTGCCTTTGCCATAACATATGGAACACCAATTTCCTTGCACACAAGTGTTGCCATGATACTCGCTTCCATATTGTCTGATGCCGCTACCACAACTCCATCCAGATTCCTCGTTCCAAGCGAACGGATAAAATCTGCATCTTCAATGTCTGCTTTCATAGCATAGGACACCTGATTCGCAATTGCCTCCACACGCTCCATATTTGCATCGATTGCAACCACTTCACAACCTAATTTTTGAAGCTCAATGGCAACACTTTCTCCAAAACTACCTAACCCAAATACCGCATACTGCTTCTTCACTGTATCTCCTCCGTATCACATTTTCTTTCATTTTTCTTACTTTATCCTACCAGTATATTATTCGTCGGAAGTGTGCGTATCCTGTCTTTTTGATTCTTTTTTCCTGCAAACAAAAGTGCAATTGTCACAGGTCCGACTCTTCCAATATACATTAGTGCAATAATTACCGCCTGACTTTCCCTGCACAGATGGGAAGTCAGGTCTGCAGTCAGACCGACGGTTCCAAGCGCAGAAGCCGTCTCATACATAATGTTCAGAAAGGATAACCTGTCTGCTTCAAATACTGCAATCAATGTTGTTCCAGTTAAGTAACAGATCAGTGCAAGCACGACTGTCACAAATCCCATTCTGACATTTTGTGCGGATATTCTTCTTCCAAAACATTCCGTATCCTGTCCCCCACGGACAAATGCAATGCATGTAAGCATGAGCATTGCTATAGTAGTAGTCTTCACACCTCCTGCCGTTCCTCCAGGTGATCCTCCGATAAACATCAAAAGGATATTCAGAAATCTTGTCTCTTCATGCATACCTGCCTGTGAAAATGTAGAATATCCCGCTGTTCTGGTCGTCACTGACTGAAAGGCAGATGCCATCCATTTCTCTCCAAAATTTAAGTGTCCAATTGTATCCGGATTATGATATTCCAGTAAAAATGTCAATAACGTTCCCACTGCCAGCAATATCAAGGTTGTCACGATTGCAAGCTTTGAATGCAGCCGGAGTCTTGTAAACCACCATTTTCCAGGAATTTCTTTCTTTCGGATTTTTTTAATATTACCCAGCACATCATACCAGACACTAAATCCGATACCACTTAAGATGATCAGAAGCATTGTCGAAATATTAATGAGTGGATTACAGATATATTTTGCCAGACTGTCTGAACCTAGTATATCAATTCCTGCATTGCAAAACGCAGATACCGAATGAAAGATGCTATACCCAATTCCACGCAACAATCCATATTCCGGCACGAACTGCACTGCATAGAATAAAGCTCCCACACCCTCAACCGTAAATGTTCCGATCAGAATTCTTCTGACCATTCCTACAATACCACCAATAGAATCTGCGTTATACGTTTCCTGGATAACCATACGCTCCCTGACAGTAATCTGTCTGCGTAAGAGAAAAAAGAATGCCGTTACACAGGCAATGATTCCAAGTCCGCCAATCTGTATCAAAATCAATAGAATCACTTTTCCAAATAATGTAAATTGAGTTTGTGGAATGATCGTGACCAGCCCTGTCACACACACTGCAGATGCCGATGTAAATAACGCATCAAAGAATTCAATCGGCTTCTGGTTGCTGACCGGAAGCCATAAAAGAACTGCTCCGGTCACAATTACAAGCAAAAATCCGGTTACCAGAATCTTCATCGTATTCCAGCGAATATTTTTCTTTCTATTATATCTTTTCATATGTTTTCTTCCTTTGATTTTTCAATAACCACATTATGCTCTTTTTCTTTTCTTTTGTCTACTTTTTTATATATTCTATATAAGTCTATACTTTTTATTTCTTGCGAAACTTCTTTCCAGGTACTATACTAAATTTAGTTTCAGTTTTAGTTTTATATATTTGTTTTCTACGAGGAGATTGGATTATGATTACAACTACCGATTTCGGAACTTTATGTGACGGCAGAACAGTCAGATTATATACATTAAAAAATGACGCCATCGAACTTTCTGTCACAGATTACGGCAGCACTCTCGTACGCCTGCTCGTCCCGGATAAGAATGGCAAGCCAACGGATGTTGTCCTTGGCTATGATGATCTTGCAGGCTACGTGGCCGATGACACCTGCTTTGGAAATAATGTCGGCAGAAGCGCCAATCGTATTGGAGGTGCTTCATTTACACTGAATGGTACAGAATATAAACTGGCTGCCAACGATGGAGAAAATAATCTTCACAGCGGTCCGGACTCTTACTCGAAACGGATCTGGAACGTAGCCGCTAAAACAGACACCTCCATTACATTTTCTCTGGAAAGTCCTCATATGGATCAGGGATTCCCAGGAGCACTGACCATGTCTGTCACCTACGAGATTTCCGGCCAGAACGAAGAGCCTGCTTTCTCGATTACATACGAAGCAGCTCCGGATCAGGATACATTGATTAGCATGACGCACCACAGTTACTACAATCTGAACGGAGAAGGTTCCGGTGATATTCTGAATCATAAGGTTACGCTGGCAGCAGACTTCTATACTCCAACTAATGCTGCTTCTGTTCCAACTGGAGAGATTACTTCTGTCACCGGAACGGTTATGGATTTTCGGGACGGACGTTATCTTGGCACTGATATTGAAGATTCTATGTTGCAGACTGCCCGCGGCTACGATCACAACTGGGTAATTGGAACCGGATATGGCGTTCCTCACAAAGTGTTGACCGCAACAGGTGACCAGAGCGGCATCTCCATGGACTTATCGACAGATTATCCTGGAATCCAGCTTTACACTGCCAACTATCTGGAGCATGTTGCCGGAAAGCAAGGGCATGTATACGAGGCAAGAGATGCTGTGTGCTTCGAGCCACAATATTTTCCAGATGCTATTCATCATCCGAATTTTCCAAGTCCTGTGGTAAAAGCCGGTGAAACTTATAAAAAGCAAATTATTTATCACTTTTATACAGACTAACTACAGTAAAATGATAAAATCCCAAGATGGACAGCTCTTCTATAAGCTCTCCATCTTGGGATTTTTTATGAAATTCTAACAACCTAATATCCTGTCTCCGTTGTATACTGCGATGCCATCGTATCCCAGCTCGTAAATTTCTCATCGCCTCTGTGATCCGGCAGCATATAATGCTCCTGCAAATACATGGTCATGTAATCTGTAACTTTATGTGCTCCTGACAGGTTCAAATGATCGCCTTTATCC
>ENA-OUOU01001282-OUOU01001282.1-human-gut-metagenome-genome-assembly--contig:-NODE-1282-length-13360-cov-3.976625_pt1 | contig 13360 bp, 12 predicted proteins | sample MGYA00237936_ERZ548765 | MGnify/ENA primary metagenome ERZ548765 (study PRJEB26490, sample SAMN05356889) | human gut metagenome | biome: terrestrial biome; feature: human-associated habitat; material...
CCAGGTAGAGACCGCGCTCGTTCAGGATCGGCAGGATCTCGTCGACAACGGCTTTTGCCGCCTCCGGCGTAGAGCCCTTACCGATCTTCTGCCCCATGATCTCGCTTGAGGAGCAGCCGATCACGACCTGCTGACCCGGCTTGAGTGCAGCTGCATCCAGCAGTTCGAGCAAAGCCGCGCGGGCTGCGCTGCGTACTTCTTCATACATAAATGGTCATCTCCAGACAGTTATTAAAATTTCTTATTTTTATTGTAGCACGCCGCGGTTGATTTGACAATCCTCTGCAAGGCGTGTATCATAAATGTGAACCAAACGTAACAGGAGGACTCTGTTTTGAAACGTATACTTGCATGTCTTCTTGCCGCAGCGCTGCTCATCTGCGCCGGCTGCGGCACGAAATCCGAAAAACCGGATGTCAACGGTGTTCCCTCGAAAGCGGAGACGTATTACGCTCCGCTCACCGGCGAGCAGCTGAGCGCAAAGCCGGAAAATACCCGCCCGTTTGCCGTCATGATCAATAACATTGTCTACGCGCAGCCGCAGGTCGGCATCAGCAATGCAGACATCATCTACGAGATTCCGGCTGAGGGCGGCATCACCCGTATGATGGCGATTTTCAGCCACCTGTACGACATCGAGTCTGTCGGCAGCATCCGCAGCCTGCGCCCGTACTATCTGAGCGTTGCCCTGTCGTATGACGCCATCGTCATCCATGCCGGCGGCAGTGAGCAGGCGTACAGCGATGTGAAAACCTATAATGCCGACCACCTCGACGGTGTGCGCGACGGCAATACCAGCTCCATGTTCTACCGCGATAAGAGCCGCGGTCAGCACGGCTCGGAGCACACGCTGTTTTTCCACGGCGCGAACGTGCAGCCGCTCGTGGAGAAATATCAGTTCCGCACCGAGCACAATAGCAGCTACGAGACCGGTCTGAGCTTCGCGGACAACGCAGCGCAGCAGTGCACTGCCGACGCCGCCACCGCACAGGTGACATTCAATGCCTCCAAGAGCACGTCCTTTACATACCACGCCGACACCGGCAAGTACACGGCCGTGCAGTATAAAGGCGACTACAAGGACGGCGCGACCGGAGAGCCTGTCCCCTTCTCCAACTTGCTCATCCTCTCGGCCGACATGAAAACGGTCGACAGCTATGGCCGCCTCGCGGTCGATCTGATTGGCAGCGGCACCGGCTACTTTGTGACCGGCGGCAAATATGTGCCGATCAAGTGGGCGCGCAGCGACATCAACAGCTGCTTTACCTATACGCTTGAGGACGGCACGGCGCTGAATCTTTCGCGCGGCACGACCTATGTCGGCGTGATCCCGACCAACGGCGGCAGCGTGAACTTCAGCTGAGAATAAAATTGAAGCTTTTTTGCAGCACTATGTGCGCGGATGGCCGCGCACATAGTGCTTTTTCTCTTGAGATCTGTTGCTTGTTTTCCAATATATTTGCTATAATAAACGCGCAGACTGATGTGCCTGCCGCAAATGCAAAGAAAGGAAAAACGTTATGAACTACAATTTCGATGAAATCATTGATCGCCGCCATACCAACGCGCTCAATACAGACGGTTTTCGCGGTTATATTTTTCATGCCGGTCCGGAAAAGGTGTTTGCTTTTAAGGACGAAGAATTTGTCCGTATGTGGGTCGCCGACATGGAATTCGGCGTGGCACCCGAGATCCTCGATGCGCTGCGCGCACGGATCGACCGCCGCATTTTCGGATACACCGGCCTGTATGACGACGAATACTACCACACTTTCTCAAATTGGTGCAAGGATCACTATGACTGGCACTTTCCCAAAGAGCAGCTCTGTATCTCACCGGGCATCATTCCTGCACTGTATCAGCTGACGGAAATGCTCTGCACAGCGGGCGAAAAGGTGCTGCTCAACACGCCGGCCTACGGTTATTTTCTCCACGCGGCGGAGTATGCAGGTGTAGATGTGCTGACTTCTCCGCTGCACAAAAAGACGGACGGTACGTTTGCGGTGGACTTTGAGGACTTCGAGCGCAAGTGCGCCGATCCGGCATGTAAGCTGGTATTCTGGTGCAACCCGCACAACCCCACCGGGCGCATGTGGACGGAGGAGGAGCTGCGCAGAGTCGCTGCGATCATCGAAAAGTACAACCTCTGGGTAGTGTCCGACGAGATTCACTGTGACCTGATCCGCTGCGGTCGCCGCCACATCCCGATGGCCAAGGTCATGGGCAGTTATCCGAAGCTCATCACCTGCATGGCGCCTACCAAGACCTTCAACATGGCGGGGCTGGCATTTTCCAACATCATCATCCGCGACCCCGCGCTGCGCGCACGCTATCAGGAGCGTGACAAGTTGTTCGGCATGGTCAACCCCATGTCGCTGACAGCGGCGCAGGCGGCCTATGCGCACGGTGGTGCGTGGCATGAGGCACTCAAGCAATATCTCGACGAGAACTTCGCGTTTGTCAAGGCGTTTCTGGCTCGGGAATTGCCAGAGGCGGTCATGTACATTCCGGAGGCGACCTATCTGGCGTGGGTAGATCTGTCCCGCTGCCTGCCGGATGTGGCAGACCTGCCGGATTTCTTCGCCAATAAAGCGGGCGTGCTGCTCGAAGGTGGGGATTCCCTCTTCGTCGGCAACGCCAAAGGATATGTGCGCCTGAATCTTGCGATGCCGCGCGCGATCATTCAGACCGGTCTGGAGCGGATGCGCAATGCGATCCGCAAAGAGCAGGCAGAGCATTAAAACTAAATGCAATAGCAAAAGTCCGATATGGCCGCCGCCATATCGGACTTCTTCATGTTTTATTCCCACGTCTTCCATACATCCGGGCAGTAGCCAATCGTGGCCTGTCTGCCGTTGCGGACGATGGGCGTGCGCAGCAGGGATGGGTCATCGAGCAGCCGCTCGATCTTGTCCTGCTCATAGGCCAGATGCTGCACAAGCGCGTAGTCCGCCGCCTTGGGATCGAGCAGCGCCTCGAGCCCCACGGCGTTTTTCACGCTCGTCAGCTCGCCGCGGCTCATGCCATAGCGCAGCAGATCGATAGCCTGATACGGGATGCGGCGCTCCTTAAAGTAGCGCTCGGCCTTTTTTGTGTCGAAGCATTTTGACTTGCCCCAGATCTGGATCTTCATATTGCGCCTCCGCTCAGACTTCGATGATCACGGGCAGTACCATGGGGCTGCGGCGCGTGGTCTTATACAGGTAGCCGCTGATGTTTGACTTCACGCGGCCCTTGATAGCCGCCCAGTCGCGCTGCTTCTGGCGCTCACAGCTGGCAAGGCTCTCGTTGACAACACGCTTGAGCTCACCCATGAGCGTTTCTGCCTCCTTGACATACACAAAGCCGCGTGTGATGATCTCAGGGTCAGCAACGGGCTTGCCGTTTTCGGATGAGAGTGTGATGATCGCCATAACGATGCCGTCCTCAGCGAGGTGGCGGCGGTCGCGCAGAACGGCGCTGCCGACATCACCGATGCCGGTGCCATCGATATAGACGTCGCCCGCAGGGACGCTGCTCGTTGCGCGCATACTGCGCTTGGTGATCTCAATGACTTCACCGTTTTTGGCCACGAGCACATTTTTCGGCTCAACACCCATGAGCTTGCCGATCTCGGCGTGCTTGCAGAGCATACGGTATTCGCCGTGCACCGGGATGAAGTAATGCGGTTTTGTCAGCGCAAGCATCATCTTCAGTTCTTCCTGACAGGCGTGGCCGGAAACGTGCAGCGGTGTGTTGCGGTCATAGATGACCTCTGCGCCCTTCTGGAACAGCTCGTCAATGACGCGGCTGATCGTGATCTCATTGCCCGGAATGGCCGAGGCGGAGATAATAACGCGGTCGCCCGCGTCGATCGTAACCTGCTTGTGCTCGGAAAATGCCATGCGGTGCAGTGCGGACATCGGCTCGCCCTGGCTGCCGGTACAGACGATAACCGTCTTACTGCGCGGCAGGCTGCCGATCTGTGACATGTCCATCATGACGCCGTCGGGAATGTCCACATAGCCCAGCTCCGTTGCAACGCGCATGATGTTTTCCATGCTGCGGCCGGTGATGCCGACCTTGCGCTTATACTTTGCCGCAACGTTGATGATTTGCTGCAGGCGGTGGACGTTGGATGCAAAGGTCGTGACAATGATGCGCTTACTGCAGTCTTTGAACAGCTCGTCGAAGCAGTCAATCACGCGCGCTTCCGAGGCGCAGTAGCCGGGGCGCTCCACATTCGTGGAATCCGACAGCAGCGCGAGCACGCCCTCATTGCCGAGCTGACCGAGGCGCGGCAGGTCGATCATGCCGCCCTGAATGGGCGTGAGGTCGATCTTAAAGTCACCCGTGTGGATGACAGTGCCGATCGGCGTTTTGATCGCCAGCGCAACGGAATCGGCGATGCTGTGGTTCGTGTGGATGAATTCGATCTCAAAGCAGCCGAGCTTAAACTTATCACCAGGCTTTTTCGTGAAGATCTGCGTATGGTACAGCAGGTCGTGCTCTTCCAGCCTGAGCTCAATGATCGCAGCCGTCAGAGGGGTCGCATAGATCGGCATATCCAGCTGCTTGAGCACGTAAGGGATCGCACCGATATGGTCTTCATGCCCGTGCGTGATGACCATGCCGCGGATACGGTTTTTATTCGCCTTCAGGTAGCTGATATCCGGGATGACCAGATCCACACCATAGAGGTCCTGATCCGGAAAGCCCATGCCGCAGTCGACAAGGAACATATCCTTGCCGTACTCATAGATGGTGAGGTTCTTACCGATCTCACCAAGCCCGCCAAGCGGGATGATTTTCAATTTGGATGCCATGTGAAACTCCTTTTCGTTCGCTTTTGGGCAGACTACTCCCCCAAAAGCAGGTTGATGCTTCGAAAAATATGTACGAAATGCGTCGTCGCGGCGGCGGATAACCAGAGTATATCCGGAAACCCGGGCCGTCAAACCTGTTACATTTCCATTCGGCCGGCCAGCGCCCGCAGGAGCGTGGCATCGTCCGCATATTCCAGATTAGACCCGACCGGAATGCCATAAGCCAGGCGTGTGATCTTCACATCAAATGGCTTGAGCAGGCGCGCGATGTACATCGCGGTCGCCTCGCCTTCCGTGTCGGGGTTGGTGGCCATGATGACCTCCGTGATCCCGCCATCCGCTACACGCTTGATGAGCTCCTGGATCCGGATATCGTCCGGGCCGATATGATTCATCGGCGACAAAACGCCGTGGAGGACATGATATACGCCGTTATATTCGCGGCTGCGCTCGAACGAGAGCACATCGCGCGGCTGTGCCACGACGCAGATCGTACTCTGGTCGCGCTTTGGGGACGCACAGATGCTGCACGTCTCCTGATCCGTAAGATTCTGACAGATGGTGCAGCAGTGTATGTTCTTTTTCGCATCCACAATGGCGTCTGCAAACTTCAGAGCCTCCTCCTCCGGGAGGGACAGAATATGAAATGCCAGCCGCTGCGCGCTTTTGCGCCCGACCCCGGGCAGTGCAGCGAACCGGTCAATGAGATTTTCAAGTGCGTTCGGGAAAAATGACATGACAATACCGTCCTGAATCAAGCGTTGCGAATGGCGGCGATGGCAGCCGCGCGGTCACTCTGGCGAAACACGGCGCTGCCGGCCACGAGAACATTTGCGCCTGCCCGCTTCACAAGCGGAGCCGTCTCCGGGTCGATACCGCCGTCCACTTCCAGCTCGCAGCCGGGATTGACCTGCAGGATGCGCTCGTGCAGCGCTGCGATCTTCGGCAGCTGATCGGCCATGAAGCGCTGTCCGCCGAAGCCTGGCTCGACCGTCATAACCAAAGCCAGATCCAGCAGCGGCAGATACGGAATGAGCACGCTTTCCGGCGTTTTCGGCTTGATGGCGAGGCCGACCTTCTTGCCGTGTGCTTTCACGTCCTCGATCGCGGCAAACACATCCTGCGGTTCGTCCGCCTCAACGTGAAATACGACGAGATCTGCCCCTGCATCGCAAAACGCTCCCACGTAGCGGTGCGGCCGGTCGATCATGAGATGCACATCCAGAAACATCTGCGTATGCTTGCGCACGGATTTTACGACCGGGATTCCGATCGAAATATTCGGCACAAAAATACCGTCCATCACGTCTATATGGATGTAGTCTGCGCCGCCGGCTCCGATCTGCGCGATATCATCGCCGAGCGTGCAAAAGTCTGCCGAGAGGATGGATGGTGCAAGTTTGGTCATGGATGTCACTCCGATCTGAAAGGATCCGGCTGAGCCGGATGCAGTGCTACGCGCTATAACTAACTGATTATACACCAGATATGGCCATTCTGCAAGTGGCGGAAAGAAAAAATCGGCTTGACGAAAGCTGTCGCATGCGCTATGATGAGCTTTGGATACTTTCCAATACGAGAACAGGAGCGAGGCAAATGTCTATTGAAGCAGGAAGAGCATATTTCCGGCAGTTTGGCATGGAAGACCGTGTGCAGGAGTTTACAGTCTCGAGCGCGACCGTCGATCTGGCGGCAAAGGCACTCGGTGTTGAGGGCGCGCGGATCGCAAAGACCCTGTCATTTAAGACTGCAGACGGCTGCATGCTGATTCTTGCCGCCGGCGATGCGCGCATTGATAACCATAAATTCAAAGAGAAATTTCACATGAAGGCAAAGATGCTCTCGTCGGATGAGGTCGTAGAGCTGGTTGGTCACCCTGTCGGCGGTGTGTGCCCGTTCGGCTGCAAGGAGGGCATTCCGGTATATCTGGATGTATCGCTGCAGCGGTTTGAGACGGTGTTCCCCGCTGTCGGCAGCCCGTCGAGCGCGATCGAGCTGAACCTGGACGAGCTCTACAAATACTCCAACGCCCTTGAGTGGATCGACGTCTGCAAGCTCCCGGTCCCGGCTGAGGCGTGATTGGACATAAAAAATCCTGACGAGCCATTGTTCGTCAGGATTTTTTATTTAGGATCGGACCTTTGCTGATGGTCACGGCAGCAGCTTCGTCATGCTCTTGAGACTGATGGCCAGCGTTGAGACATTGTGCAGCAGTGCCGAGGTCGCCGGAGGCAGAACGCCCGCCACGCCCAGACAGATCAGCAGGAAGTTAAAGCTGATAATCTTGCGGTAGTTGCTGTGAATGCGCTCCATGAGCGCGTCACTCAGACGCTTGAGCGTCAGCAGTGCATACAGATCATCCGCACTGACCGTGATATCGGCGACTTCGCGTGCTATAGCGGCGCCATCGCTGATGGCGACGCCGGCATCCGCCTCGGACAGTGCCGGTGAATCATTCACACCGTCGCCAAGCATGATGACTTTGCGTCCGGCTGCATGTTCTGCCCGAACGAAGGCCGCCTTGTCCTCCGGAAGAACTTCGGCATAATAGGCATCCACACCGACCGCCTCTGCGACTGCACGGGCGGTCTTCTCATTGTCACCGGTCATCATGACCAGCCTGGACACACCGAGCGCACGCAAGCTGCGGATAACGTCGGCTGCCTCCGACCGCAGCGGATCTTCCACGCAGATGACCGCCGCCAGCACGCCGGAAACGGCAAGATACAGGTGGGAATATGTATCCGGCAGAGCGTCAAATTTAGCCTGCTCCCCTGCTGGGATGACGCAGTGCTCATCCTCAAAGACAAAGTGATGGCTGCCGATGACGACCTTCTGACCGTCAACGCTGCTGGAGATGCCGTGCGCGACAAGGTATTCGACGCGCGAATGGCGCTCCTCATGGCACAGGCCACGGCGCAACGCCTCGGCGACAACCGCTTTGGCCATGGAGTGCGGGTAATGTTCCTCCAGACATGCAGCCAGCCGCAGCATATCTGCTTCATCATGGTTGCCGAAAGTAACAACCTGCGCAACCCTTGGCTCGGCACGCGTCAGCGTACCGGTCTTGTCAAAGACGATCGTGTCGGCTTCAGACACAGCCTCAAGGAATCGGCCACCCTTAACGGACAGATGATGATCGCTCGCCTCTTTCATCGCAGAGAGCACGGCGATCGGCATGGATAGCTTGAGCGCACACGAAAAATCGACCATCAAAACAGCCAGCGCTTTGGTCATATTCCCCGTCAGGAGCCAGACCAAGGCTGTTGCGCCCAAACTGTACGGAACGAGCTGGTCTGCAAGGTGCGACGCGTGATCCTCCGTTGCGGACTTGAGTTTTTCCGATTCCTCGATCATGCGGATAATGCGGTCGTAGCGGCCGCTGCCGGCGCTCTTTTCCACACAGACAGTGCAGTCGCCCTCTTCGACGACGGTGCCGGCATAGACATAACCGCCTTCCGCCCTGCGGACAGCCAGCGGCTCGCCCGTAATGGATGCCTGGTTGACCATCGCCTCGCCGGAGACGACTTTTCCGTCAAGCGGGATCACACCGCCGGTACGAACGACAATGCGGTCGCCGACCTGAACGTCTGCCACCGGCACAAGCACCGAGCCTGCGTCCGTCTCTTTCCAGACTTTGTCCACATTCAGGGACATGGTCTGCGCGAGATCAGCAACAGACTTTTTGTGCGTCCACTCGTCAAGAATATCACCGATGCCCAGCAGGAACATGATCGAGCTCGCCGTCTCGAAGTCCTTACGCAGCATAGAGACCGAAATCGCCGCCGCATCCAGCACCGGCACCTGAATCTTCTTATGCAGCAGACAGTTAAGCCCGGCCTTGATATACGGCACGGAGCGCACGACCGTGATCAGCGTGCGCACAGCGCTCGGGATGAACAGCTGCTTCATACCGCGCCAGCACAGCGATGCAATCAGCTTGTCCTCAAATTCGCGGCTCATGGCGCGGCTGCTATGCTCCGGAGCGAGTGCTTGTTCGTTGGCATAGGAAAATGATGCAAGTGCCTGAATGATGGCTGTGCGCGGCGCGTTATAGCAGATCACAGCGTCACCTGTGCGGTCATAGACAGTTGCTTTGGTTATGCCTTGGATTTGCCTTAAATATGCCTCGAGAATATCCGCCTGCCGCAGTGACATAGCGCCCTGCATCGTGCGCACGCGCATACGGCCTCGGGTTTCATGCAGGATCGTGCATTTCATGCTTACTCAGCCTTCTCCGCCGTATCCTCAATGACCTCGGCCTGTTCGGCCGCGCGCTTTTCGTTGAATGCCTTTGCACCGGCCAAAACGTCACCTGCGAGCTCCTTGACGTTCGTTACGACCGCCATGACATCATCCTTTTCACGCAGGGCCGCAGCCGTCGTATAAACGTATACCTTCTGGGCATCTTTACTTGCGAGAATCTTTGCACCGACTGTTGCAAACAGCGCACCGCCAACAAATGCTCCCAATTTTTCCATGCTCATAACGATTTACCTCCATGTTATTAGATCCGCAGAATTGCGGTCTGGTTAGCTTGCTCAAATTTCTGTTAGATGCAGCTAACCTTCAATTTCAAGTTATACCACTCTAATCGGTTTTTTTCAAGTGTTCGGATAAAAATTTACACATTTCGGCAACGTTAACAAAAGTGCCCCGCCAGAGACGGCGGGGCACGATCAATCTGTCGGATATTTGGTTACTTCAGCAGCATCTTACGGAAATTCTTCTTGCCGCGTTTGAGCACAACGCCGTCCCTCAACTCTGCCTCGGTAAAGGTCTTGGCAATATCAGTGACCTTGCTGTCGTTAGCAGTCACGCCGCCCTGCTGCACATTGCGGCGCGCATCGGACTTAGATGCACACAGACCGCTCTTGACGAGCAGGCTGAGGATGTCATTGCCGTCTTCTTTCGTGATCTCCACCGTCGGCACGCCCTCGCCGGAGCCGCCGAACACTGCCTTGGCAGCTGCCTGCGCCTGATTGGCCTCCGCCTCGCCGTGTACCATCTTCGTGAGCTCGTAGGCAAGGATCTCTTTGGCTTTGTTGAGCTGCTCCCCCTGCCAGCTGTCCATCTTGTCGATCTCCTCGAGCGGCAGGAATGTCAGCATACGGATGCACTTGAGCACATCGGCATCGTCAACGTTGCGCCAGTACTGGTAGAACTCAAAGGGGCTGGTCTTATTCGGGTCGAGCCAGACGGCACCCTTGGCGGTCTTGCCCATCTTCTTGCCCTCGGAATTGAGCAGGAGCGTGATCGTCATAGCGTGTGCATCCTTGCCGAGCTTACGGCGGATGAGCTCCGTACCGCCGAGCATGTTCGACCACTGGTCGTTGCCGCCGAACTGCATGTTGCAGCCGTAGTGCTGGAACATATAGTAGAAATCGTAGCTCTGCATGATCATGTAGTTGAACTCCAGGAAGCTCAGGCCCTTTTCCATGCGCTGCTTGTAGCACTCAGCACGCAGCATGTTGTTCACAGAGAAGCATGCTCCGACCTCGCGCAGGAGCTCAATGTAGTTGAGCGGCTTGAGCCACTCGGAATTGTAGAGCATGAGCGCCTTGCCGTCCGAGAAGTCAATGAAGCGCTCCATCTGGCGCTTGAAACACTCGGCATTGTGCTTGATGGTCTCCTCAGTAAGCATCTGGCGCATATCGGTGCGGCCGGAGGGGTCGCCGATGAGCGTCGTACCGTCGCCGATGAGGGCGATGGGCTTGTTCCCGGCCATCTGCAGACGCTTCATCAGGCACAGTGCCATGAAGTGACCGACATGCAGCGAGTCCGCCGTGCAGTCAAAGCCAATGTAGAACGTGGCTTTGCCGTTGTTGATCATGTTTTTGATCTCTTCCTCATTGGTCACCTGCGCGATCAGGCCGCGGGCGATCAGTTCATCATACAGTGTCATCTTCTTATCTCCTCATACATGTCATTCTTTGACCTTGTTCTCAGCAAGAATTTCCTCAGCGCGCTGAGCACCCCATGCGATCATATGGGCACAGTGACCCTTGCCGCCGTTTTTCGCCACAAGCTCCTGACAACGCAGGCAGCCAAACTCCTCGCGGAAGCTCTGCGTCATTTGCTTGGTCATAGCCGTGGCAGTTACCTGATCGGCGGCGAGTCCGAACGCCATCACTGCTCCGGAGATGCTGCCGCAGATCTCACCGCAGCGCACACCGCCGCCAAAACCGGTCGCAACACGCCGGGAGGTATCTTCATCCAGTCCCGTTTCGTTTTGCAGCGCCATCAGCACGCTCTGCGCACAGTTGCAGCCGTTCGTGTGATATGCAACGGCAGTTTCTTGGATGTTCATGATTGTTTATCACCTTTCTCAATGGATTGTTTATAGGCAGCGGCAGAAGCAAGCTGCTCAGCCGCGCTGGCAAGCGTCAGCAACGTGATATGCTCACCGCCGTAGAGCCGCGCGATCTCTCGCTGACGGCCGTCACTGTCGAGCAGCTGCACCGTCGTGCGGGTACGTCCGTCCTGCTCGCGTTTTTCGATCAGGTAATGCTGATCGGCCATAGCCGCGATCTGCGGCAGATGCGTGATACAGATGACCTGCTTGGCCATAGAGAGCTTACCGAGCTTTTCACCGACACGCTGAGCGGCCACGCCGGAAACACCGGCATCCACCTCGTCAAAGACCATGGAGGGCACGTCATCGCGTTCAGCGAACACGTTTTTGAGCGCCAGCATGATGCGCGAGAGCTCACCGCCGGAAGCAATCTTACTGATGCGCCCAAGCGCCTCACCGGCATTCGCCGAGATCAAAAAACGCACATTGTCCGCGCCTGTACTCTGAAATCCGGGCGTGCCGCCGAGCGGTGTGATCTCCACGTGAAAGCGCACGGACGGCATGGACAGCTCGCGCAGCTCGCACTCAACCTGCCGCTCGAGCGCGGCGGCGGCCTCCATGCGCTTATGCGTCAGTTCCGTTGCCGCGGCAAGCGTCTGCTGTGCCTGCTTTGCGATCAATGTCTCCAGCTTTTGCAGCCGATCGCCGGCGTATTCGATCTGATCAAGACGTTTGCGGACAGAATCGAGCAGATCGATCAGCCCTGCCTCGTCAGTGTTATATTTTCGCTCCAATCGCCGCAGCAGGGACAGCCGCGACTCAATGCGGTCAAATTCCTCATCGGAAAAATCCAGCCCGTCACGAAAATCGCGCAAAGTTTCCGCTGCATCCTGCAGCGTGAACACCGCTCCCTTGACCGCCTCCGGCAGCGCCGCGAGTTCGCCCGCGTAGTTTGCCGCCCGCTCGACCTCCGACAGCGCCTCGCCCGCCAGCGCGGATGCGGAATCGTCTCGGCCGGCCAGCAGATCATAAGCCAGATCGACAGCCTCAGAGAGCTTTTCGAAGTTACGCAGCAGGTCGCTGCGCTCGGCGAGCTCCGCCTCTTCCCCAGCCTTGAGCTGGGCATGCTCCAATTCCTCCAGCTGACGGCTAAGACTGTCGGTCAGCAGTTCTTTTTCATTTTCGTAGGCTGAGAGCGTGTCGCGTTCCTTACAGAGCGCCTGATACGCCTGATACTGCGCCTGATAGCGCGCGAGTTCCGGCTCTAAGCGCCCGAATTTGTCCAGACTTCGCAGGTGCTCCCGCTCGTCAAGCAGATGCCGCCCGTCGTTTTGGCCGTGGATGTCCAGCAGCAGCGCGCCCAGGTCGCGCAGCTGCGCCGTCGTGACCGGAACGCCGCAGACACGGCATGATGTTTTGCCCTCCGCAGTGATCTGGCGGCGGATGATGAGCTCATCGTCGCACTCGATCTCGTTTTCGTCACACCACGCCCTGCACGGCTCAGGGTCAAAGGTCGCGCAAACGACCGCTTTTTCCGCGCCCGTTCGCACGAGTTCACGCGAGGCGCGCGAGCCAAGGATCGCGTGCATGGCGTCCACGAGGATGGATTTGCCCGCGCCGGTCTCGCCGGTCAGAATGTTCAGGCCGGGCCCGAGCTCAAGATCGGCACGTTCAATGACCGCGACATTTTCAATATGCAATTCTCGCAGCAAAGCGCTTCACCTCCCGCGGCACGTCAAAGCAGCTTTTCGATCTCTTGGAAAAGTTCATCGGCGGATGTGTTGTCCTTCATGAGCAAAAATGCCGTGTCATCGCCCGCGAGCGTACCGACAAGGGTCTCTATGTGCATGCTGTCGAGCGCGGCGCACGCGGCGGAGGCCAGTCCGGGAAGGGTCTTGATGACGATGATGTTCTGCGCATAGTCTACACTTGTCACACACTGGCTGAAGATGATATTGAGCTTGGAGGAAAACGCATGCTCCACAGGCTTTGCGCTCGCGCTGTAGCGGTAGGTTCCGTTCGGGCCAAGCTCTTTGATGATGCGCAGCTGCTTGATGTCCCGGGAAATGGTTGCCTGCGTGGTGTTGAAGCCGCTTTCCTGCAGCTGCTGCAGCAGCTGTTCCTGCGTCTCGATGTCGTGGTCGCGGATCAGCTCGAGGATTTTTTCGTGGCGTTTTGATTTCATGGCGTTACCTCTGCCTGTCGATAAATTTTTTGTTGAGGATGTCAAAGAAGCTCGTCTGCTTGAGCCGCACCAGCT
>ENA-OUOU01001283-OUOU01001283.1-human-gut-metagenome-genome-assembly--contig:-NODE-1283-length-13353-cov-13.523763_pt1 | contig 13353 bp, 10 predicted proteins | sample MGYA00237936_ERZ548765 | MGnify/ENA primary metagenome ERZ548765 (study PRJEB26490, sample SAMN05356889) | human gut metagenome | biome: terrestrial biome; feature: human-associated habitat...
GGCTGGTGCCGCCGTGGATCACGGCGTTTTCCATCAGGTTCACCAGCACCTGCTCGATGAGCAGCGGGTCCATGGGCACCATCATCAGTTCATGGGGCACCGACACATGTACCTCCACGTCAGGGTAGTGCTTCTGCGTCTTGGCCACGGCGCTGCCGATGACCTCCTCCGCCGCCTCCGGCGCCTTCTTGACCCGCGCCTCCTCGGAATTGTGAATGCGCGTGATGGACAGCAGGTTCTCCACGATGCGGATGAGCCACTGGGCGTCCTCATTGGTGGAGCGCAGCAGCTGCTGCCGCTGCTCCTGCGTCAGCTCGCCGTCCTGCTCCAGCAAAACGTTGGTAGCTCCCACGATGCCGGTCAGCGGTGTGCGGATGTCGTGGGACACCGCCCGCAGCAGGTCGGCGTACATCTTCTCCCGTTCCGCCTCGCGGCGGACGGTCTCCGTCTGCTTGGCGCGGCTGGTGACAGCCGCCGTCAGCACGGAGATGGTCATCATCACCAGAAACGTCAGCGGAAATCCGGTCAGCGTGAAGCTGATGTGCCAGTAGGGATACGTGAATATGTAGTCCACGCTGAACACACCGGCCACGGCGGTGATGATACCCAGGATATAACCGTTGGTCCAGTAGGCCGTCAGGAACACGTCCAGCAGGAAGATCACCGCCACGTAGCTGGTGTCCCGGTGCAGGTCGATGTTCCGCAGGAACAGGCACAGCAGCACCGCCGCCAAATACAGCCCAAAGGCGATGGCCAGATCCCGTCCGGAGTAGGGCAGACCCAGACTGGCCGCGGTGCGCTCCCGCTTATCCTGGCTGCGCAGCCGGTCCCGATAGGCTTTCTTATCCACCGGCGCTCCCTCCCCTTTATATGTCTGGCGCTATTGTATCACACTATCGCGTTAAGAAAGTGTTAAAATACCGTTAAGACTTACCCTTTTTTCTCTTTCTCCCGGGGCCGCTTGACAAGGTATCCCTGTATTTGCTATTCTGTAGTGTTGTATGTAAAGAGATGGCAGGCGGGGCGCTCCCCCGTCCGCCGGAAAAGAGGTAATCGCAATGTATGATGCCGTGATCATCGGCGGCGGCGCGGTAGGCTGCGCCGTGGCCCGCTGGCTCAGCCGCTACCGCCTGCGCATCTGCCTTTTAGAGCGCGGCGAGGACGTGTGCATGGGCACCAGCAAGGCCAATTCCGCCATCTGCCACGCCGGCTTCGATGCGCCGGTGGGCTCCGCCAAGGCGCGGTTCAACGTGGAGGGCTCCCGCATGATGGAGGCGCTGTCCCGCCAGCTGGACTTCCCCTACCGCCGCTGCGGCGCGCTGGTGCTGTGCTTCAACGAGACCGACATTCCCCGTCTGGAGGAGCTGAAGGCCCGTGGTGAGTGCAATGGCGTGGAGGGTCTGACCATTCTGGACCGCGACGCCCTGCGCCGTCAGGAGCCGCGGGTGTCGCCCCAGGCGGCCGCCGCACTGTACGTTCCCACCAGCGCCATCATCTGTCCCTTCGGCATGACCATCGCGCTGGCGGAGAACGCCGCCGCCAACGGCTGCGAGTTCCGCTTCGACACGGAGGTGCAGCGCATCCGCCGTCAGGACGATCATTTCCTGCTGGAGACGGCGCAGGGCGTACTGGAGAGCCGCGCGGTCATCTGTGCCGCCGGTGTCCACGGCGACACGTTCCATAACCAGCTGTGTGAGAGTCAACTGCACATCGTCCCCCGCCGCGGCGAGTACTGCCTGCTGGACCGCCGCGATGGCGGTCTGGCGCGGCACACGATTTTCCAGCTTCCCTCCGCCATGGGCAAGGGCGTGCTGGTGACCCCCACGGTCCATGGCAACCTGCTGGTGGGCCCCACTGCGGAGGATCAGGAGGACAAGGGCTGCACCGCCACCACCTCTGCGGGCCTGCGCCGCGTGGCGGAGACAGCGTCGCGCAGCGTACCGGACCTTCCCATGCGGGATGTCATCACCAGCTTCGCCGGCCTTCGCGCCCATCTGGACGGCGCGGACGACGACTTCATCGTGGGTGAGAGCGCCGACGGCTTCTTCGAGGCCGTGGGCATTGAGTCCCCCGGCCTGTCCTCCGCCCCCGCCATCGGCCGGTATCTGGCCGGACTGGCCGCGGAGAAGCTGGGCGCGGCGGAGAAGGATGACTTCATCGCGGAGCGCCGCGATATCCCCCGTCCCCGTGAGATGGACTTTGCCGCCCGACAGGCGCTGATAGAAAGAGACCCCGCCTACGCCACGGTGGTCTGCCGCTGTGAGGAGATCACCGAGGGTGAGATACGGGAGGCCATCCGCCGGGGCGCACGGTCGCTGGACGGTGTGAAGCGCCGCGTGCGGGCCGGCATGGGCCGCTGTCAGGGCGGCTTCTGCACGCCGCGGGTGCTGGAGCTTCTCCACGAGGAGCTGGGGACTCCCATGACCGAGCTGACCAAATGCGGCGGCGAGAGCCGCCTGCTGGCGGGCCGCACCAAGGAGGTGCTCTCATGAAAACTGTACAGCTGGCCATCGTGGGCGGCGGTCCCGCCGGACTGGCCGCCGCCGCAGCCGCCTACGACGCGGGTCTGCGGGATATCCTCATTCTGGAGCGCAGCGGCGAACTGGGCGGCATCCTGAACCAGTGCATCCACGCGGGCTTTGGCCTGCACACCTTCCATCAGGAGCTTACCGGCCCCGAGTACGCCCAGCGCTATATCGACGCCGTACACGAGCGGGGCATCCCCGCCTGGACGGACTGCATGGTGCTGGACATCACGCCGGACCGTGTGCTCACCGTCACCGGCCGCGCCGTAGGCTTGCAGCAGATCAAGGCGCAGGCGGTGGTGCTGGCCATGGGCTGCCGTGAGCGGCCCCGAGGCGCGCTGAACATCGCGGGCACCCGCCCCGCCGGCATCTGGTCGGCGGGCACCGCCCAGCGCATGGTGAACATGGAGGGCTATCTGCCCGGGCGGCAGGTGGTGATCCTCGGCTCCGGCGACATCGGCCTCATCATGGCCCGCCGCATGACGCTGGAGGGCGCGGAGGTCAAAGCCGTGGCGGAGGTCATGCCCTATTCCGGCGGTCTGAAGCGCAACATCGTCCAGTGTCTGGATGATTTCAACATTCCCCTGTATCTGTCCACCACCGTGGTGGAGATCCACGGGCAGGAGCATCTCACCGGCGTGACGCTGGCGCAGGTGGACGACAAGCGCCTGCCCATCCCGGGTACGGAGCGGTACATCCCCTGCGACACCCTGCTGCTCAGCGTGGGTCTGCTTCCGGAGAATGAACTGACCCGTCAGGCGGGCGCGGCGCTGGACGCCGTCACCGGCGGCCCCGTGGTGGACGAAACGCTGGCCACCTCCCTGCCCGGCGTGTTCGCCTGCGGCAACGTGCTGCATGTCCACGATCTGGTGGACTTCGTCTCGCAGGAGGCGGCCGCCGCAGGCCGCAGCGCCGCCCGCTTCGTGCTGGAGGGCGCAGAGAGCGGCGACAGCATCCGGCTGGAGGGCAAAAACGGCGTGCGCTACACCGTGCCCCAATCCCTGCATCGGGGCGGCGGGCCGGTGACGGTGCGCTTCCGCGTGGGACAGCCCTACCGCAGCGCGGCGCTGTGCGCCTATGCGGGGGACACGCTGCTCAAACGCATCCCCAAGCGCATCCTGACCCCAGGCGAAATGGAGAGCTTTCCCATTGACCCCGCCGCCATCCCCGACGGCGCGGACACCGTCACATTTGTGGTAGAGGAGGCGCAATCATGAAGCAGGAGCTGATCTGCATCGGCTGCCCCATGGGCTGCCAGCTCACCGCCGAAGTAGAAAACGGCGCGGTGACCTCCGTCACCGGCAACACCTGTCCCCGCGGCGACGCCTACGCCCGCAGGGAGTGCGTTGCGCCGGTGCGCACCGTCACCGGTACCGTGGCCATCGAGGGCGCGGCCCTGCCGGTGCTGCCGGTCCGCACCAACGGCGAGGTCCCCAAGACACAGGTCTTTGACGTGGCCCGCGCCCTCCGCACCGTCAAGGTCCAGGCCCCCATCGCCATCGGCGACGTGGTACTGCAAAACGTCTGCGGCACCGGCGTGGACGTGGTGGCCGCCAAGAACATGGCGCGAACCTGACCCTCGCCGTATGAACGCGAAAAAAGAGACGCAGGCTTTCAGCCTGCGTCTCTTTTTCGCTTGCGGATCTTGTATGAACAGGGCGAAAAAACGCCCATAAAAAGCAAAACGCCACGCACATGGCGTGGTGGTCATCCTTTGTGGGTGGGACGTTTACCGCTCGCTGACCTGCTGCCGGCAGTCGCCGAAGATCATATCGTCCAGATCGCCCATGATCCAGTTGTTCATCATAACACTATCACGCTCCTTTCTTCATTTGATTACACAGATAGTATATGCCGTTTTCATCCCCTTTGCAACCCCAATTTTATACATATCTTACAATTTGTATTTGCTATTTTTTGATAGTTTGCACAATGGCACTTGCCGTCCATACCATATATAATGACTGCATACCATCGGTTGATAAGGTACGAACGTATTGGGGATATACTATGAGAGAGTTTCACGCCGGAACATTTGACATCGCCGTCATCGGCGCCGGACATGCCGGCATCGAGGCGGCGCTGGCGGCGGCGCGTCTGGGCATGCGCACCGTCTGCTTCACCATCGATCTGGACGCGGTAGGCAACATGCCCTGCAACCCCGCCATCGGCGGTACCGGCAAGGGGCACCTGGTGCGGGAGCTGGACGCTCTGGGCGGTGAGATGGCCCGTGCGGCGGACCGCGCCTGCATCCAGTACCGCATGCTCAACCGTGCCAAAGGCCCCGCAGTCTGGTCCCTGCGGGCTCAGGCGGACCGCCGGAAATATCAGCAGGTGATGAAGCACACGCTGGAGCGGCAGGAGAACCTGACCCTGCGTCAGGCGGAGGTGACGGAGATCCGCTGTGAGGATGGCCGCGTGGCCGCCGTGGTGCTGCGCACCGGCGCGGTATTCACCGTCCGCGCCGCCATCCTCTGCACCGGCACGTACCTGACGGGCCGCACCATCGTGGGCGAGTGCATCGAGTCCTCCGGCCCCGACGGCATGCATGCCGCCAACGCCCTGACGGCCAGCCTGCTGGCACTGGGCCTGCCCCTGCGCCGGTTCAAGACCGGCACGCCGCCGCGGGTGAACCGCCGCAGCATCGACTTTTCCAAAATGGAGATACAGGAGGGCGACCCCGCCCCCCTGCCCTTCAGCTTCACCACGGCCCAGCCGCCGGAGAACCGCGCCGTGTGCTACCTGACGTACACCAACGCCGAGACGCACCGCATCATCCGCGAGAATCTGGGCCGCAGCCCCATCTACTCCGGCGTCATCGAGGGCATCGGCCCCCGCTACTGCCCGTCCATTGAGACAAAGATCGTCCGCTTTGCGGACAAGCCCCGCCACCAGCTGTTCATCGAGCCCATGGGGCTGGACACCGAGGAGATGTACATCCAGGGGTTCTCCTCCTCCATGCCGGAGGAGGTGCAGCTTCAGATGCTCCACAGCGTGGCCGGACTGGAGCACGCGGAGATGATGCGCCCCGCCTACGCCATCGAGTACGATTGCATCGATCCACTGGCCCTGCGGCCCACGCTGGAGGTCAAGACCGTCTCCGGCCTGTACGGCGCGGGACAGTTCAACGGCTCCTCCGGCTATGAGGAGGCGGCGGCTCAGGGCTTCGTGGCCGGTGTCAACGCGGCCCTGGCCCTGAAGGGTCAGCCCCCCATGCTCCTCAAGCGCAGCGAGAGCTACATCGGCACCCTCATCGACGATCTGGTGACCAAGGGCACTCAGGAGCCGTACCGCATGATGACCTCCCGCTCCGAGTACCGGCTGGTGCTGCGGCAGGACAACGCCGACCAGCGTCTGTGCCCCATTGGCCATCGCATCGGCCTGGTGTCCGACGCGCGGCTTCAGGCCGTGGAGGAGAAGTACGCCGCCGTAGAGCGGGAGATCAGGCGCCTGACCCACACCGGCGTGGCCGGCAGCGACACCCTCAACACCCTGCTGACAGCCCGCGGCACCGCACCGGTAGCCGATGGTGCGCGGCTCATCGACCTGCTGCGCCGTCCGCAGGTGTCCTACGACGACCTGCGCCCCTTCGACCCTGCCGCGCCGGAGCTTCCCGTGGCGGTGCGGGAGCAGGTGGAAATATCCGTCAAATATGAGGGCTATATCCGCCGCCAGCAGCGGCAGGTGGAGGACTTCGAGCAGCTGGAAAAGCACGCCCTCCCCGACCGCATGGATTACAGTGCCATACAGGGCCTGCGTCTGGAGGCGCGGGAGAAGCTGGACGCGGTGCGTCCCCTGAATCTGGGGCAGGCCAGCCGCATCTCCGGCGTCTCACCGGCAGATGTGGGCGCACTGATGATCTGGCTCCAGACCCATCGAGATAAGGAGGAATGACCATGGGTAAACTGCGATTTCTCTTTGCGCTGTGGATGGCCAAGCTGTCCATCCCCGCGCTGAAGATCACTCACCACAACGGCACGGACTTCCCCGGCAGCCTTGCCGTCAGGCTGTGCCCCGACTTTCTGCGCTACGTGGGCAAGCCCAAAACCATCGTGGCCGTCACCGGCACCAACGGCAAGACCACGGTGTCCAACATGCTCAACGACATTCTGGAGGCCGGCGGCCGCCGCGTGCTGAACAACCGCGCCGGCAGCAACATCGTCTCCGGCGTGTCCACCGCCTTCATCCGGAACTGCGACCTGCTGGGCCGCGTGAAAAAGTGCGACATGGCGGTGCTGGAGGTGGACGAGCGCTCCGCCCCCAGAATTTACCCCTATGTGAAGCCGGACTACATCGTGGTCACTAACCTGTTCCGCGACTCCATCATGCGCAACGCCCACCCAGGCTACATCGCGGACATCCTGACCCGCTCCTTCCCCAAATCGTCCAAGCTGATTTTGAATGCCGACGATCTGATCTCCTGCTCCGTGGCGCCGGAGAACCCCCGGGTCTACTTCGGCATCGACCGCCTGCCTACCGATGTGACGGCGTGCGAGAACCTGCTGAACGACATGCGCATCTGCCCTCGCTGCGCCGGTCCGCTGCGCTATGAGTACCGCCGCTACCACCACATCGGCCGCGCCGTCTGCGAAAACTGCGGCTTCCACTCCCCGGACTGTGACTATCTGGCCACCTGCGTGGACGTGGCGGGCCGCACCATGACCCTCCGCGAGGGCGGGCAGGACTACCCCTACACCCTGATCGCCGACAGCATCCACAACATCTACAACATGGTGACGGTCATCGCCGTCCTGCGCCAGCTGGGCTGGTCCCACGCCGACATCGAGCAGCGCCTGTCCCGGGTGAAGGTGCTGGCCTCCCGCCTGTCGGAGGAGAAGATCGGCGGCGTCAATGTTATCATGCAGATGTCCAAGGACAAAAACGCCCTGGCCTGCTCCCGCAACTTTGACTACATCCGCTCCAAGCCCGGGAAGAAGGAGCTGCTGGTGATGATGAACTGCATGGGCGTGGCGAAGAGCTGGTCGGAAAACCCCAGCTGGATGTACGACACGGACTTCGAGTTCCTGAACAGCGACGATGTGACCTGCCTGGTCTGCGCCGGTCCCCGCGCCTACGACTACCGGCTGCGGCTGCTTCTGGCCGGCATCCCCGATGAAAAGATACGGCTGGAGGAGGATGAGTTCGCGGCACTGAAGCTGCTTCCCCTGCGCTCCGGCGACGACGTGTATATCCTCTACGGCGTGGACGGCATGCCGCTGGCGTTCCGCGTAAAGGCGAAGCTGAAGGAGATGCTGCTGGCAAAGGAGGATGGACAATGAGAGCTGAAATTCTGTTTCCGGAGGTCTGCAACCTCTACGGCGACCTGCAAAACGTGTACTACCTCCGGCGCTGCTGCCCCTCGCTGGAGATCGTGGAAACGGACCTCCGCAGCCGTCCCCGCTTTCTGGACGGAGAGGTAACGCTGGTGTTCATGGGCAGCACCACCGAGCAGGGACTGCGCCTGGCTGCCGATGCCCTGCGGCCCTACGCTGCGGACATCGCTGCCCGCGTGGACGCGGGCCAGCTGCTGCTTCTCACCGGCAACGCCCTGGACGTGTTCGGTCAGGCCATCGAAAGCGACAGCGCCGACACCATTGAGGGCCTGGGCCTCCTGCCCTGCCGCGCCCGTTACCAGATGATGAAGCGCCACAACAGCTTCTTCCTGGGCTCTTTCGAGGACATGGACGTGGTGGGCTTCAAAAGCCTGTTCGGCCACAGCTACGATGCGCCGGAGCGGGACGGCTGGTTCCGCGTCACCCGCGGCGTAGGCCGGAACCCTGACACGCCGCTGGAGGGCTACCGCCGCGGCGGCCTGATGGCCACATACCTCATTGGTCCGCTTCTGATTCTGAATCCGCCGCTGTGCAAGTGGCTGCTGCGCCGGATGAACGCCCCCTCCGATGCCCTGGCCTTTGAGGAGGCCGCCATGGCCAGCTACGAAAAGCGTGTGGCGGAGTTCCGGCAGGAAAGCCGCAATTACCTCTATTGAGCCGCGCACGCCCGCTCAACGCGCAGAAGCCTCCCCTGCGTCCCCCAAAAAGCGCAAAAAAGAACCGCCCGCGGGCGGTTCTTTTTTATCGTTTTCAGCCGGCTCAGATGTACTGGCGCATGCCCTCGGTGGCCACGTCCTCATCGGCGCTGACGGTGACGGTGAACTTCACCTCGTTCTCCTCGCTGAAGCGGTCCAGCCAGTGCAGGAACTTCTCCACAGCCTGCCAGTCGCTGCTGCCGGCGATCTTGCACAGGTTATCCACGAACACATGGGAAATATCAAAATTGCCCGCGTACATACCGCACAGGAAGCCCCGCAGGCAGTCAAAAGAATCCACATTGTAGTCGCTGGCGTTGACCAGACGGACGTTATAGCTGATGTCGTAGGTCATGTCGCGGCTGGGCTCGATGCAAACAACGCTGCCGCTTTCAGAGTCCACGCTGGCATGGATCAGCTCGATGAGCTGCTTCGTCTTACCTGCACCGTTCGCGCCCATGATCAGTCTAACCATAAGAAATCACTCCTTTGTCATAGTGGAGCTGGCTTTACTCCTGCTTGTAGCATATCATACCAACGGGAAAATAGCAACGGAAAAAAACCGGCCCCTTTTTTGGTCAAAACGCCTTAGCGGCCCAGCTTGGCCAGCAGCGCGGCCCGCATCTCCTCGTACCCCGGCTTGCCCAGCAGGGCAAACATGTTCTTCTTATAGGCCTCCACACCCGGCTGGTCGAAGGGATTCACATCCAGCAGATAGCCGCTGAGACCGCAGGCATACTCGAAGAAGTAGATAAGCTGGCCCATCGCCTTTTCGTCCAGCCCGTCGGTGTACAGTGTGACGTTGGGCACGCCGCCCTCCACATGGGCCAGCAGGGTACCGTCCATGGCCTGCTCGCGGATGAAGTCCATGCTCTTTCCCGCCAGGAAGTTCAGGCCGTCGCCGTCCGTCTCGTCGTAGGGCACGGGATTCTCGTGCCGGGAAGCGCCAAAGCGCACCACCGTCTCAAAGAGGTGCCGCTCGCCCTGCTGGATATACTGGCCCATGGAGTGCAGGTCGGCGGTGAACTCCACGCTGGCGGGGAACAGGCCCTTGCCCTCCTTGCCCTCGGACTCGCCGTACAGCTGCTTCCACCACTCGGCCATGAACCGGAAGCAGGGCTCATACGCCGCCAGGATCTCGATCTTCTTGCCGGTGCGGTACATCTCGTACCGCGCACCGGCATACTGCCACGCAGGATTGGCGTCCATCTCCGCCGCGGTGCAGATGTCCATCATCTCCCGCGCACCGGCCATCAGCGCCTCGATGTCGATGCCCGCCACGGCGATGGGCAGCAGGCCCACGGCTGTCAGCACGCTGTACCGGCCGCCCACCTCGTCGGGCACCACAAAGGTCTCATAGCCCTTGGCATCCGCCAGCGCCTTCAGTGCGCCTCTGTGGCGGTCGGTGGTGGCGTAGATGCGCTTGGCCGCGCCGTCTGCGCCGTACTTCTTCTCCAGCATCTCCCGGAAGAAGCGGAAGGCTACCGCCGGCTCCGTGGTGGTACCGGATTTGGAGATGACGTTGACGGAGAAGTCCACGCCGTCCAGCAGCTCCACGATCTCGCTCATATAGTCGGAGGAAAGCCCGTTGCCCACGAAGTAGATGTTGGGCGTCTCCTTCTTTTTCAGGTTGTAGTTGGGCGACCGCAGGCACTCGATGACGCCCCGCGCCCCCAGATAGGAGCCGCCGATGCCGATGACCACCAGCGCTTGGGAGTCCGCCTGAATGCGCTTGGCCGCGGCCTGGATGCGGGCGAACTCCTCCTTGTCGTAGTCCTGCGGCAGGCGTACCCAGCCGGTGAATTCACCGCCTGCGCCGTCCCCCTTCTGCAAATGGTCATGGGCGATGCGCAGGCGGGGCGCCAGCGCCGCCTCATAGGGCAGCGGGATAAAGCTCTTGCAGCTGTTCAGGTCCACTCGGATCATATGTCATTCCTCCTTGGTAAAGTCCGATCATTTTCGTACTCGTATCTTACAACGATTGCGCCCAAATTACAAGGGAAAAAGGGCGCTCACCCTGCAAAAACCGCCAGCCGCAGCAGCTGGGTAAACACCTGGCCCCAGCTGCGCCGCATCACGTCCTCCCCCGCCGTGATGGGCACCGTCAGAAGCACCGTGTCCCCGTCCAGCACCGTCAGCTCTCCCAGCGGCTGACCCGCCGCTACCGGCGCGGTGACCCGCGGCTCCAGCGTCACTTTTCGCTCCAGCATGCCCGCCTTCTCCTTCTCCACCAGCACCGTGCTCCCCTCCGATGCCAACACCGGCTGCACCGTGTCCGCCGTGCCCATGTCCACCGGCACCGGCATCAGCGGCTGCTCCGGCATCGCCGTCACCAGCGCGTAGGTGGAAAACCCGTAGTTCAGCAGGGTCTTGGCGTCGTTGTTGCGGGTGTCGCGGTCCGGCCCCTTCATCACCACGGCAATGAGCTCCATGCCGTCCCGCTCCGCCGTGGCGCTGATGCAGTACCCCGCCGATGCGGTGTAGCCGGTCTTGAGTCCCGTGGCCCCGTCATAGAAGCGGATGAGCTTGTTGGTGTTGGCCAGTTGGAACGCTCCGCCGCGGATGGTGTCCATCCAGATGGTGGTGAACCGCCGGATGTCCGGATGCTTTAAGATCAGCTCGCGGCTCATGACGGCGATGTCGTGGGCGCTGGTGACGTGGCCCTCCGCCGTCAGGCCGGTGCAGTTGGCGAAGTGGGTGTCGTTCATGCCAAGCTCCGCCGCCCGCTGGTTCATTTTTTCCACAAACCGGTCGCTGATCCCCGCCACCTTTTCCGCCAGTGCCGCAGCTGCGTCGTTGCCGGAGGCCACGCACACCGCCTTCAGCAGCTCCTCCACCGTGATCTGCTCTCCCTCCGCCAGATAGACCTGGCTGCCGCCCATCCCCGCGGCGTAGGCGCTGACCGTCACCACGTCGTCGTAGCCGATAGTCCCGCTGTCGATGGCCTCCATGGTCAGCAGCAGCGTCATGATCTTGGTGACGCTGGCGGGCTCCAGCTGCTCGTGCTCGTTCCGGGCATACAGCACCTGCCCCGTGGTTTTTTCCATCAGCAGCGCCGCGCGGCTCTGGATAGGCAGCTCCGCCGCCTGCGCCTGCGCCGGCCACAGGGTCAGCAGGCACATCAGCGCCGTCACGCCCGCCGCCAGTCCCGTCATCTGCCGCCTCCACCTCCGCAGCGCCTCCCGCCGCTTGTTCTGTTTATCGTCTATATGGCATCTTTTCGAACGGGAACACGCTCTCCCGTGTCCTGTCCGATGCCGCGCTCCCCCTGATACGACAGGCATTACGCGCTTCTCCGCATCCACCATTTCCTGCTTCTTCATCATGCAGTTCCTCCCCCGCGTTTTTTCCATCTCTATGCCGCTGCGGGAGAAATCATGCTCTCGACAGAATTTTCGGTTGCAAAACCCCCGCCGACCTGCTATAATAGCACCGTTCGCAGGGTTGGTATATCGGTATTACAGCGGCTTCCCAAGCCGTTAAGGCGGGTTCGACTCCCGTACCCTGCTCCAAAAAGAAAGACACCCTCACGGGTGTCTTTCTTTTTGGAGCAGGGATTTTGCTGTGCAAAATCGTTTGCCTGCGGGCGGGCAGCGGAACGCGCAAGGGCTGCCGCCTGCACACCATCACCGCCTCCAACGGCGGCAGCAAGGGCATGCCGGGCGGCGAGCGCATCCAGGCCACTATGGTCTTTGAGAAGATCATCTGATTACATTTGGAGCCATATACGAAAACGGGAGACTGCGGTGCGGTCTCCCGTTTTTTGTTATCGCCGCAGGGCGGCCATAAAGCGCAGCAGATTGCCCATGGTGAAGCGCAGATCCTCCTCGGTCCGCGCGGCGGCTTGCGGCCAGGTACACAGCGCCGGATGAATGGGGAATACGCCGGACACGCCCTCCACGTACACCGCGTCCAGCGCCGTCTCGCAGCCGCCCACCAGCGCCGCCGCCGGTACACCCAGCGCCCGGGCGCGGCGGGCCACGCCCACCACCGTCTTCCCCCGCAGGCTCTGGCTGTCCAGATGACCCTCGCCGGTGATGACCAGCGATGCGCCGCGGCATTTTCGGTCAAAGTCCGTGAGATCCAGCACCACATCAATGCCCATGCGCAGCTGTCCGCCGAAAAATGCCGCCGCACCGGCCCCGAAGCCGCCGGCTGAACCACCGCCCGCCAGCGTCAGCACCTCCATGCCCACGTCTTTTTCCAGCATCTCCGCCAGATGGCGCAGGCCCGCATCCATACGGGCCACCATGGCCGCGTCCGCCCCCTTCTGAGGTCCGAACACCGCCGCCGCACCAGCGGGACCGCACAGAGGGTTGTCGATGTCGCACATCACCGTGACCTCCGCGCCCGCCAGCGTCTCCCGCAGACCCTTCATGCGGATATGGGCGATTTGGGTCAGCGTCCCGCCGGTGGGCACGAACGGTCGTCCCTCCTCATCCAGAAACTCCGCGCCCAGCGCGGCGGCCGCGCCGCAGCCGCCGTCGTTGGTGGCGCTGCCGCCCAGTCCCAGCACCAGCTGCTTTGCTCCGCGGGACAGCGCGTGGGCCATCAGCTGGCCCACGCCGTAGGTAGTGGTCTTTTCCGGATCGCGGCACGCGCCCGCCAGCGGCAGGCCCGCCGCTGCGGCCATTTCCACCACCGCCGTACCGTCCGGCAGCAGGCCGTAAAAACCCATGACCTCCTGGCCGCAGGGCCCTGTGCAGGGCACCTCCGCCCGTGTGCCGCCCACGGCGGCCAGAAAGGCGTCCACCGTGCCCTCGCCGCCGTCCGCCACCGGAATGGCGCAGATCTCCGCCT
>ENA-OUOU01001288-OUOU01001288.1-human-gut-metagenome-genome-assembly--contig:-NODE-1288-length-13319-cov-3.285962_pt1 | contig 13319 bp, 12 predicted proteins | sample MGYA00237936_ERZ548765 | MGnify/ENA primary metagenome ERZ548765 (study PRJEB26490, sample SAMN05356889) | human gut metagenome | biome: terrestrial biome; feature: human-associated habitat; material...
AGTGCAAACAGCAGAGCGGGCAGACATCTGATCACAACCAAAATAGAACATCCTGCAATCCTGCAGACAATGGAATATCTGGAAAGCATCGGCTATGAAGTGACTTATCTGCCGGTCGATGAAAAAGGCGTTTTACGTCTGGATGCACTGGGGCAGGCGATCAGACCGGATACGATACTGGTATCCATTATGCATGTGAATAACGAAGTGGGTGCGATCCAGCCGATCGAAGAGGCCGGTGCACTGATCAAACGCATGAATCCGCATACGCTGTTCCATGTAGATGCGGTGCAGGGCTTTGGCAAGCTTCGTATTTATCCAAAGAAAAGTCATGTAGATATGCTTTCGGTGAGCGGACATAAGATCCACGGGCCAAAGGGTGTCGGCATTTTGTATATTGATGAACATGTGAAGATAAAACCAATCGTATTTGGCGGTGAACAACAGAAAAATGTCCGTTCCGGTACGGAAAATGTACCTGGAATTGCAGGGATTGGTCTTGCTGCGAAGATGATTTATGAAAATCTGGATGAAAAAGTTGCAGCGATGCGTGCGATGAAGGAGCATTTTATTGAAGGCGTGAAGCAGATCCCGGATACGACCATCCATGGTCTTTATGATGAGACCAGTGCGCCACACATTATCAGTGTTGGATTTGCGGGAATCCGAAGCGAGGTTCTTCTGCATGCGCTGGAAGATAAAGGCATCTATGTATCCAGTGGTTCTGCATGTGCTTCCAACCACCCGCAGATCAGCGGCGTGTTAAAAGGAATCGGAGCCGGTCAGCAGTTTTTGGATGCAACGCTTAGATTCAGTCTTTCTGAGTTTAATACGATGGAAGAGATTGACTATACATTAGATACTCTGTATAATATAGTACCGATGCTTAGAAAATATACCAGACATTAGAGATAAATGAGGAGAAGATCGATGAGATTTCATACATTTTTATTGAAATACGGGGAGATTGGTATCAAAGGAAAGAACCGTTATCTTTTTGAAGATGCTCTTGTAAGACAGGTGCGTTATGCGTTAAAAGATGTAGACGGGAACTTTGATGTCCACAAATCCCAGGCAAGAATCTATGTGGACTGTGAGGGTGATTATGATTACGAGGACACGGTGGAACATTTGAAAAGAGTGTTCGGACTGGTCGGAATCTGCCCGGTTGTCCGTATGGAGGATAAAGGTTTCGAGGAATTGAAAAAAGACGTGGTAGCTTATATGGCAGAGATGTATCCGGACCGCAACTTTACATTTAAGGTAGAGTCACGCCGTGCCAGAAAGTCATATCCGAAGAACTCTATGGAAATAAGCCGTGACCTTGGAGAGGCGATTCTCTATGCGTTCCCGGAGATCAAAGTAGACGTACATCACCCGGATGTACTGGTAAATGTAGAAGTGAGAAATGAAATCTATGTTTATTCTGAGATTATTCCAGGAGCAGGCGGAATGCCGGTAGGAACCAATGGAAACGCTATGCTTCTGTTATCCGGTGGGATTGACAGTCCGGTCGCAGGTTATATGGTATCCAAACGAGGAGTTGGTCTTGAGGCAACTTATTTCCATGCACCGCCGTACACAAGTGAGCGTGCAAAGCAAAAAGTTGTTGATCTTGCGAAGATTGTGGCAAGATATTCCGGACCGATCAAATTACATGTTGTGAACTTTACAGATATTCAGTTGTATATTTATGACAAATGCCCGCATGACGAGCTGACTATTATTATGCGCCGCTATATGATGCGTATTGCGGAAGAATTCGCAAGACGTGATGGCTGCCTTGGACTGGTGACGGGAGAGAGTATCGGACAGGTGGCAAGTCAGACTATGCAGAGCCTGGCTGCAACGAATGATGTATGTACGATGCCGGTATATCGTCCACTGATTGGATTTGATAAGCAGGACATTGTAGATGTGGCAGAGAAGATCGATACTTATGAGACCTCCATTCTTCCATTTGAGGATTGCTGTACCATTTTCGTGGCAAAGCATCCGGTCACAAAGCCGAATATCGAGGTTATCCGCCGTTCTGAGGAGAATCTGGCAGAGAAAATCGATGAACTTATGCAGACAGCGTTAGATACAGCAGAGATCATTGAAGTGAAATAGAAAAAGTGAAATAAAAAGGGGGCAGCCCTTCGAAAAGAGGAACTGCCCTGTTATCTTTGCTGCTTTGCTTTTGATATATGTTTTTTGGCCTGAATCCTACTTAGGATCTTCGCTTACGATATAAGGCTTGATTGCTTCAAGAATAGAACCCATCTCAGAATCTGTTGCGTGGATATTCAGAGTTGTTGGCTCATTCAGATCCAGACTGAAGATTCCCATAACAGACTTAGCGTCTACGATATATCTTCCGGAAACAAGATCAAAGTCGTTGTCGAATTGTTCAAGCTCGTGAGAAAAAGAGTTCACCTTTTGGATTGAATTTAAATAAACCTGTACAGTTTTCATTGTACGTTACCTCCTTATTTATCATACTTCTATCATCTCTATCTTAAAAGTATGACAGATAAAAGTCAAGAAACAAATTACCAAATATTTTGAAAGGAATGTGTAAAATGAAAAAGAAAGCTGCGCTCCATAATCTGGGCTGCAAAGTAAATGCATATGAGACAGAGGCTATGCAGGAGCTTCTGGAGCAGAATGGATATGAGATCGTGCCATTTAAAGAAGGGGCAGATGTCTATATTATCAATACATGTACAGTCACCAATGTTGCAGACCGCAAATCCCGGCAGATGCTTCATAAAGCACGGAAAATGAACCCGGATGCGGTAGTGGCGACAGGCTGTTATGTGCAGGCAAGAGGAGAAGATATCGACCCTTGTGTGGACATCGTAGTTGGAAATAATAAAAAGAAAGACCTGATCGCGATTCTGGACGAGTATTACAATGCTCAGCATAAAGTAAAAAAAGAGCTGCTTGATATCAACCATGAGAAAGAATATGAGGAGATGCAGGTCACCCATACAGCAGAGCATACCCGTGCGTATATCAAGGTCCAGGATGGGTGCAATCAGTTCTGTTCTTACTGCATCATTCCGTATGCGAGAGGACGTGTCAGAAGCCGTAACCTGGAACATGTATTAGAAGAGGTGCGGACACTGGCTGCTTCCGGATATAAAGAAGTTGTGCTGACAGGAATCCATCTGAGTTCTTATGGAATTGATACCGGGGAGAGCCTTCTGGAACTGATCCAGAAAGTACATGAAATTGACGGCATTAAAAGAATCCGGCTTGGATCTCTGGAGCCGAGGATCATTACAGAAGAATTTGCTTCCAGTATTGCGGTACTTCCGAAGATGTGTCCACATTTTCATCTGTCATTACAGAGTGGCTGCAATGCGACCCTGAAGCGTATGAATCGTCGTTACAGTGCAGAAGAATATATGGAAAAATGTGATCTTTTACGGAAATATTTCCACAATCCGGCACTGACAACAGATGTAATCGTAGGATTTCCGGGGGAGACACAGGAAGAGTTTGCCGAGTCCATGGATTTTGTAGACCGCGTGAATTTCTATGAGACACACATTTTCAAATATTCCAGAAGAGCAGGAACGAAAGCAGCCGTGATGCCGGATCAGGTTCCGGAGGAAATAAAAAGTGAGCGAAGCGCGAAAATGATCGAGCTTGGACATAGAAAACAGAAAGCTTATGAAGAAAAACTCCTTGGAACGACACAGGAAGTGCTGATGGAAGAGGCAGTTGAGACGGAAGACGGCATTTACCAGGTCGGGCATACGAAAGAATATGTTAAAATTGGTTTAAAAACAGAAGAAAATCTATCAAATCAACTGAAAAATGTTAAAATCGAAGATACAAAGCAAATAATTCATTGAATTTTGACAAATGATAGGTTAGAATAAGATTGAAGAAATGTAATTATGAAGATGTGAGAATAATTACAAAGTAATGTGAAGGACGTGAGTAGTATGAAAGAATTAAGCAATACGCAATTTTTTCAGGTAGAGAGTGCACCACAGATTCAGGCAAAAGATATTCTTGAAATTGTGTACAAGGCTCTTGTGGAAAAAGGGTATAATCCGGTGAACCAGATCGTAGGTTATATTATGTCAGGTGATCCGACTTATATTACCAGTTACAATGGTGCCCGCAGTCTGATTATGAAGATGGAACGGGATGAGCTGGTTGAAGAGATGTTCAAGACGTATATTGAGCATAATAAGTGGGGATAATATATATGAGGATTATGGGACTGGACTACGGCTCGCGTACAGTCGGGGTGGCTGTCAGTGATCCTTTGGGGATAACTGCGCAGGCTGTAGAGACTATATGCCGTAAGGACGAGAACAAGCTTCGGAAGACATGTGCCCGCATCGAGGAACTGGTGGCAGAGTATGAAGTTGAGAAGATTGTGCTCGGACTTCCGAAGCATATGAACAATGATATTGGAGATCGGGCGGAAAAATCTATGCAATTTGGTGAGATGATCGGACGACGGACCGGCCTTGAGGTCGTGATGTGGGATGAGCGTCTGACTACTGTTTCGGCAGAGCGGACTTTAATCGAGAATAAGGTAAGAAGAGAAGACCGCAAGAAGTATATTGACCAGATTGCGGCTGTTTTTATATTGCAGGGATACCTGGACTCCGCACACCTGAATAAAGAAGGGTAGAAGATTTATGGAAAAGATTACATTTGCGTCTGCAGATTCACAGGAAAATGAAGAGTTTTTTGTGTTGGAGCAGACAAAGTTAAATGGAGTATCTTATATTCTTGTCACGGATTCGGAAGAAGACGATGCAGAATGTTGGATTTTAAAAGACACGTCACCGGAGGAATCATCCGAGGCAATCTATGAGTTTGTGGAAGATGAAAAAGAACTGAATGGGATAATGGGAGTTTTTGAAGAACTTCTGGAAGATGTGGAAATTGAAAGGTAATGAATTATGTCAGTCAGTCAGGAGAGTTTTAAGAAAAAGTTAAAAGAAAAAGGGCTTAAAGTGACGAATCAGAGACTGCTTGTACTGCAGGTTCTTGCAGAGAATAAGGACAGACATCTGACTGCTGAAGATATCTATGAGCTCGTAAAAGAAGATTACCCGGAGATCGGGCTGGCAACCATTTACCGAACAGTGCAGTTGTTACTGGAAATGCAATTGGTGGATCGTATTAATCTGGATGATGGATGTGTGCGTTATGAGATCGGGGAGACGCTGGATGGCACAGGAAAGCACCATCATCACCATCTGATATGTAAAACATGTGGAAAAGTACTGCCTTTTAAAGACGACCTGTTGGATGAACTGGAGCGGCATATAGAGGAAGAGACAGGATTTCATGTGTTAGACCACGAATTAAAGTTCTACGGACAGTGCAGTGAATGTAGAAAGAAACAGAAATAGACCCTTTGTTACACTGGGGGTCTGTAATTACGTGGAGGTGTAAACTTGAAAAAAGAGAATATTGGAAGTATGCGTATCATTCCACTCGGGGGACTCGAGAAGATCGGAATGAACATTACTGCCTTCGAGTACGAAGACAGTATTATTGTTGTGGATTGCGGATTGGCATTCCCGGAGGACGGTATGCTTGGAATTGACCTTGTTATTCCAGATGTGACATACCTGAAAAACAATATTGAGAAAGTAAAAGGATTTGTTATCACGCATGGTCATGAGGATCATATTGGAGCATTAAGCTACATTTTACGGGAGATCAATATCCCAATCTATGCAACAAAGCTTACGATGGGTATTATAGAGAAGAAGCTGACAGAGCACAATCTGCTTCGCTCAACGAGAAGAAAAGTAGTAAAACATGGACAGTCTATCAACCTTGGACAGTTCAGGATAGAATTTATTAAGACGAACCATAGTATCCAGGATGCAGCAGCACTTGCAATCTATTCCCCGGCAGGAATTGTTGTGCATACAGGAGACTTTAAGGTAGATTATACACCAGTCTTTGGAGATGCTATCGATCTTCAGAGATTTGCAGAGATCGGGAAAAAAGGAGTACTGGCACTTTTGTCAGACAGTACCAATGCAGAACGAAAAGGCTTTACACAGTCTGAACGTACGGTAGGTATTACCTTTGATCATATATTTGCAGAACATCAGAATACAAGAATCATCATTGCGACATTTGCGTCTAATGTAGACCGTGTACAGCAGATCATCAATTCAGCGTGCAAGTATGACCGTAAGGTTGTGGTAGAAGGACGCAGTATGGTGAATATCATTCAGGTAGCACAGGAACTCGGATACTTGAATGTTCCGGAGAACACGATGATCGAGATTGACCAGCTTAAGAATTATCCGCCGGAGAAGACGGTTCTGATCACGACCGGAAGCCAGGGTGAGTCTATGGCGGCTCTTTCCAGAATGGCGGCAGACATTCACAAGAAGGTAACGATCATGCCAGGCGATACAGTTATTTTAAGCTCTAACCCGATCCCTGGAAATGAGAAATCCGTATCCAGAGTTATCAATGAGCTGTCTGAGAAAGGTGCAAATGTTATCTTTCAGGATGCTCATGTATCCGGACATGCGTGTCAGGAAGAATTAAAGCTGATTTATTCACTGGTACATCCGAAATATGCAATTCCGGTTCATGGTGAATACCGTCACAGAAAGGCAAATGCGAACCTGGCAAAATCTCTTGGAATTCCAAAAGAGAATGTCTTCATGCTTCATTCCGGAGATGTACTGGAAGTCAGTGAACAAGAGGCAAAAGTCGTAGATAAAGTCCATACGGGAGAGATTCTTGTAGACGGACTTGGTGTCGGTGATGTGGGAAATATCGTACTTCGAGACAGACAGCATCTGGCAGAGGACGGAATTATGATCGTAGTCCTGACGTTAGAGCGCGGAAGCAACCAGCTCCTGGCAGGACCGGATATCGTGTCCCGTGGATTTGTCTATGTTCGTGAGTCAGAAGATCTTATGGAAGAGGCAAGACAAGTCGTAACTGACGCAGTAGAAGATTGCCTGAATCATCAGAGAAATGCTGACTGGAGCAAGATAAAATTAGTGATTCGCGATACAATGAACGAATTTATCTGGAAAAAAACAAAACGTCGTCCGATGATTTTGCCGATTATTATGGATGTATAAAGTGATATTTATTTAACAGGGGACGTAGTACTTTGAAGAAGTGCTACGTCCCCAATTGCGAAGAGGGGTGTCCCCAATTGCGAGGTGGGGTGTCCCTGATTGAGGAGAGAGGTGGTTGTAAATGATCGTAGATGAGCGGATGGTGACTTATATCCGGTCGCTGGAGGTGCCGGAAAGCGCGGTAATTGAAGCGATTGAGCAGGAAGCTTTAAGAGACCGTGTGCCGATTATCCGGAAGGAAATGCAGAGTTTTCTGAAGGTTCTGCTGATGATCAAAAGACCGATGCGAATTTTGGAAGTAGGAGCTGCGGTTGGTTTTTCGTCAATTCTTATGAGTGAATATATGCCGGAAGGCGGGCATATTACAACAATAGAAAATTATGATAAACGAATTCCGATAGCCCGGGCGAATTTTAAACGGGCAGGGAAGGAAGAGCAGATTGATTTGATTGAGGGAGATGCCCTGGAAGTGATGCATGGCCTGGAAGGGCCGTATGACCTGATATTTGTGGATGCGGCAAAAGGGCAGTACATTCATTACCTTCCGGAAGTTATGCGGCTTCTTGGGACAGATGGAGTGCTTGTGTCAGATAATGTGCTGCAGGAAGGTGATATTATTGAGTCCAGATTCGCGGTGGAGCGCAGGAACCGGACTATTCACAGCCGTATGCGGGAATATCTCTATGAGTTAAAGCATCATGATCAGTTGCAGACATCGATTATTCCACTGGGAGACGGCGTGGCATTAAGTGTAAAGCGCAGTGATATTTAAATAGTGATAGATATTTAAGCAGTGATATTTAAGAAGAATAGAAAGTTAATAAAAAGAGAAGGAGAAGAGAAGTATGAGTCAGAAACGTCCGGAATTATTGATCCCGGCCAGCAGTCTGGAAGTATTGAAGACTGCGGTTATGTTTGGTGCAGATGCAGTATATATTGGTGGCGAAGCATTTGGGCTTCGTGCGAAAGCAAAGAATTTTTCCATGGAAGATATGAAGAAGGGTGTGGAATTTGCGCATGCACATGGTGTAAAAGTACATGTGACGGTCAATATTCTTGCGCATAATGATGATCTTCCGGGAGTAGAAGAGTATCTGAAAGAATTAAAAGAAGTTGGACCGGATGCGCTTATTATCGCAGATCCCGGTGTGTTTGAGCTGGCAAAGGAAATCTGCCCAGAGATTCAGCGCCACGTCAGCACGCAGGCGAATAACACGAACTATGCGACCTATCAGTTCTGGTGGAAGCAGGGAGCTTCCCGCGTAGTATCTGCCCGAGAATTATCCTTGAGAGAAATCAAAGAAATCCGTGAAAGGATCCCGGCTGAGATGGAGATTGAAAGCTTTATTCACGGAGCAATGTGTATATCATATTCCGGAAGATGTCTGCTTAGTAATTTCTTTACCGGTCGTGACGCAAATCAGGGAGCATGCACGCATCCGTGCCGCTGGAAATATTCCATCGTGGAAGAGACGAGACCGGGAGAGTATATGCCTGTCTATGAAAATGAGCGTGGAACATACATTTTCAACTCAAAAGACTTATGCATGATCGAGCATATTCCGGAAATGATCGATGCCGGAATTGACAGTTTTAAAATTGAAGGGCGTATGAAAAGTGCTTATTATTTAGCTACGGTTGTTTCTAGCTATCGTATGTTGATTGATTATATTTATGAGCATGGGCATGCGGATGTTGAAATCATTGAGCGTGTAAAAAAGGAAATTGCCAAGGCAGAGAACCGACCGACAGGGCCGGGCTTCTATAATGGTCTTCCTGGATATAAGGTACAGTTGTATCAAGATCATGATGAAACGGTAACGCAGGAATATGTAGCCATTGTACAGGATTATGATAAAGAAAGTCAGATGGCGACTTTACAAGTAAAGAATCATTTCATGCCAAATCAGGATTTAGAAATATTTGGTCCTCACATTTTAAGTACGATTGTACATGTTGGGGATGTGTATGATAGTGAAGACAATGTATTAGAGGTTTGTAATAAGCCGATGCAGATCGTACATACTAAGTGGTCTGGGCCTATTGAAATAGATGCGATGATTCGTAAGATAAGATAATTGGAGAGGTAAGAAAAGATGAAATTAAGTCAGAGTTTCTTTTATACATTAAGAGAAAATGCGAAAGATGAAGATAGCGTATCAAGTAATTTGTTGGTGCGTGCTGGAATGATCAAAAAATGTTCAAACGGAATTTATATGATCATGCCTATGGGAAAGAAGGTTCTTTCTAAAGTTGAAAATATTATTCGTGAAGAAATGGATGCGAAAGATGCACAAGAATTGTTGATGCCTGCATTGATTCCAGAAGATGTATATGTACAATCGGGTCGTCGTGAAGCCTTTGGTTCTAACATGTTCTCATTGAGTGATCGTTATAATAAGCGTTATGTTTTGGGTCCAACACATGAAGAATTGTTTGCGGTAGCGAGTAGTATGGATGGAAAATCTTATAAGGATTTCCCATATAACTTATATCAGATTCAAACGAAATATCGTGATGAAACGCGTCCTCGTTATGGATTGATTCGTGTTCGTGAATTTATCATGAAGGATGCGTATACATTTGATGTGGATGAAGCTGGATTGGATGTAGCCTACAACAAAATGTATGATGCATATTGCCGTATCATGGATCGTTTAGGATTGGAATATAAGATTGTTAAAGCAGATACAGGAGCTATGGGTGGTTTATTATCAGAAGAATATCAGGCTCTATCAAGTATTGGTGAAGATGTTGTTGTTGGATGTGTTGGTTGTGACTATTCGAGTAATTTAGAAATCACTGAAGTTGTAGATACTATGCAAGATTCTAGTGAAGAAGAACTTACTATGGAAGTTGTTGATACGCCAAACGCAAAAACAATTGAAGAAGTGGCTGCTTTCTTTGGTAAGAAGGAAAGTGATTTCGTTAAAACATTACTATATAACGTAGATGGAAAGGTAATCGCATTCTGTATTCCTGGTGATCGTGAATTGAATGAAACAAAGGCATTGAAGTTATTGGGTGCGAATGAAATGGAGCTTGCTAGCTTTGAACAAGTAGAACAAGTTACACATGCTCGTGTTGGCTTTGCAGGTCCAGTCGGTATTGATTGTCCAGTCTATATGGATCGTCAAATCAAACATATGAAAAACTTCATTGTAGGGGCAAACCAATCGGATCGTCATATTAAGAATGTGAACTGTAAAGATTTTACGCCTGTTGAAGTGGCAGATCTTTGTCAGGTTAAAGAAGGGGATATTTGTCCTAAGTGTGGTAAGAAGTTAACTTTCCAACATGGTATTGAAGTGGGTAACTTATTTAAATTGGGTACAAAATATTCTAAGAGTATGAATCTTTACTATACAGATGCCAATAACCAATTACAGCCAGTATGGATGGGAAGTTATGGTATTGGTCTAGAAAGATGTATGGCAGCCGTTGCTGATCAACACCATGATGATTTTGGTATTAAATGGCCAGTTGAAATTGCACCATTTAGACTTGCGATCGTTCCAGTATCATTGAAAGATGAAGAACAAGTTAAGATTGCCAATGATCTATATGAATTCTGTAAAGAACACAAATTCGATGTTATTTTGGATGATCGTAATGAGCGTCCAGGCGTTAAATTTAAAGATATGGAATTGATTGGGGTACCTTATCGTATTACTGTGGGTCGTGGTATTAAAGAGGGTAAGCTTGAGTGGACAGATCGTTATACAGGTGAAAAGAGTGAAATTGCGATTGAGGATGTATATTCTGAAATCGAAAAAGTTTTCGTCATGTAAACGCTTGTGTTTAAAATATAAACAAAAAAATTAGAATCACATTTACTTTCAAAGGTTTTTCATGTATATTAGTCATAGTTAAAGGAGTGTAATTATGCAAAATAAAATTGAAATTTTTAACAATCAGGTTATTATCAACTATAATTTGGCGTATCCAAAGAGTCGTGAGGTTTTATTAAAGTCTCATACATTCGCAAAATTTGTTCAATATTTCATTGAATATCAGGAAACAGATAATGCGAATATGTATGCTTATTTGACAAAAAATGGTGAATTGTCTTCTAAAGAAGCAGCTAATGATTTCTGTCATTTCTTACGTTTATTGTCAATCTTTACTTGTGAAGAATTAAAAGATGAATATTATCTTTCAGATAAAGATGCAACTTTAGATGTTATTGAAGAGATGTATCGTACTTGGCGTTCTTTACAACGTTTTGGATATATGAAGAGTGATAACTCAACGGATTTTGGTATTAATACATTAGTGACATTTGACTCAGCTTCAAATGATTTATTACTTCGTACATATCGTTTGTTTGAAGAAAAATTAATGGGAAGACCAAACTTAGTGTATCGTCAGGTTCAAGCTGGAACAAATGCATGTTTCTCTATTCATACTTTGGATAAAGTATGGGCTGATGAATATGCTGCATTACAAGATATTCCAATGATCGATACAGTTATGTTAAGAACTCCAATGATTTTGCATCCAAAATCAAGTAAACGTACAGGTATGTTTACTGAAATAGATACACAGCCAATGACATATTTCAAAAAGGGAGAATCAAACTGGTTCTGTTATCCTTGTAAGGTTGGAGCTTTATTATGTTTCGTATACTTCAACTCAAAATATATGTCTAGTGCATTGAGTATGGCTAACTTATTTGAATTAGCTACTAAAGAAGAAAGTGCGCAAAAACCAGATTTAGTTGTTATTTTTGGTAACGATGATGGAAATGACGATACAAACTTCTATTATGATGAAGCCAATGATATTTGGGTAGGATGTATCAGTGATAATCCTCGTATCGAATACTTTGGATATTTAAAGAAAATGTGTTTAACATTACACAACTTGGCACAGATGAAAAAAGGATGGTTACCAATCCATGGTGCTTTCGTAAACATCTATTTAAAGGATGGAACTAAGAAAGGTATCATGTTGATGGGTGATAGTGGTGCTGGTAAATCTGAATCCATTGAAGCATTAAAGGCAGCTGCCGGAGATATGATTCGTGAAGTAGAAGTTGTATTTGATGATATGGGAACAATTCACTTAGAAGATGGCGTTCCATATGGTCAGGGAACTGAAATTGGTGCCTTCATTCGTCTAGATGACTTGGATCCAGGTACTCCATATCGTGACATGGACCGTTCAATTTTCATGGCTCCAGAAAATCCAAACTCACGTATGATTCAGCCTGCAGCTCCATATCGTGTTGTTGTTCACAACCACAAAATTGATTTATTTGCGTACGCAAACAACTACACAAATGAATTTGGTCTAAAGAAATTAACTGTTCAAGAAGTAAAAGATACTTGTAAGTTAGGTAAGCGTATGGCTTTGGGTACAACGCAAGAAGTTGGTATTTCAACAACTTACTTCGCAAACCCATTTGGTCCTATGCAAAAACAAGAGCTTTGTGAACCAATCATCGACACAATGTTCCAGGCTCTAGAAGACAACGGAGTATTTGTTGGTGAAATCTATACACATTTAGGATTCGATAAATCAAACCGTAAAGGTTTAAATATTGCAGCTCAGCAATTATTAGAATTTATCCAAAAAAAGGATTAATATGTTTAACAACGATTCTATGAATTATTATTCAACAAGCACTTTAAAAAGTGCTTTGTTGAAGTCTTATGCATGGATGGCTATTGCCTTATTCATCACGGCAATTGTATCTTATGGTCTATATGCTACAAATGCTTTAATGATTTTATTGAGTACAATGCCATTTCTATTTATGTTATTTGTGATTGCACCATTTATCTTGTCCATTGCCTTTGGTGTATCTATGGCAAGATCGACATCAAGTACAGGTATGAAGGTTATGTTAGTGCTTTATGCCATCTGTATGGGTGTATCACTTACTTCTATTGGCTATGTATATGATGTAGCTACAATTGGTACTGCTTTTCTAGTCAGTGCAGTTTACTTTATTAGTTTAGCTGTTATTGGTACAACATCTAAAAAGGATTTTACAAGCTTTGGCTCATTATGTATGATTGGACTTTTTGTGTTGATTATTACACAATGCTTCATGATGTTATTTAGAGTGAGTATGGACGTACGCTTGCTTTCTATCATTACTCTATTGATTTTTACAGGCATCACAGTTTGGGATGTTCAAAGAATGAATCGCTTGTTGATTCAATCGGATGGTTCAGTCGTAGCACAAGATAAGATCGCCATCTTCATGGCATTACAATTGTA
>ENA-OUOU01001296-OUOU01001296.1-human-gut-metagenome-genome-assembly--contig:-NODE-1296-length-13257-cov-59.985457_pt1 | contig 13257 bp, 9 predicted proteins | sample MGYA00237936_ERZ548765 | MGnify/ENA primary metagenome ERZ548765 (study PRJEB26490, sample SAMN05356889) | human gut metagenome | biome: terrestrial biome; feature: human-associated habitat; material...
AAGGCTGGCATGAAATCTTTGAGTACATACACGAAGTATAGAATCGGGTGTGCCTATGTGGGCGAGTTCTTGCAGACGCATTACCATGTGAAGGATATTGCTCTGAAAGAGTTATCGCTGCCTTTTATCACAGACTACGAGACTTTTCTCAGAACCGACAAGCACTTGAAGATAAACTCTGCGATGGTGTTTGTCCGCAATCTCCGTGCAATGGTATTCCGTGCCATAGATAATGAATGGCTCGTAAAAGACCCATTCAGACGATATGAGTACAAGGAAGAAGAGACCACAAGAGAGTTTCTGAGCAAAGAAGAGATTCACCTGTTGATGGAGACACCTATCACAAGAAAGAAGATGAGTATGGTGCGTGACTTGTTCCTGTTCTGTTGTTTTACAGGTCTCGCTTTCATTGATCTGTACAACTTGAAGGAAGAGAACATCAAGGAATTTTTCGATGAAGGTGAATGGATCGTTATCCATCGACAGAAGACTGGAACGGAAGCCAACATCAAGTTGCTTGATTATCCCAAGCAAATTATGGAAAAATACCGTGGATTGTGTGAAGACGGCAGGGTGTTTCCAGTACCCAACTACCAAAGTTGTATGGATTCGCTCAAAAGACTGGGAAAGAAATGTGGTATCACCAAGCCGCTGTCCTGGCACATGAGCCGTCATTCGTTCGCAACCTCGGTTTGCCTCTCCAACGGAGTCCCAATAGAAACCGTGAGTTCAATGCTTGGTCACAAGGACATAAAGACAACCCAGGTGTATGCCAAAATTACCAAGGAGAAATTGAGCAAAGACGTGGAAAAGTTGTCTCAGCAGATTAATAACATTGAGGAATTCACGTTTGGAAATGTTTGCAACGATAATACTAACACTATAAATGGCAGAGTATGAAACGACAAGTGATAACAATACAAGAAGATATGGTCATCTACGCCCCACATCATGGTGAGGTGTGGATGACAGTTTGGGAGATTGCCGAACTGTTGAATGTAACAGGGACAGCAGTGAAGAATACCATCAAGCGCATTTGGAAACAAAGTGTGCTGAAAGATTTCCAGCATTCTCAATACATCAAACTTGAAAATGGATATTCTGCGCATGTCTATGATATGGAAGTGATTATCGCCATAGCACTTCAAATGGATACATACCAAGCCTTGTTGTTCAGACAATGGTTTATCAGTAAGGTTGTGAACCGCAAGGATTGCCAAGCAGAGCAAGTAAAACACGAGTATCCGATGATTATTGTGATGAACGGAACGATGCCAAGAGGTACAAGTTAGAATCTCTCATCTTTTAATAAGATTCCTACACCTTTATAATATAATAGCGTACAGGGGGAACGATTTTTGTCGTTGTACCCTGTACGCTATTTTTGTTTCGCTATTATGAAGCAGTACCCTCCCCTTGTGAAACAGTGCCGTCGATTATCGGCTTGCGGTAATTACCAGTGAGAAGTGCTTGTATCTCGGATTCCGGATAGAGGGTTTTGCCACATAATATAATGTAGGGCAAGATGCCTTGTTTGCGATATTCCTGCAAGGTGCGGCGACTAAGCTTCAAATGCTCGGAGAGTTCCTTGTCGGTGAGGTATCGCTCCCCGTCCAAAGGTGGGCTGTAGGACTCGATGAATGAGGATAGCCAGTTGTTGGCTTTCTTCAAGGATTGCATGGCGGTGTCTATCGACTTGCTCTCATGCGTAAGAAGTTGGTTCATGTTCATTGTTTACAATTTGGATTAAGTGGTGAATATAAAATGTGTTGGCTCGCCCAGGGTGAAGTTTTCGGCTTTGCCTTGGGCGAGTTTGGCTTTATGCTATACCGATTTGATTCTGGCGATAAGCGGAACGATGGCTTTGACCTCTTCGGGACAGTAATAGAATTGGCGACCTATCTGGGTATGCCCCAAGAAACGGCGGTCACGAAGTTTTTGTAAGGTGCGCTGGCTGATGCGAAGTTGCTGGCAGACCTCATGACCTGTAAGCCATTTGTTCAGACGCTTGCCGTTAGCCTTATGCTTCAGCAACTCCACTTTCTTTACCAAGGCATCGTATCTTGCCATCATCAAGTCGAATGCCTTCTTTTCCATTGTTACTACTTCCATATTCTCTGTTTTATTGGTTCAACAAATTCGGGTGCAAAGTTAATGTGTGTATGTTGAAAAACAATGAAAATGAATAACTGTGGCAGTGCTTTTCTGGGGTTTGCCGACCGCTTGGCAAGAAAAATCAAGAAAATTATACGTGGGTCATTAATGAGTTGTTAAACGGGTATTTCTCAAATGCTTAATTTTGCCGCCGAGAAATAAAAACAACGAATTATATAACATTTCAAACGGAATTAGAATGGAAGTAATAACAATGGAAAGTGCAGCCTTCAAAAAGCTGACAGAACAGTTGACAGAAATAGTCCAGTACGTGCGATTGGCAAAAATGGCATTTCAAGAGAACTTGACGGGTAAGGGATTGAAGCCGATGTTGACCAATGACGATGCAGCTAAGATGCTTGGTGTGAGCAAGCGCACCTTGCAGCGAATGCGCTCAGAGAACCGCATTGATTTTATTAAAATTGGCAATCAATGCCGATACCAAGTTGAAGCCATTGAAAGAATGGTTGAGGAACGAACAATAGCAAAGGAAACATGAGCATGGAAGATGGAACATTGAGAAAACTGGAGTTATATCTCCATGACCTACACAAAAAGATAGACGGCATCTACGACATGCTGATGTTGAGACACGAACGAGAGACGGAGCAAAAAGGAAGTTCTGCCATCAATGAAAAATTGCTCGACAACCAAGACCTCTGCCTCTTATTTCAAATCTCCCCTCGTTCCCTTCAACGCTATCGCAGTCTGGGAGTGCTTCCCTACAAGCGTTTGGGGCAGAAAACCTACTACACGGAAGAGGATGTGATGCAGTTTGTAGAGAATAATGTCAAAGAATTCAAAAAAGAGAATGTGGAGCATTACTTGACTCGCATTCATCAGAAATTCAAATAACAACAGTATTCACCATTAAAAATTTACAATTATGGTACAAAAGAAAAAGAGTGATGAACAGGACGTGCTGGTAGTCCGTGACGAGAAGACGGGCGAGATCAGCGTCGTCGCCGGACTCAGCAGGGACGGCACACCGAAGCGAGCGCCCGCCAAGGCGGAGAACACGTCCGACTTCCTGCGTTTTGACCGCAACAGTGACTTGATGGACAGTTTCTTTAGAAACTTCTTCCGCCAGTGCAAGGAGCCAAGCCGATTCGGATTCTACCGCATAGCGGCAGACCAGGTGGAAAACCTGCTTGGCGTGATGAAGGAGTTGCTGAAAGATCCGGAGGCTAACAAGGAGATTCTTTCCGCCCACAAGGTTGACACCTCCAATTATGAGAAAGAGGCAAAGCAATCGGAAGGTCAGGCGAAAGAAACCGCATCATCGGACGATGCGTCCAAGACGCAAGCTAACACAGAAAAAGAGAATGTATCATCTGAACAAACCAACGAAAAAGAGAACGACATGGAACAGAAACCAGAACAGACCGCAACCGAACAGCAGGCACAGACCGCTCCGGGTGTAAAGCAGAACCTCATTAGTGGTAACGATGTGAACCTGCAGGAACTTGGTGCCAAATATGGCATAGACTTCAACAGTATGAATGAGAAGGATATGAAAGCCCTGCTCAACTACGGCAAGACGGGGCTTGTGATTGTGAAGCCGACCTTCGGCGGTGAACAGATAGAGATACAGGCCCGTCTGTCATTCCGCAAGGACGATAACGACCAGTTGCAACTCGTGCCGCATTTCGTGCGCAACGAGCCAAAACTCGATGTCGCTTACAAAGGCTATACCTTCACTCCAGAGGACAAGAAGAACCTGTTGCAGAACGGCAACCTCGGAAAGGTAGTGGATTTCCCCGACAAGAATACAGGTGAGCTGCGTCCTCATTTCATCAGTATCGACCGTCTCACCAATGAGATTGTTGACATCCCGACCAACAAGGTGCGCATACCCGATACCATCGGCAAGACACCTATTACCAAGGACGACAAGAGAGTGCTCTATTCAGGTATTCCGCTTCGCAAGGAGATTGAGCTTGCCAACGGGCGCAAGTTTACACCGCTGTTGCAGGTGAATGTGGAACAGCGTGGCGTGGAGTTCGTGCCTGGCAGCACAAGACAGGCACAAGGTCAGAAACAGAATGGAGACAAGAAGCAGACCGCTGACAAGCAGGAGCAGAAGGCAGAAGGTGATGCGGGCGGTCAGAAGAAGCAGCAAGATCCCAACCACTGGCTCAATGAGGATGGAACCATCCGCCGACTCAACACCTATTTCAAGAAGGAACTGACCGAGCAGCAGAAGGACGACTATGTGGCAGGCAAGACCATCGAGATCAAGGAAGTGCCCAACAAGAACGGCAGCGGTACCTATACCGCCTACGTGAAGTTCGATTTCGACAAGATGCAGCCACGTTCCTACCGCAACAATCCAGACCTCAAACAGGCAAAGGAACAGATTCCGACCAATGAGAACAAGGTACAAGTCGCCGTCAACGAGCAGGGCAAGACCCATGAGGCGACCAAGCACACCAAGGATCCGCTGAGTCCGGGACAGTCTGCGCCAAAGAACGAAAAGCAGCAGAAGGAACAGAACGCCGAGGAACAGAAGCCAAAGAGAAAGGCAAGAAGCGTGAAGATGTAGTTGCCGCCACTTGATCCACAGAGTTAATCATCCATCATAACAACCGACATCTGCGACCGTCTATCCCACGGTTGCGGATGTCACAAAAACAACAGACAATGAAGACAATCATCGCAGAGAAACCAAGCGTAGCCAAGGAAATCGCCCACATTGTAGGAGCTGACAAGCGTGAGGAAGGCTATATGCAGGGCAATGGCTATTATGTGACATGGGCTTTCGGACATTTAGTGCAGCCTGCCATGCCGGAAACCTACGGCATGAAGGGATTCCATGCAGAGAATCTGCCTGTAATTCCCGACCCGTTCGTTCTTGTTCCCCGACAAGTCAAGACAGAGAACGGCTACAAACCAGATGCAGGTGTGCTTGCCCAGATTAAAATTATCGGCAAGCTGTTTGACAGCAGTGAGCGCATTATCGTAGCAACCGATGCCGGACGTGAGGGAGAGTTGATTTTCCGATACCTCTATGCGTATCTCGGTTGCAGGAAACCTTTCGACCGTCTCTGGATCAGTTCGCTTACGGACACCGCCATCCGTGAGGGACTTCTGAACCTCAGGGATGGCAAGGGGTATGACAATCTCTATCATGCAGCCAAGGCACGAAGTGAGGCAGACTGGCTCGTCGGCATCAACGGCACACAAGCCCTGACGATAGCCGCAGGACGTGGCACCTATTCCGTAGGTCGTGTGCAAACTCCGACCCTTGGCATGGTGTGCGAACGCTATTGGGAACACAAGCATTTCGAGTCGAAACCGTTCTGGCAGGTACACTTCGGTGTGGTTGATGCAGACAGTGGCAATATACTGAAGTTCACATCAGTCAACCGCTGGACAGACAAAGCTACCGCAACCGATATATATAATAAGGTGAAAGAAACAGGTTCTGTCATCATCACAAAGGTCGCAACCAAGCGAAAGGTGGAGAAGGCACCGCTCCTTTACGACCTCACCACCTTGCAGAAAGAAGCCAACTCCCAGCATGGCTTCACGGCAGAGCATACACTCTCCATCGCCCAGAAACTCTACGAGGCAAAGTTCATCACCTATCCAAGAACATCAAGCCGCTATATTTCGGATGATGTATTTGCCACCCTCCCCAAACTCTTTAAGAATCTGGAGAATCATTCGGAATATGGAGAAAAAGTGAAACTCTTGCCTGGCAGTGAGGACTACAGCAAGAACAGCGTGAATGCCGCCAAGGTGACCGACCACCATGCCCTGCTCATCACAGAAAATGCAGCCATTGGTCTTTTCAAGGACGAGAAGATCGTTTATGACATGATATTGTGCCGGATGATTGAAGCGTTCTCGGCAGACTGCATCAAGGACATCACATCAGTAACGGCGCAAGTGGATCATGAAGTTGAGTTTGGCATCAGTGGCTCCATCATCCGACAGACTGGCTGGCGAGCGTTGTCGCTCAAGGAAAAGAACAACAGGCTGGACAAGGATGCAGACGCAACCGACAATGAGGTCAAGGAGCAAGTCATTCCCAACTGGCAAGAAGGACAGCATGTCACTCTTTCTGGCTGCACCATCACGGAGGGCAAGACCAAACCAAAGCCATTGCATACGGAATCCACATTGCTTGCAGCAATGGAGACCGCAGGCAAAGAGATAGAAGATGATACGATGCGCCAGGCAATGAAGGACTGCGGTATTGGCACACCAGCCACACGTGCCGCCATCATCGAAACCCTGCTCAAACGAGAGTATATGGTGCGCCAGCAGAAGAAACTTGTGCCGACGGAAAAAGGACTCGCCCTGCATTCCGTGGTGAAGAACATGGCGATTGCCAATGTGGAGATGACGGGCAAATGGGAGGCGGAACTTGCCAAGATTGAACGAGGTGAAGCAAGTGCAGACGGGTTCACCCATAGTATCGAAGGCTATACCCGTGAAATCACTGCGGAATTGTTAGGTTGTGACAGACTTTTCAGCCACAAGGATTCCGGCTGCCAGTGTCCTAAATGCAAGCAAGGTACCATGCAGTTCTTCGGAAAGGTAGTAAGATGCAGCAACAAGGAGTGCGGTATGCCAGTGTTCAAGCAGGTAGCAGGAAAGTTGCTCACTGATGCCGACATCACCGACTTGCTTACCAAGGGCAAGACCAGAACGCTCAATGGTTTCACCAGCAAGCAAGGCAAATCGTTCTCCGCAGCCATTGCCTTTGACGAGAATTTCAACACGAAATTCGTCTTTGCAGAGCACAAAACAGCAGAAAAGCGAGGAAATGTGAAGAGATACAAGAAATAGTTTGTACCTTTGCCACCGAAACATGGTTCATAAATGGTGTCTTTATTCAGGATGCTTTTATTTACTGTGGATTAAGTGGCGGCACTCGGAGGGATACCGAGTGCCTTTTTCTTGCTTTCAACTAACATCAACCGCCATCCACGGTTTATTATTCACCACTTAATCCATTCAACAGACAGATGAACAGAAAGAAACAGGCACAGACAGAACTGTCCTATTACGGACTGTATCTCTTGAACCATCTCAGAGAGAACCGTTTTCCACAAGCCAGCGATGCGGACTTTATCCGCGAACGTGCAGACCATGCCGCAGAAGTATATGAGCAGGCACGGCGTGATGCCCTCTTTGCCGATGCGGCACAAGAGCTTGCCATGTCAGCATTGCTGAAAGGTCTCCGCTTTTCCAAGTACAGCATCCTGTATGATGTTGTTGACAGTGAGTTTCCCCTGGAGGTAGCAGTAGAAGATCAGGAAGCGTTTGTCAAGAACCTCCTGCCTTTGGTTGATAACGTGTATTCCATTTACGACCTCACCGATGACGATTTTGCCCAGTCACCGGACTACGACCAGCTCTACACAGAGTTGACTGGAGCCGTAGCCCTTTTCATAGAGTCAAATGGCGTACAATAGAAAACAACGGCTGAACGACAACATCAAGGCGATAGAGACGGCATTCATCCTTGACAGGGAACAGCGCACGCCGACCGCCCGTGAGCGTCTCCTTCTGGAGCGTTACTGCGGATTCGGTGGATTGAAGTGCATCCTGAACCCTGCCAGGGAACTGGCGGATGCCGTCCATTGGGCAAAGTCAGACCTTGAGTTGTTTGCTCCAACAGTGGAGCTGCATAGACTTATCCGTGAAAACAGCAAGAATGAAAGCGAGTACAAACAGTTGATGGACAGTCTGAAACAGTCTGTCCTCACGGCATTCTACACGCCGTCAGCCGTTACGGAGGCTTTGACGGATGTGTTGAAAGAGCATCAGATTATCCCCGAAAAGGTGCTTGAACCCTCGGCAGGCATCGGAGCCTTTGTCGATTCCGTCTTGGATAACAATCCCAAGGCAGACATTATGGCATTTGAAAAAGACCTGCTTACGGGAAAGATACTCCGCCATCTGCACCCGGAGCAGAAAGTGCGCATAGAGGGATTCGAGAAGATAGAAAAGCCTTTCAATGACTACTTCGACCTCGCCATCTCAAATATTCCCTTTGGCGATGTTGCCGTGTTTGATCCGTCCTATACAGCCATGAAAGGCATGAGGGCACTTGTCACCAGACGCATACACAACTACTTCTTTGTCAAGGCTCTTGATACGGTAAGGGACGGCGGGTTAGTTGCCTTCATCACCTCACAAGGCGTATTGAATGCCAAAAACAACAGTGCCGCGCGTTTTATGATGCTCTATCATGCTGATCTCGTGTCAGCGATTCGTCTTCCCAACAACCTGTTCACGGAAAATGCCAATACGGAAGTGGGCAGTGACCTCATCATTCTGCAGAAAAACAGCCAAAAGGAGTCGCTGCGAGGAGACGACAACCTGCTTGACACTGTCTATAATGACGAGAACCGCATTCCGACAAACAACTACTTTCTGGAGCATCCGGAACGCATTATCCATACAACGGCAAAGTTGGATACTGACCCGTTCGGCAAACCTGCAATGATATACACGCATGAGGATGGTGTGGAAGGCATTGCAGAGGATTTGCGAAAGATGCTCCATGAAGACTTTAAGAAGAACCTCAATTTGAACCGATACTTGGGGATAGAGGAAACAATGGCTGAGGAAGTTAAGGAGGTAGAAGAAACAGAAAAGATAGAAAAAACAGAGAAGATGAAGCCTTCCATTGAGGAAAAGCAGAACGATACGGTAGTATCCTTGCAAAAGCAGGAAAAGCCTACTGATGATGCTGAGCTATCCCAAAAGTCCAATCATCAGCAGCCACCAGTCCAAATGACTCTGTTTGACCTTTGGGGAATGGAAGAAGAAAACCGTCAGACTGTCCATGCTACGAAGAAGAAAGCAGAGATAACAGTGGGTGCTGTCGCCAAGAAAGTGTCAAGGAAGAAAGCAAGTCCGTTGGTAAAAAGCGTCAATCCGACTTTTGAAGTTGTGACAAAGCCTGTGGAAAAAGAAGAAAAGCCTTCGTTGACAGATGCAAAAGAGCAGGAAACAGCACAGGAGACAAAACCAATCCTGCCTGGGGATGAGCCATACGCAAGCATCTCTTGGGAAGAGAATCCGCCAATCAACGGCTTTTACGAGATGATGATGACCATGGCTCCCGAAGACAGGGTGCTGCTGCGCCAAAAGGCGGAACTGCACCGTCAGGAACAACTCAAGGCTTTGGGCGTTGAAGATACGCTTGATCCGAAGTTCAAGCCGCCGATGGAACCGATAGAAGTTCTCAAAGTTCAAATCGGGCATGGACAGTCGAAAGGGAATGAGGCAAAAGAAGATTCCAAGACTCAGAGCACATTGAAAGAAACAAATCATGAGCGGGAACAACAAAAAGAGCAAGAAAGAAAGCGGGAAGAGCAGGCAAGGAAGAAAGAGGATGCTATGAAGCCCCGTCCATTTGATGAGAAACTGGAAAGTTTTCATCGTGAGGGTTCTATGGTGCTCGACTCTGCCAGAAACATCGGTGTATTGAAAGACCTTACCAAGTATGGTGCTACCTTCATGCCGTTGGATCTGAATATGGAGCAGAAAGAAAAGGCTGTCTTGTATATCGCCCTCCGTGATGCCTATCAGAAACTTTACACCTATGAAGCGGAAGAACAGACGGAAAACAAGCAGATGCGTGAGAGTCTGAATGTCTATTATGACGCTTTCTTCATCCGCTTCGGCAACCTCAATGCCAAGCAGAACGTGAAGTTCATCCTCATGGATGCCTCAGGGCGCGACATGCTGTCGTTGGAACGGGTAGAAAACGGACAGTTCACAAAGTCAGACATCTTCGACCACCCGGTCTCTTTTTCGCTTGACGAGGTCAGTCATGTCGATTCTCCAGAGGAAGCGCTCACCGCCTCGCTCAACAAGTTCGGCCGTATCGACTTGCCGTATATGACTGAATTATCGGATATGCCGGAACAGGAACTGACGGAAGCGCTTAAAGGACGCATCTATTACAATCCGCTCATAGACGGCTACGAGATAGCCGACCGCTTCATTGCTGGCAATGTAATAGAGAAAGCGGAGCGTATAGAAGAATGGCTGAAGGAAAATCCAGACCATGCAATCGTGAGGGAGTCGTTGGAAGCCTTGAAGGCAAGCATTCCCGAACCGATAGCCTTTGAGGACCTGGACTTTAACTTCGGTGAGCGTTGGATACCTACAGGTGTGTATTCCGCTTACATGAGCCACCTCTTCAATACACAGGTCAGCATCGTCTATTCCGACAGCATGGACGAATATTCGGCAAAATGCAGTATGAAGACCATGGCCATCACGGATGAGTATATGGTGAAGGGATATTACCGCCACTATGACGGCATGAGTCTTCTGAAACATGCCCTGCACAACACCTGTCCCGACATGATGAAGAGCATCGGTGAGGATGAACACGGCAACGACATCAAGGTGCGTGACAGCGAGGGCATACAGCTTGCCAATGCCAAGATTGACGAAATCCGCAACGGGTTCACTGAATGGCTGGAGGAGCAGTCTGACTCCTTTAAGGAACGCTTGACCACAATGTACAACCGGAAGTTCAACTGCTTCGTGCGTCCGAAGTATGACGGTTCTCACCAGACCTTCCCCGGTCTGGATTTGAAAGCCCTTGGCGGAAAGTATGGCATCAAGAGTGTGTATCCAAGTCAGAAGGACTGTGTTTGGATGCTTTTGCAGAACGGTGGCGGGATATGTGATCACGAGGTCGGTACTGGCAAAACCCTCATCATGTGTATGGCTGCGCATGAGATGAAACGTCTCGGTATGGCTCATAAGCCGATGATTATCGGACTGAAAGCCAATGTCGCGGAGATAGCCGCCACCTATCAGACAGCTTATCCCCATGCGAGGATTCTCTACGCCTCGGAGAAGGACTTTTCCACCAAGAACCGTGTCAGTTTCTTCAACAACATCAAGAACAACGACTATGACTGTGTAATCATGTCGCACGACCAGTTCGGGAAGATACCGCAATCGCCAGAACTCCAGCGGCAGATATTGCAGGCTGAGCTTGATACCGTGGAGGAAAACTTGGAGGTGATACGCACGCAGGGCAAGGACGTGTCACGGGGAATGCTCAAAGGCTTGGAAAAGCGAAAGCAGAATCTTGAGGTGAAGTTGCAGAAGATAGCCTACAGCATCGAGCAACGTACCGATGATGTGGTGGATTTCCGCATGATGGGCATCGACCACTTGTTTGTGGACGAGAGCCACCAGTTCAAGAACCTCATGTTCAACACCCGTCATGACCGTGTGGCAGGACTCGGCAACAGCGAGGGAAGCCAGAAGGCACTCAATATGCTCTTTGCCATCCGAACCATACAGGAGCGGACAGGCAGAGATCTGGGAGCGACATTCCTGTCGGGAACAACCATCAGTAACTCACTGACTGAGTTGTATCTGCTTTTCAAGTACCTGCGCCCCAAGGAACTGGAGCGTCAGGACATCCGCTGTTTCGATGCGTGGGCGGCCATCTTCGCCAAGAAGACTACCGACTTCGAGTTTAACGTCACCAACAACATCGTGCAGAAGGAACGTTTCAGATACTTTATCAAGGTGCCGGAGCTTGCTGCCTTCTACAACGAGATAACCGACTATCGTACGGCGGAGGCGGTTGGTGTGGACAGACCACAGAAGAACGAGATCCTTCATAACATACCACCGACACCCGAGCAGAAGGACTTCATCCAAAAGCTGATGGAGTTTGCCAAGACGGGCGATGCTACCATCCTCGGCAGACTTCCACTGTCAGAAACGGAAGAGAAGGCAAAGATGCTCATAGCCACAGACTATGCCCGAAAGATGGCTCTCGACATGCGCATGATAAACCCGACTTGTGAGGACCATCCAGACAACAAGGCGAGCCATTGTGCCAAGATAATAGCGGACTATTACAAACGCTATGACAATCACAAGGGGACGCAGTTCGTATTCTCAGACTTGGGAACATACCGACCGGGCGAATGGAACGTGTATTCTGAAATCAAGCGCAAACTGATAGAGGACTACGGCATACCGTCCTCTGAAATCCGCTTCATTCAGGAGTGCAAGAACGAGAGGGCGAGAAAGGCGGTGATAGCTGCCATGAACGAGGGGACGGTACGAGTGTTGTTCGGCTCCACATCCATGTTGGGTACAGGTGTAAACGCGCAAAAACGGTGTGTGGCGATTCATCATTGCGACACACCCTGGGTGCGACATGAAGTCGCATAGATAATTGTTGGAATGATACTTTAAGTATCAGTTTTAACCCGCTGTTCCGTCAGCGGTAGCCTACCGACCGATGCACCTTAATGTTGTATTAAGCGGTCGGGACAAAGTACACTTTCACAAGACAAGACAGAACCGTGAGGGGAAGTCAAGTATGGTTAGTATCATACCGTAGAGTGGCGAGGCTGGATAGTATGGTTAGCGTAAGCGAACTGTTAGTAAACTTCGTAATGTCGTAAAAGAGTGCAAGATACTGATACACTCTACCCAAAATGGGATGCGGTCAGATAATCCTCTCCATGGTAGGATTACACGGATATAAGCACCGCCGGAGGATGAGACAGAACCTAACCTATCCGTTAGTTATCTATGTGAAACATGGTAAGCCTGTATATCTCCTGTCATGTAAACGCGGCAGGTAAGCTGACAGCAATGGAAGCTGAATGGTGTGCAGGTATAAGATAACAGAAAAAGCGAATGTCGCTCTGTAATGGAGTGAATAGGGTTTGAGCCACCTACCACGTGATGGAAGGGACAACATCAACCTACCACGAAAGTGGGCAGACTTCTGTGACAGTATTCGGGAGGCAATTAACTCGAATATCGTCAAATGGTGATTCTTTACAATTAACTTTTAGAACTTTTCAAAGGAGGAAAGCAAATGAACGAAAACAAAACATCGTGTGCGCCTGCTGACAATCAGCTAACGTCTTGGGACAGTATTGACTGGGTCAAGGCAGAACTGTCTGTTAGAAAGCTACAAGCACGTATTGTAAAGGCTCAGAAGGAAAGCAAACACAATAAGGTAAAAGCCTTACAGTGGACGCTGACCCACTCTTTTTACGCAAAAGCCTTAGCTGTAAAGAGGGTTACTTCTAACGGAGGTGGAAATACCCCCGGGGTTGACATGGAAACATG
>ENA-OUOU01001300-OUOU01001300.1-human-gut-metagenome-genome-assembly--contig:-NODE-1300-length-13230-cov-11.780342_pt1 | contig 13230 bp, 14 predicted proteins | sample MGYA00237936_ERZ548765 | MGnify/ENA primary metagenome ERZ548765 (study PRJEB26490, sample SAMN05356889) | human gut metagenome | biome: terrestrial biome; feature: human-associated habitat...
TCCTTATAATATACTATAATTTTAGAAATAAACAAAACAGATAAATGATAATTTAGAGGCAATGGCAAAGCAACTCTATGATTATTGGTTTGTGCAGTTTGACTTCCCTAATGAGGAGGGTAAGCCGTATAAATCAAGTGGAGGTGCTATGGTGTGGAATGAGAAGTTGAAACGAGAGATACCAGAGGGATGGAAAGTTGCCAATGTATTTGACGAATTATCCGTTCAATACGGCTTTCCTTTTTCTACGGAACTATTCACAGAAGAGCCAACAAACATTCCTGTTGTACGTATTCGTGATATATTAGAGAATAGTGTTTCTGCATATTCAGAAGAGGAAGTTGACGAAAAGTATAAATTACAGAAGCAAGATTTACTGGTAGGAATGGACGGCAACTTTCACATGAATTATTGGAATGACAATGTTTCTTATCTGAATCAACGGAGTGTAAGACTAAGGGCAAAATCCAAGTCGGCAGTTTCTATTATGCAAGCAAAATATGATATTGCACCATACATTAAGGCTAAAGAGTTGAGAGCAAAAGGTTCTACTGTCGGACACCTTTCAGACAAAGATTTGAAAGAGTTATTTGTATTGGTCAGTCCAAATGTCGATTTTAGAAACAAGTTTAACTCTATTTTGGCAGAAATCATAGAAAACCGTTGCGAAATGATAGAATTGACTAAACAGCGAGACGAGTTGCTGCCTCTCTTAATGAACGGTCAAGCATCGGTAAATTATCATTTATGAATTAGAAAGATTAAGCCAGATACTTTAAAGGAGAGTCTAACTATCTAATAAGTCTATCACAGTTTGTAATAGTCTCTTAACCATGGAATATTCTGGACTCAACAAAGAAGTACCCTATGATGATTTACTACTACGAAAAGCGTTCGGAGACTCTGTACAATTATATATCAGCATTCTCATACCCTGCCACCGGGTTATCGGCAGCAACCATTCCCTGACGGGCTTTGCCGGAGGATTGGCCACAAAGAGAAATTTATTGGAGCTTGAAGCAGAACAAAAACAACATAAATTGTTGAATTTCAAATAAGATTGGTAAGAAAAACAAACAATAAAAGAGATGAATATTAAGTCAATAGGTAACAAATATACCTTCTTTCACAACGTCATGTAGACCTAGCTCAAGAGAAAGGATATTCTTCTGTCGAAGTATACGATTTAGCAGGAAAAGCATTGAAAAATTACAAGTTAAACTTTATTGCCTCTCAAATGAGGATAGATAAATCTAACGAAACAATATATTTGCTGTCTGCTACAGATGGGATGTTAGAAAAAATTAGGGTTCCACAATCTGCTTCATTTTAAATATTTTTCTTTCAAGAATTGCCATATTGCCATACCAGCCAGTAATCTCTCTGATTACAAACCTGTTAGGGGTATGGCAATTCTTTATTTTTAGGGGTCATCTGCCATATATTGCCATGAAATCTGCCATATTCGGGCGTTTTTGAGGCATTTTTTGAGAAAAATACAGAAAGTATTGAGCAAAAAAGCATTTTTTCGGTTCAATGCTTGAAGATTTCAATCTTTTTTCGTAACTTCGCCATCGATGCGGAAGAAATTACGTCCCGACGTAGCATCTGATACATCGCGACGTAACAACAACTGCGTCACGACGCAGTTTCAGATACATCCTGGCTTAGCAAGTAATGCTTTCCGAAGTCCAAGTGAGCCTCTTTTGAACCCCCAAGTAAGCCTACTCAAACATTACGTAAGCCTCACTCGAAAAAGAAATAACTTTAATAACAGGACAGATGAAAATAACAGTCATCAGAACCAACCGGCAACACCAGCTTTGCGTTACCAACAGAAGTATCGGACACCTTTTGGAGCGTATGCTCAAAGATGATTCCAAGTTTACCATCCAGAAATTCAGAGATATGGTTCCTTCCATGAATTTCGGTTACGATGGGTATAAAGACATGCCCACCTGGCACCGGGTATACCCTGCCGCCGAGTTTCAGAAAGATGAGAACGGGAATCTCAGGATGAAGGCATTCAACGGCCTCTTGCTCCTATCGTTCAGGAATATACTGAAACCTGAAGACGTCCAGCTCGTGAAGAAACAAGCTGCCTTTCTCCCCTCCACCCTCATTGCCGTGACCGGAGCCGATGGCAGAAGCGTGGAAATACTGGTGAAATTCTCCGATGAAAAGGGTGAACTGCCTACAGATGAAGAACATGCCGACCGACTCTACCAAAGTGCATACCGACACATCCTGCCCATCTACCAGTCTGTCATCCATGCCGAGATAGCCAGCCAAAAGCCTTCGATAAGAAGCTATTTCCTCCTTACGCTCGATACCCAACCCTATTATAATCCTCAGGCTGTCGCCTTGAAAGTAGACGAGAAACTGATGCTTCAGGAACCAACCCCATCCATACCTGAGGCTAAAAGCGACCCGACTGACAAGAAAGAAAAAGGCATGAAAGGCTCGAAAGAGAACATCGAGAAGATGATGAAATATCTGAACGAGAAGTATGACCTGAGATACAACATGGTGATGAAATATACCGAATATGTACCGAAGGACAAGGAATGGATTGGATTTCAAGCCGTGGAACCGAGAGTACAGAAGAGTCTGACACTAGAAGTGCAACTGGCAGGTATCAACGTCAGCATCAAGGACGTTAGAAATTTTCTGGAATCCAATTTCATCAAGAACTATAATCCCGTAGAGGAATTTCTGTTCACCTGTTATGACAACTGGGACGGCAAGGACCATATACGTGCCTTGGCACGTACCGTGCCTACCAACAACCCGCACTGGGAAGACTGGTTCTACACCTGGTTTCTAGCCATGGTGGAGCAATGGCACAACCGCACCGGCAGACAGTATGGCAACAGCGTGGCTCCTCTGCTCATTTCAAAACAGGGCTACAACAAGAGTACTTTTTGCCGCCGTCTGATTCCACCCCAACTGCAATGGGGCTACACCGATAATCTGATTCTCTCGGAGAAGAGACAGGTATTGCAGGCTATGAGCCAGTGCCTACTCATCAATCTGGATGAATTCAACCAGATTTCAGCCAAGGTACAACAGGGATTCCTGAAAAATCTCATCCAGTTGCCAAACGTGAAATACAAGCCACCCTATGGCAGCCATGTACAGGAGTTTCCCCGCACCGCCTCCTTCATTGCCACAAGCAATATGGACGACATTCTGACCGACCCTTCCGGCAACCGCCGATTCATCGGCATCGAACTGACGGGTCCTATTGATGTAAGCGTGCGCCCCAACTATCAGCAACTCTTTGCCCAAGCAGAAAAGGCAATCTGGAATGGAGAAAAGACCTATTTTGATGCAGAACAGACGGCTCTCATCATGGAGAACAACAGGCGATACCAGCAAGTAGATCCAATCATGCAATGCTTCAGCGAGAGTTTTACGCCAACAGAAGACGAAAATGAGGGTACTTTCATGACTGCCGCTGCCATTTTTAGCGAGTTAAAGGCGAAATATGGGGCACCATTGGAAGCAAAAAGCCTTCTTTCGTTCGGTCGATGCCTAAAGAACATCGATGGGCTAAAGAGGAAAAGAACGATGAAAGGTACTGAGTATCTGGTTATTAGGCAAAAACAGCATTAAATTCTCACTATAACAATATATGGCAATTCCCGGCGCTTTTCCGAGAATTGCCATACGTACTTTTACGCTGAGTATCAACCATTTGCACATACAATATGGCAATATGGCAATTTAAACAACGCATTCAAACTTTTTTTATTTTCTGAGACCACTTTAAAAAGGGGCATATTTTAAATTCAGCATGACCAGTGTGGTCATTCTGAGTGAAACATAGCAATCGGCTCCGCTGGTGAATATCTTTCGTGAAATCGCTTTGAAAGAGCCGAAAGCTTCTCTAATAGGCCCGAAAAGGGCAAATATCGATCTTTGAAATGTTGAAATCTGGAATATTACCATCCTTCGGAGGTTCATCCACATACATCTGCTATATGCATGCATACGATGTTTGAGCAAGCCCCTATATCGGGTCTTGCCATTACGTGTATGAAAACTGTATTGGAACATGGCAGCTTCTACGTTATTCCGTTTATGCTGTTCCTCCAAAGGAATGCTTTCTATCTGCTTCCTTAGCTGATAGGCTTTAATGTCTTTGTCTTCAAAGTAACGCCAACCGGTTTTGTTGTTCCATGGGATTCTCCATCGCTTTCTGGAGCCCTGCTTTGTGACAGCTTTGACGGCCTCATAGGTGTTGCCAGTAGCAATTTCCCTGATGGTCAGACCATCCTCGTCATGTGGTATCAGTTCCCATCTACAGCCACCTTGCATCTTACCTGTCTTGAGTTGCATGGCATTGTGATTCTTCGCAAACTCTCGATTGTCTGGACTTTGATAGGCACCATCTGCATAAAGGTCTTCAATGGTAGAATCCGTGACACGTTCACTGTTTTCCACAGCCTCCTGAAGGAAATGGCAGTCTGCAAATACTGCAGTTTCAACCTGAACGGAAGTGATGATGTTAGGCTTGCCTTCCTCTACAGTCTCTGTGATGTTGGTCACGTAGCCTTGCACCTTCTGGTCATTCTTGGCACGATAGGTTGCATCAGGATCGTTAGGATTCTGAAGACTGTCAGCCTTTACCTCCTTCTTGTCTCGAAGAACAGCCTTTCCGTCCTTTACGGCATACTGTTCATCAAACAGACGTTGAAGAAGAACATGTGCAGGGGAAGCGGCAGGAAAAGTTGCCAGCATCTCCATGATGAAATTGCCAATTCTGGCAAGATTGCTCTGAAGCGTATCGGAATCAGAGCGGTAAACTGTCTTGGAGGAATCCTCTTTCAAGTACTCCTTTGCCCGCTCTTCCTGCTCTGGGGAGAGATCGGAAAGCGTGCATGTCTTGAGGAACTTGACCAAAGTTGTATGTATCAGTTCATAACGAGACTGGCGAGCGATATTGCTGCCGATAAGCTTACTGTCCATACGGACGCACTTGCCTGATATTTTGAGAAGACGTACCTGATTGCCAGCAAGCTGCTCGAAGCAAAGCTGCATCAGGTCAATGCCAGTTCTTTCCTGATATTCGCAGATGCGGCGGCGAAACAGATAATAGGTATCTATTGATGGGGTTACATCAGTCAGAAGTTCCATGCCGAGCGCCTTTCTGGTAAGAAGGTCAAACTCGCACTTCTCGAACAGATCCTCGTCGCTGCAGCCGAATCCCTCCTTCAAGACTGACATAGCCACGAGTATGCGGATGGAGGCATTTGGGCGACCGCTCTTCTTGCCTTCAGGGAACAAAGGCTTGAATATCTCCTCGTTAATCTTGGTTGTCACGAGGCTATAGAACTGGTTATGCCATGCGTTGGGGTCAGAATACTTCTTTGAAGCACGACTTCCTAACTGCATTGAGGGAGCCGTGAATATATCTAACTGAGGATTCGGATCTGTCTTTTTAAACATAGTCATTCTGTTTGATTGATGGCATAAAGATACGAAAAATATTCCAGATAACGGCATAAATCAGAGATTATTTTCGTGAAATATAAACATTTTAAACAGGCTTTACTTTTTAAAGTGGGCTCAAACATAGTGCATCTCAATCCCAAGGTGGAATCTATAGTTTGAGCTAAAAGAGCATCAAATTGCTTCATAATCGAAAAAAATCCCCCAAAAGGAGTGAGTTTCTCAGATTTTATTTGTACTTTTGCCATGTCATTCAGAATTTTGTTTGTTTTTATTTTGCAACACTAAGATAAGTGAAACTTCTGACATGGCAAAATCCTGAGCAACTTTTTGTTGCTCAGGTGCTTATAAAAAACATTAAATTATAGTGTTGTGGAAATAAGGATGACATGGCGGATGGTATACAGACGGTAACAATGCCGTTTGCAGCCCTTTCAGAATATGATTCGGATGCCGATAGAGTCGGAATTTTTGTGTTTTATGTTGTTTTCTTCACGAATAATTTGGTAGTTACAAAAAAGCAGTGTATCTTTGCAGCAGAATGCTGCACTTGGCAATTTGAAAACAAGTTTTCATTGCGTTTGTTTGCATAGCCAATGAATCAGATAACAAAAATTCTGCTTATGGGAAAGATAGTAGATAAAACAGAGACTAAGATAGTTACGCTTGATGGTGTTGAGATTATCAAGCAGGTAACGAAGGTACTTATGCCTAATGGTAAGTACCGATATCCTACTGTGTATTTTACGGTTAACGATGATGTCAAGGCTCTGACGACAGAACAATTAGACAAAATCCGCATCCCTGTCTATAAACAGTTAATTTGAAATTAATATGGAAGAAAGTGAAGGTTATCCCTTCGTCTTTCAAATGATAGACAGGGATAGTGCTGATGAATGGCTGATTGAAACTTTGCAATATAGATTCAAGTCAGCTAAATCTCATCATTCTTATATTGTAAGAGTTGAGCGTTATCAGGAACATGCTTATTGCGTGAAGTTCTTTGATAAGGCGAATATGAATAGTAAATTGAAATTTAGTCTTCGGACTAACACTTTTGAGCCAAGAATTATTTTCTATACATTGTTCCATATTATGCTTGATGTATTGAAAAGAGATAGCAAAGCCTCATTCTTCTTTGTTGGTGCAGAAGACGAAAATGATGAATTAGGAATGGCGACAAGACGATTTCGTGTATATAAGAAATTCACTACGTCTGTGGTATCTGAAAGATTATTCAAGCATTATGCAATAGAAAATGAGTCTTTGTATATTCTGATTAATAAGAACAGTTGTTCTGATTGTGATGATTTAGCCAAAAGAATTACTGTTGCAGTAAAAAAACTATTCTCTCGTCATTAAAACATAATTAGGTTTATAGTATATATCTGATTACGGGGAAACAACAAGGGTCTATATGCCACGATGAATAGGTGACGTATAGCCCCTTGATTATATGGTGATATTCGTAATCTATATAGATAACGTGATTTTCCTCATTCTCAGCGATGTGATTATAAATTCGCCGCATCACACAACTCTTGCCGACACGCCTCTGGCCCGTCAATGCAATCATCATTCCACGTCCAAACATGCGTTCGATACGATTGGAATACCCTAGTCTTTCTAATATTTTTTGTTTCATACGAGTAAAACTTTTCGCAAAGATACTCTTTTTGTTTCGTATAAGTAACAAAAACGATAGATTTTTTGTTTTTATTACTTATAATTAACAGGTTTGGTGCAGTGTTGCAGTTCATTAAAACTTATATATAGGCAAAACCTTGACCTTATATCCATTTTTCTCAATTACCCTTTCCTCATTCATGCAATATTCTTCGCGTTTTTGAGTTTATCTATATATAGAATTGAATTTATCTCATATATAATAAGGTGTAATTCAAAAAATGAATATGATGAAAAAGAATATTGCAATTATGATGCTGCTGTTGCTTTCTGCTATGGGAGCAATGGCGCAAGGAGTGGAGAATCGTGTGGGTAGATTCTCCGTGATTCCCCGTATCGGTGTGGCAATTGCCAATCTGAGTGATAATTCCATCTATCTGGCGACGGAAAACAACAGGGAGGTGAAATCCAAGAGTCAGGCGGGATTCCTGGGTGGACTCGATGTGGAGTATCGTGCCACAGACTATCTGGGTGTTTCTCTGGGTGCTTATTATGCCCGTCAGGGTGCCCGCTGGGGTGATTATGAGATGGCCGTGAATGGGGATACGGGTAATAACGGAATCAAGAAATATACGGGTGTGAAGGATCATCGCCTGAATCTTGACTATGTTCAGGTGCCTTTGATGCTGAAGGCATACGTGGCGCCTCAGTTTGCCATTATGGCTGGTGCACAGGTGGGTTTCTTGTGTGGAGATGGCAAGATGCTGTTGGAAGAAACTGACTTGGAGAAGGATAATAAGACGGGTTCTACTCTTTACAAGGAAAGCCGGGATGTGGAAAGTACATACGCAGCCAAGAAGGTGAATGTGTCTATTCCTGTGGGTTTATCGTATGAGTATATGAATGTGATTCTGGATGCTCGCTATCATATCGGCTTGACCAAGGTAAATAAGGATGATGCCGGTGATTCCAAGAACAAGGCATTCACCTTTACGGTAGGCTACCGCTTTGCGCTTTAGTTGAGCACTCCTTTAGCTTAAAAGAAAAAGCTCTATATCCTCAGATTTGAAGATATAGAGCTTTTTTCGAAACGATTATCCTACCTGGCTTCCTGGCTTTACCTGACCCAGAAGCGAAGTAACGTTGAGTGAGCCATCGAAGTTTACGGCAGAGAGAATCATACCCTGACTCTCGATACCCATCATCTTGCGAGGAGCAAAGTTGGCAACGAAGAGTACATCCTTGCCAATCAACTGCTCTGGCTCATAGTATGCTGCGATACCTGAACAGATGGTGCGCTCTACGCCTGAGCCATCATCGATGGTGAACTTCAGGAGCTTCTTAGACTTCTTCACCTTCTCGCAGTTCAGAATGTGACCTACGCGGATGTCGAGCTTTTCGAAATCATCGAAGCTAACCTCTGGCTTGATAGGAGCAGCCTTGTAAGAAGCTTCCTCGTTAGCCTTCTTGGTGTCAGCGAGCTTCTGGAGCTGCTTCTCAATCACCTCATCCTCAATCTTCTCGAAGAGCAATTCTGGCTCGCCAAGCTGTGTACCAGGCTTGAGGAGATCTGTGCTGCCCAACTGAGTCCACTCGAAGGTAGGCATATTGATCATCTTGCGGAGCTTCTCTGAAGAGAATGGTAAGAATGGCTCAAAGGCGATGGCAAGGTTGGCAACCAACTGGAGGGAGATGTTCAAGATGGTCTCCACACGCTTAGGATCGGTCTTCCAAACCTTCCAAGGCTCGCACTCAGTGATGTACTTGTTACCGATGCGTGCCAGGTTCATAGCCTCCTTCTGAGCCTCACGGAACTTGAATACGTCGAGATACTGCTCAACCTTCTCCTTCACATCCTTGAACTCAGCGATAGCCTTCTGGTCAACCTCCTGCAATTCGCCGCAGGCAGGAACCACGCCGCCCCAGTACTTCTTGGTGAGCTGGAGAGCACGGTTTACGAAGTTACCATAAACGGCAACCAACTCAGAGTTATTGCGCTCCTGGAAATCCTTCCAGGTAAAGTTGTTGTCCTTGGTCTCTGGAGCATTGGCTGTCAATACATAGCGCAAGACATCCTGCTTGCCAGGGAGATCTACGAGATACTCATGCAACCATACAGCCCAGTTGCGAGAGGTAGAAATCTTATCATCCTCCAGGTTCAGGAACTCATTGGCTGGAACGTTATCCGGCAGGATATAGTCGCCGTGAGCCTTCAGCATGGTAGGGAAGATGATGCAGTGGAACACGATGTTGTCCTTTCCGATGAAGTGAACGAGACGTGTCTCTGGATCCTGCCACCACTTCTGCCATGTACCCCATTTCTCTGGCTGTGCATCGCAAAGCTCCTTGGTGTTGGAGATGTAGCCGATAGGTGCATCAAACCAAACATAGAGTACCTTGCCTTCTGCTCCCTCTACAGGAACAGGAATACCCCAATCCAGGTCGCGGGTCATTGCACGAGGCTGAAGATCCATATCCAACCAGCTCTTGCACTGTCCGTAAACATTAGAACGCCACTCCTTGTGACCTTCCAGGATCCACTGCTTCAACCAGTCCTGATACTTGCCCAATGGGAGATACCAGTTCTTGGTAGGCTTCTTGACGAGGCCATGACCTGGGTTGTTCTTATTGGTAGGGTTGATCAACTCCTCAGGAGAGAGGGTAGCACCACACTTCTCGCACTGGTCGCCGTATGCGCCTTCTGCACCACAGCGAGGGCAGGTACCCACGATGTTACGGTCGGTAAGGAACTCACCGGTAACCTCATCGCAGAACTGCTCTTCTACTTTCTCTTCCAGAACGCCCTTATCGTAAAGAGTGCGGAAGAAATCAGAAGCAAACTTATTGTGAACCTTAGAAGTTGTGCGGCTGTAAACATCAAAAGAGATACCGAAATCCTCGAAGCTCTTCTTGATGAGGTTGTGATAGCGATCCACTACTTCCTGTACGGTAATGCCTTCCTTCTTGGCACGGATGGTGACAGGTACACCATGCTCGTCGCTACCGCCGATGAAAACAACGTCTTGCTTTTTAAGGCGAAGATAGCGTACGTAGATATCGGCTGGCACATAAACACCTGCCAGGTGGCCGATATGCACACCACCGTTAGCGTAAGGCAATGCTGCCGTAACAGTGGTACGTTTGAAATTCTTTTGTTCCATATTAGCTAATATATTTTTGTTATTTGGGTGCAAAATTACAAAAAAATGTTGGAAATGCGGAATAATTAGGTGTCCTTTTTCTCCTTTATATATATAATAAGGTGTAATTTCTAAAGTTCAGATACTAAAAAAGGCTCTAGCTTTCCAGCCCGAGCCTTTTTTGTGCTTGCCCTTCAGGTCTTTCTGATAAGGGTAGCACAATCATTATCATTTACTATTGTATTGAGTATTGCTGTTTTAATAATCAATCTTCTTACTGTGCAATAAAAAATACCCCTTCTTTGGACGAATTTCTTATATGTTTTGGCTGATAATTGTCTTAGAAATGTCCTCTTTCTGCCCAATCTCCCCTATCTAGTGTCCGATATCCGATAGCTTCTGCCAGGTGTTGAGGTTCTATCTGCTGGCTTCCGGCAAGGTCGGCAATGGTGCGGGCAACTTTTAAGATACGGTTGTAGGCACGTGCAGAAAGGGATAGCTTCTCCATCGCCATTCTGAGGAGATTGATTCCTTCCTCTGTTGGTTCCGCAAATTGGTGAATCATACGCTCCGTCATCTGGGCATTACAGTGTATTCCCTTGAAATCCTTGAATCTTTCTGCCTGAATCTCTCGTGCTCTGATTACTCTTTCCCTGATTCTGGCACTTGGTTCTCCTGGGGCTGCCTTGGAGATGTCCTTGAAAGGTACAGGACTGATTTCGCACTGGATATCGATGCGGTCGAGTAGCGGACCGGAAATCTTGTTCATATAGCGCTGTATCTGTCCCGGGGTACAGACACAATGATGCGTAGGGTCGCCATAGTAACCGCAAGGACATGGGTTCATGCTTGCTACAAACATGAAGGAGCAAGGATAATCGATGGTGTATTTGGCTCTGCTGATGTTGATGTGGCGGTCTTCCAGAGGTTGGCGCAGAACTTCCAGGGTGGTTTTGTTGAACTCTGGCAATTCGTCACAGAAGAGCACGCCATTATGGGCAAGAGATATTTCGCCGGGTTGTGGAGAAGTTCCTCCACCTACCAATGCTACTTGCGAGATGGTATGATGAGGCGCTCTGAAAGGGCGCTGGGCTATGAGGGATACGTTTTTGGCTAATTTGCCAGCTATAGAATGTATCTGGGTAGTTTCCAGACTTTCTGAGAGAGTAAGGGGTGGAAGAATGGAGGGGAGACGCTTTGCCATCATGGATTTTCCCGAGCCGGGAGGACCTACCATGATGAGATTGTGACCGCCGGCAGCGGCTACTTCCAAGGCACGCTTCACGTTTTCCTGGCCCTTTACATCTGCATAGTCGTAGTCGCAATGAACCTGGTTCTCGTAAAACTCCTTGCGAGTATCTACAATGGTTGGGGTGGGAGATGATTTGTCGCCAAGAAACTGGATGACATCAAAGAGGTTTTTCATTCCATAAACCTCCAGATTGTTCACAACGGCAGCTTCCCGGGCGTTTTGTTCTGGTACAATCAGACCTTTGTAGTGTTCAGACCTTGCCTTGATGGCGATAGGCAGAGCTCCCTTGATAGGCTGCAATGTGCCGTCGAGGCTCAATTCGCCCACCATCATGTATTCTTTGAGATGATCTTCGGGGATGTTGCCATTGGCGCCTAAAATGCCGATGGCTAGAGGTAGGTCGAAACTGCTGCCCTCCTTGCGCAGGTTGGCGGGTGCCAGGTTAATGGTAATGTCGGCTATAGGAAATTTATAGCCGCTATACTGCATGGCTGCTGCGATACGGTTACGGCTTTCCCTGACCGCCTCGTCGCCTAAGCCCGTAAGGTGATACATTACGCCTGTGTTGAGGCTGACTTCTACAGTTACAGTCGTGACTTCCAGTCCGTTGACTGCTGCGCAATAGGTTTTTACTAACATAAGCTCTTTTTTAGAAGGTTAGAGCTCGCGGTATTATTTCAGCAGTTGGTCTAGTTTGTTGTATAGATCTTGCTTGTTAAGGCCTCGGGCTGTTATTTTTCCATTTTGAAGTATGATGTTGTCGGGCATCGAAGTGAGTCCCAACTTCTTCAAAGTCTTGTCTTCCAGCATTTCTCCATTGCATACTACAGCCCAGTTGATAGAGTCGCGCTTCATATTCTCCTGGCAGTTGCTCTTGCTTGCATCCAGGCAGAAGCCCATCAGCTTGAGTTTGCCTTGTGATGAGCGTTGGCGCTTCTTCAACTCTCTCTGTATGTCCTGACTGTCATAATTGAATGTAGCCCAGGTATAGATGACTGCAACAGGTGAAGTGGTCAGTTCTGTGCTGGAGATGAGTTTTCCTTTGGTGTCGTATGAAGTGAAAGTTGGTAATTTGGTACCAACTCCTGCATCTTTCATGGCAGAAATCTGCTGCTTCAGTTTACCTACCTGAATATTCTTAGGCTGTTCTTTCTCCAGCAGAGTAAGGAGAGAGAGGGCTTTCTTGTAATCTGGTTGAGGGGTGGTAATGAAGTATTTCTTGATGAGAAAGAGGCTTACTACCGATTTTGCGTTATCTTCGATGAAGAGTTCTGCCTGTTTCTTTTCCTGTGGAGGAGTATTGCCAAGAATCGATTTGCGGAATTTGGTCATCAATTCGTTGTTCTTGGTACCCTTTACCTCCATTTCCTTCAAGTGGGAAGCATCGCCTTTCAGCTCCACAGATTCTCCTGATTCTGCGAAGATAGGTTGCTCAGAGAAATTCGGGAAAACGATCATCAGCGTACAATCGTCATAGCAGGGCATCTCGTATGTGAATCTACCGCCTACAACTTTGATGGTATCCACGCCTTCCATGCCGCCATCTGTGCTATAAACATAAAATTCACCTTGATTCATATTTAAAAATTTGCCCTCAAGTTTAAAGTGACCACTACTGACACCACATGATGTTAGTAAAATCGATGAAATAAGAAATATGATGTATGCAAATTTTTTCATAAGAAAAATTTTAAGGGAGGAGTGCCGCGAGCGGGACTCGAACCCGCACAGCCATTACTGGCCAAGGGATTTTAA
>ENA-OUOU01001308-OUOU01001308.1-human-gut-metagenome-genome-assembly--contig:-NODE-1308-length-13160-cov-14.821290_pt1 | contig 13160 bp, 10 predicted proteins | sample MGYA00237936_ERZ548765 | MGnify/ENA primary metagenome ERZ548765 (study PRJEB26490, sample SAMN05356889) | human gut metagenome | biome: terrestrial biome; feature: human-associated habitat...
CTGATGCTGCCCTGATGATGCAGCTCGGTGCCGAGGGTGTATTCGTAGGTTCTGGAATCTTCAAGAGCGGTAACCCAGCTAAGCGTGCACAGGCTATCGTGAAGGCTGTTACCAACTACAACGACCCTAAGATGCTGGCTGAGTTGAGCGAGGACCTCGGCGAAGCAATGGTAGGTATCAATGAGCAGGAGATTGCTCTCTTGATGGCTGAAAGAGGTAAGTAATAATAAATGAGATAACGGATAAGAGCCCCTCCTGCACAAGAAGGGGCTTTTATATTAGATAAGTATGTTATGAGAATAGCAGTTTTAGCTTTACAAGGCGCTTTTGCTGAGCACAGACAGAAGTTGGCTCAGTTGGGCGTGGATAGTTTCGAGGTTCGCCAGTTGAAGGATTGGGACCAGCCTAAGGATGGCTTGATTATTCCGGGCGGTGAGAGTACCACCCAGGCGAAACTCTTGAATGAACTAGGATTGATGGAGCCTGTAAAGGAGGCGATTGCTGCCGGCTTGCCAGTTTATGGTACCTGTGCCGGTTTGATTCTTCTTGCCAAGAAGATAGAGGGCGAGCCAAGTCATCGCATTGCTTCCATGGATATCACGGCTTTGAGAAATGCCTACGGTCGCCAGTTGGGCAGTTTCTACATCGAGGCTCCGATGAAGGGCATTGAGGGCAACATCCCAATGACTTTCATTCGTGCTCCTTATATTAAAGAGGTGTGGGGAGATGCTGAGGTTCTGGCTGAGGTAGATGGCAAGATTGTGGCTGCCCGCCAGGATAACCAGCTCGTTACCGCCTTCCATCCTGAACTGAACGAAAGCCTGGAGATTCATAAGTATTTTCTGGGGATGTGCAGCAAGTAAGCTTCATCCAGAGATGAAACTTATTTCGTTGGCCGATGAAACAGGCTTCATGGGCACATGAAGCTATATTGCAAAGTATCTTAGGATACATTGCCAAGTATCTTAAGATACATGAGCAAGTATCCTAAGATACTTTTTTATTGAATGTCTGATACTGTTATTGAAGACTATTTCCGTCCCAGCAACCAGTCTATGGCCGACACAATGCGGATGCTTTTACCGTCAATCTTATAATCACGAGTGCTGGTAAAAGCAATGAGAGTCAACTTATCACAACGCAAGACAGAAGAGGCTCTGATGAGCGAATCCGTCTCTCGCTTGAAAGTTTTTTCTCCCTCTATATCGTAGGCTACCTGAATGAGTTCCACTGCCTTGTCTTGATTACATACAACGAAGTCGATTTCCTTAGAACGTGGACTCTCCTTGTAATAATAAATGTCCAAAAAAGAGTTTGTGCATCGGCGCAAAAGCTCAATGTAAACGACATTTTCCAAGCGCCACCCAATGTTCTCTGCTGCAAACGCATTGTCACGATTATTTTGAAGACCAGAATCTACGATATAAGCCTTGGCATTTCTGATGCGCTCCTTACTCTTGAAGGAATGCTTGGTGAGTAGTTGTATAAGGAAAGCTTGACGCAGATAATCCACATACTTCTTAACTGTTACATCCGACATGCTCAGGATTTTTGCTAAATCATCATAATTTACCTCTTGGCAAACATTGTTAATAAGGTGGTTGGCTATCTTTCGCAAAGCATTAACGTTGCGTATGTTGAAACGGCGCTGTATATCCTTGGTAACGATGGCTTCCATCAAACTTTGTACATAGCCACGCTTGTTGCGCATATTTTGCATCTCAGGAAATCCTCCATCGGCGATGTAGTCCAAAAAGGCTCGCTTTCTTTCAGCGTCAGCCATGGTAGTGATGCCAACAAGGTCAACATGATGAAACATGCAATATTCATAAAAGGAGAAAGGGAACAAGTGAATCTCATTGTAACGTCCTGTGAGATGAGTGGCAAGCTCGCCACTCAACAATTTTGCATTGCTGCCAGTCACCACTAAATGTAAATTGCTGCGGAGCAGACGATTGACAAATAAGTGCCATCCATCTACATCTTGAATCTCATCTAAAAATATATATTTGATATCCGTGCCATACACTTGATAGATGCAAGAGAGAACGGTATTCAAGTCTTCTGTTTTCAACTTAGCCAAGCGATCATCGTCAAAGTTGGCGTACCCGTATTTCACATGATGCTCCAATAAAACCTTATGACAAAGTGTTGATTTGCCACTTCGTCTCACACCGATAACCACTTGTGCAAGCGGACTATCTAATTCAAAAAGGTTTTCTTCATATCGGCCGACCCACTTTTGGGGTTCATAACTTTGAACATATTCCTGTTGCTCAGCCAAGACTTGCAATATCACTTTTTCATCTACCATAGTTGCTCTATTTGAGGATTATTTCTTATTTCGATTACAAAATTACAATAAAATCTTTAAAACCAGTAGGTTACGATGCTTAAACTTTGCTAAAATGCATATTTTTGTTCTCTAAACTTTGCTAAAATGCATATTTCTGTCCTTCAAACTTTGCTAAAATGCATATTAGACATGAATGTTGTGTCTGATACTTTTTTCCGATAAATGTTTGCCGTTTACAAATATTCATCGTATCTTTGTATTATGAAATCTTCGTTACGTAAAACTCATAATGATGTAAATGCTTATGGTACAGTTAAATCCTTTTGTATTTAAAAAGCTGTTGCAGAGTTCATGTAGATGGGGCTGTGGGCCTGTTGAGTGAGCGAAACAATGTGCCTGAGTGAACTCAATGAGCCGTCCGAATAAGCCTACTGATATGATTGAACAAGCTTACAAATACGACTGAGTAAGTGAAAGAATACGTTTGCTCAGGTTCAAGAAGTCGGAATATCAGGTTCAAGGAGGCTGTTTCTAAGAGATTCCCACTAGGCTCAGCAGCTCTGCTGAGCCTAGTCAGCAGGTCTGCCGACTGCAGTCAGCACATCTGCTGACTATAGTGACAATACCTTATTGTCGTACAATAACACACCTTATAGTTGTACAACCTTACACCTTATAGTTGTACAACTTTATCCCCCATAGTTGTACAACCTTATACACTATAGTTGTACAACTACAAACTCTGATACAGAGATACTACTTTCTTTTGGAAATACAATTATTATCTGCAACTTTTTATCGAAAAAAGTGAAGAGAAAGATTGCTTTTTCGATATAAAATCGTATCTTTGCACTTTGAACAGCTAAAATCAGTAGCATCATGAAAGAACCCGGCAAGAAATATAACGATGAAGACAACATGCTCGTCAACGACTTGCGTTCCATCGTCAGCAAGGCTCGCAGCAAAGCATTTGCTGCCGTCAATTATTCTCTGGTGGAAAGAAACTGGAGAATAGGACAACGTATTGTGGAAGAAGAACAGAACGGAGCATCACGTGCTGAATACGGAAAGCATGTGATAGAGGTCGCTTCGGCTGCTCTTACGAAGGAATTCGGGAAGGGATTCTCCGAGACTAACATCATGAATTTCAAGAAGTTCTACCTGAAATTCAAAGAGTTAACAATTCCTCAGACACTGTCTGAGGAATTCAAAAAGCAAAAACATCAGACACTGTCTGATGAATCTTCTTTGCTTCCCCAAAAAGGGCAGACACAGCCTGCCCAATTCGAATTACGCCTTCTTCCCTGGTCTCATTACGAACGTCTAATACGAGTAGAAGATAAGAAGGCTCGTGAATGGTATGCAAAGGAAGCGTTCAACGAAGGTTGGAGTTACCGAACCCTCAACCGCAATATCAACACCTTATATTATGAACGTCTTCTTATGTCAACGAAGAAGCAACCTGTCGTTGACGAGATGCAAGACAAGACAAAGGCTTATCAGCAAGACAAACTCGAATACATCAAATCACCAGTTGTCTTGGAATTCCTTGGATTACCAGAAGACACCTCCCTCGCTGAATCAAAATTAGAGACTGCCATCATCAACAACCTAGAGAAATTCTTGATGGAAATGGGAAAGGGATATGCGCTTGTGGCTCGCCAGCAACATATCCGAACCGAGGAAAACGACTACTACATCGACTTGGTATTCTACAATTATCTTATCAAGAGTTTTATCCTTGTAGATTTAAAGGTCAACCGCATCACCTATCAGGATGTCGGTCAAATGGACATGTACCTACAAATGTATGACAAGATGAAAAAAGGACCAGACGACAACCCTACAATCGGCATCATCCTTTGTACCGAAACAGATTCGGATGTGGCACGATACTCTACCCTCGCAAAAAACGACCAGATGTTCGCTGCAAAATACAAGCTTTACCTGCCAGACAAGGAAGACTTGAGAAGAGAAATCGAACGACAGAAAGAACTGTATCTAACGGCTCATCCTGAAGAAAACGATAAAGAGTAATTCTTCTGGATGTATCAGAATAATTAGAAGGAACCATTACAAAAAGGTCAGGCGCTGCCTGACCTTTTTAAATCTCATTTTCCGTATAACTATCCATTTATCTATTAAACTATCACTTTTTCTTGCATAAAGTTTGCAATTCCCGATATTTATGCTTACCTTTGCCGTTGTTAAGAGGGAACTCGTAACACATTACAAAATATCTTATCATAAAAATAAGAAAGGAAATAGCAAATGGAACTGAAAGAGACTTTCCAAAAAGTGAAGGCAGCTAGCAAAACACTTGGTTTGCTAACAGATGAACAACGTAATAAAATCCTGCAGGCGGTGGCTGATGCCATCATCTCTGAAACTCCTGCGCTTCTCAAAGCGAATGCAGAAGACTTGGCGAAGATGGACAAGGCGAACCCGCTCTACGACCGATTGCAACTCACAGAGCAGCGACTCCAGGATATTGCTTCGGATATGAGACACGTAAGTACCCTGCCCTCACCGCTCGGAAAAGTTCTCAAAGACAAGACGCTCGATAACGGTTTGCACCTACAGCGAGTAGCCGTTCCATTCGGAGTTATCGGCATGATTTACGAGGCTCGTCCTAACGTAACCTACGATGTTTTCTCACTCTGTTTCAAGAGCGGAAATGCGTGCGTACTGAAAGGAGGAAAGGATGCAAACGCCTCTAACTCAGCGGGTGTCGAACTTATCCACAAGGTGTTGATAACTTTTGGCATTGACCCGAATGTCGTTACACTGCTCCCTGCTACCCACGAAGCTACCGGCGAAATGCTGAATGCCGTGGGCAATATCGACCTCTGTATTCCTCGTGGCGGAAAGAAGCTTATCAACTTCGTCCGTGATACTGCCAAAGTTCCGGTTATCGAAACCGGAGCCGGTGTGGTACACTGTTACTTCGACAAGGATGGAGACCTGGAGATGGGCAAGCGCATCATCACCAATGCCAAGTGCCGAAGAGTAAGCGTATGCAATGCGCTCGACTGTCTGCTAATTCACGAAAACAGATTAAGCGACCTCCCTGCCCTCTGTGAAGGACTCGCCGAGAAGCAAACCAAGATTCATGCTGATGCTAAGGCTTACGAAGTTTTAAAGGGACACTATCCAGACACCTTATTATATAAGGCAGAAGAAAGCGAAGCGAAGATGAAAGAGGCTGATGCCAACGTGAAGAGTATCTGGAACACCGAATGGCTCAGCATGCAGATGGGCATCAAAACCGTTGTTTCAGAAGATGAAGCGCTCGACCATATCGCTACCTACGGCAGTGGGCACAGCGAGAGCATCGTTTCCAACAATGAAACTGACCAGAAGAAGTTTCAGGCGATGGTAGATGCAGCCTGCGTTTATGTAAACGCTCCAACCAGTTTCACCGATGGCGCACAGTTCGGATTGGGCGCAGAGATTGGCATCAGTACCCAGAAGCTCGGAGCCCGCGGACCAATGGCACTTGAAGAGATTACCACCTACAAGTGGTTGATTACTGGCCAGGGACAGACAAGAGCCTAACAAGACCCGCTCCGTACCTGCTCCGTACCCGCTCCGTACCAAGTCTTAGTTTCTGCCATGTTTGCAAGGTTTGCATGCAAACTTTGCAAACATCAAGATTCAAGAAGAAAGATTCAAGAGCAATATATATTAGAAATAACAAATAAAAAACAAAATAACAATGAAGACATTCTTTAATGTTGAAGACCTTGGCGACCTGAAAGCAGCGCTCGCCGAGGCACAGGAAGTGAAAGCAAACCGTTTCGGTTATCAGGAGTTGGGCAAGAACAAAACCTTGCTGATGATATTCTTCAATAACAGTCTCCGTACCCGACTGAGTACACAGAAGGCTGCGATGAACCTGGGCATGAATGTAATCGTACTCGATGTGAATGCCGGTGCATGGAAACTGGAGACAGAGCGTGGCGTTATCATGGATGGCGACAAGAGCGAGCACCTGCTGGAGGCTATCCCTGTGATGGGTAGCTTCTGCGACCTTATCGGTGTTCGTAGCTTTGCCGGTTTGAAAGACCGTGACTACGATTATGCCGAAACCATCGTAAACCAGTTTGTAAAGTACAGCGGCCGCCCAGTCTTCGCTATGGAGACAGCTACCGTTCACCCACTCCAGGCATTCGCCGACCTCATCACCATTGAGGAGCATAAGAAGGTGGCTCGTCCTAAGGTAGTCCTGACCTGGGCTCCTCATTGCCGTGCCTTGCCTCAGGCTGTACCAAACTCATTCGCCCAGTGGATGAATGCAGCCGATGTTGATTTCGTGGTTACTCACCCTGAGGGCTATGAGCTGGACCCTAAGTTCGTGGGCAACGCCAAGGTGGAGTACGACCAGAAGAAGGCGCTGGAAGGTGCAGACTTCGTTTACGCCAAGAACTGGAGCTGTCCGGGCGTGAAAGACCCAGCACAGTATGGTGAGATTCTGAGCAAGGATATGAGCTGGACCATCGACGAGGAGCACATGAGCTGGACCAATGACGGTTGCTTCATGCACTGTCTGCCAGTACGCCGTGGACTGATTGTTACCGATGATGTCATCGAGAGCAAGAACAGCCTGGTGATTCCAGAGGCAGCCAACCGTGAGATTTCAGCCGAGGTTGTCATCAAGCGCATGCTCGAATCACTTTAAAGCAGGATATAAGAAAGAGATTGAGGGTGTGTCATAAGTTCATGACACACCCTCTTTTTCGCTCTACTCAACATCATCCCATCCCCATTTCTCGGTATTTTCATCTTTTCATCCTGTCTATATTCTTATATCTCATATATTATCCGTACCTTTGCCGGCGAAAAAAGAAAAACAAGATGGACAAATACATAATACTATCACCAGAAGCTAAGGGGACGTTCAACGACCGCTTGAATTTTCTGTATCTGAAACTAGGTAACTATCTCGACACCGAGAAACTGGGAAATCGTACTTTGCAATATTGTAAAGTATTCCTCAGCGACGCCCAGAACCAGATAAGAGAGTTTGAGGAATCACTCCTTTATCAGGAGTACCTTAAGGATACCCATCTTACGGTTGTGGAGCAACCTCCGCTCAACGGGAGCAAGATTTCACTTCTTATCAAGACCACAGACGATAAGACCCCTATCCTGTTCCACAGTCTCCGACTGACAGAGGAAGAAGCGAAGGGAAAGGATTCATACGAACAGACCCGAATGCTATTCGACAAATACCTGCAACTTATCGCCGGTACAGATATGACGATGGAGCGCAACCTGATAAGAACATGGATCTACGTAACTCATATCGATGTAAACTATCAGGGAGTAGTAGAAGCGCGCAATGATGTTTTCGACCGGCAAGGTCTGACGGCAGAAACCCATTATATAGCCAGTACGGGCATCGGCGGAGCAACATCCGTACGTCATGCATCTGTAGCTATCGACTTTCTGACCGTTCCCGGCATCAGGGAAGAAGACAAGCAATATCTCCAGGCACTCAACCATCTGAATCCTACTCACGAATACGGAGTAGCCTTTGAACGGGGAACCAGCCTTTCTCTGCCCCAGAAGAAACAATATTTCATATCAGGAACAGCCAGCATAGACAAAGATGGAGCAGTTGTATACGAAGGCGATATTATAAGACAAACCGGCAGATTGCTCGAGAACATCGGTGCTTTATTGAAGGATGGCGATGCGATGATGAACGATATCCAATACTTTATCATCTACCTGCGCGACATCTCAGACTATTATACCGTAGAGCAACTGATGAATCAGTTTTATCCTCAGATACCGCATATCACCGTAGAGGCAAGAGTATGCAGACCAGGCTGGCTGATAGAAATGGAATGCATTGCAGAAAAACAAGAACAGAAATAAATGCTGATAAATGCAGGAATTTACAGCCAAAAGCTCTTCACTCTTCACCTTATGCTCTGAAACGCCCATAAACAGGGCGTTTCAAGGGGTGAAGAGTTATCAGCGACTCTTCACCCACTCTTCACCACTCTTCACCTAGGCACGAGGCTTCGAGGCATAAGAAGAAACGCAAATCCGCTGAAACAGAGAGGTGAAGAGTGGTGAAGAGTAGGTGAAGAGTGCCCGAACACTCTTCACCGCCTGGAATGCCGATAAACACAGGGGATTCCGAGCGAAAGGTGAAGAGTGAAGAGTATTTCTTCGTAAGCTTCGCATAAAAACGAAACAAAGGCAAAGGGGAAGGCTGTTCTAGGCGAACAGTCCACTAGCGGCTATAGCGCCAGTAGGCTGTCTGTGGTTTGCCAGTTAACTGTCTGTCGTAAACAGCTTATGAATTACCAATTAGGAGTCTGATTAAAACAGGCAGATAATAACAGTTTCCAACATCATCAAACAGAAAAAGTATTACCTTGCCGCTATTGAGCAGCAAGGTAATTACGTACAGGATTGGCATACATCTCGAGAATTCTCTCTCTCAAGTAAGCTTCATCCTTATTTGGAAGGTCAATTTTCGCAAGCTGACCAGCCATATATTTTTCAAATTTTGCCTTATCTTCGGCAGTATATTCTGCCTGATGAGCAGTTGAGTTTTCAAGCAAATCAAGAGCCACATAGTTGCCCGGATAGAGACGGTAGTTCTTGAATATCTGCTCATCCATGTAGGCTGCTACCTTATTATATATATCCTGCTTAGGCATATCAGGATCCAGACTGTCCAGATAATCATCAAGACATGGGGCTGCATGGTAATGAACATGACCCTTATAACCGAAGATACCGGTCTGCATGCTTACCAGGTCATCCATAGGTCCCTTCTTCCAATCGGCATTATCGCGCTTCTGCTGGAACTCCTTTGCCTTCAGGAAATCACATGGATCATATTCATAACTGATAGAGAGCGGTACAAGATGAAGCTGTTTCAGGCGGTCGATAATGCTACCCTCGCCTCCCATCGACATCATCTGGAGGATACTCTTCTGGGTGCGGTCATTACTATCCTTGGCTCTACCCTCGCGCTGGGCTATCCAGATGTTCTCGTTCTTTTCCTTGATGGCGAAATGCATGTAATCGGAAAGACGCTTGCTCGACATCAGCATCTGTCGCATGCTCAGGGCACGCTCTACGATAAACGCCTTGTTGACACGTACCAGATCCTTGACCCAAGGAAGAGAAAGGAGATTATCACCGATGGCTATCTCACAGGTGGTCTTAAAACCATTATCGATAAGAAGGACATCGAGGATGGCTGAATCGAGCACGATATCACGGTGATTACTGATGAAAGTATAATTACGGGTATTATCGAGCGATGTGCAATCCATCTCGCAGCCTGTTGCTGCCTTCTTCAGAATGCCATGAACAAAATCGTAAGCAAAAGCCAACTGGAAATCCAGATTGGTCTTACATGCCTTCAACTTCTGGGCAATCATCTCGAAAGGTACTTGTGGATAGAGATAGGCAAGCACTTGTTTAAACTGATCGTTTGAAAGCAAACGGTCGAATACCTCTGGGAGATCTTCAGGCTCCCAAGGACGGATGGTATCAAATTCTTGAGGGATATTCATAATATATACCTATTAATATATATGGCTCTGCGAAAAAATCGCAGAACCATATATGAGTTTGTTATTCTAGAACTGATTCTCCACGATTTCGCTGAGCACATCCTTGATATCAAGACCTGCTGCACGAACCTGCTGAGGAATGAAACTGGTAACGGTCATACCTGGAGTGGTATTGATCTCCAGCATGTTCACCTTGTCTTTACCATCCTTATCCTTAGAGATGATATAGTCGATACGGATGATACCGTTGGCATGAAGAATGTCGTAGATGCGGGATGTGGTCTTGGCAACCTCTTCTGCAGTCTCAGGAGAGAGACGGGCTGGAGTGATTTCCTGTACCTGACCGTTATACTTGGCATCGTAATCGAAGAACTCGTTGGTGGTAACCACCTCTGTAGCTGGCAGTACAACAGTCTTCTCTGCTGTCTTGTAGATGCCCTGTGAAATCTCGGTACCATCAAGGAAGCCCTCGATCATTACCTCATTGCTCTCCATGAAAGCCACACGGAGGGCTGGAGCCAGCTGGTCAGCATTCTTCACCTTGCTCACACCAAAGCTACTGCCGTCAGCAGCAGGCTTTACGAAACAAGGCATACCGATACGCTTGGCTATCTCTTCTTCATCATAAGCTTCACCGCGACGGAGCAAGATACTGTCTGCTACGTTTATACCGAAACCGCGCAGATAATTATTGAGCACATACTTATCAAAAGTCATTGCCTCTACCAGAACACCGCTTGTAGAGTATGGCAGATGGATGAGGTCGAAATAACCCTGCATCACACCATTCTCACCAGGCTGTCCGTGGATGGTGATATAAGCATAATCGAAATAGACATGCTTGCCGTTCATAACGAAAGAAAAATCGTTCTTGTCAATCTCGATAGTCTCACCATTATCCAAAGCAACATGCCAGTCGGTGCCCTTCACATCGACGAGATAAATATTGTAGCGCTCTTTATCAAAGAAAGAGTACAAACCCTGTCCTGAGCGCAATGATACGTCGTGCTCAGAAGAATCACCACCACATACGATGGCTATCGTTCTCTTGCTATTTTCCATAATTACTAAATATTTTTGAATGTATCTTTTGTGGTGCCAGCGATGAAGCCGCGCCACTTTTCTATTAATTGTCTAAAATCATTTGGCCACTCACTGTCAAAATCCATCTGCTGCTTGGTTGTAGGATGCACGAAGCCGAGTGTCTTGGCATGGAGAGCCTGACGCGGACAGAGTTTGAAGCAGTTCTGGATAAATGCCTTGTAGCTGCTACTGCGCTGACCTCTCAGAATCTCTGTTCCGCCATACGTTTCGTCCATAAAGAGCGGATGACCGATATGCTTCATATGGGCACGAATCTGATGGGTACGGCCTGTTTCAAGCACACACTGCACCAAGGTGGTATAACCGAAACGCTCCAACACCTTGTAATGCGTAACCGCCGTTTTGCCTATTCCGCTGTCCGGATCGAAGACCTTCATACGGAGGCGGTTCTTCGGATCACGGCCGATATTGCCTTCTATGCGACCTTCATCTTCTACAATGTTGCCCCAAACGAGCGCATTGTAACTGCGATGGGTAGTCTTGTTGAAGAACTGCTTACCCAGTGCGGTCTTTGCCGTAGGAGTTTTTGCCACAACGAGCAGTCCGCTGGTATCTTTATCGATACGATGCACCAAGCCCACTTCCGGATCATTGGCATCAAACTCAGGCATATCCCTTAAATGCCAGGCTACAGCCTGAATCAAGGTTCCATGAAAGTTGCCCGCACCCGGATGCACCACCATACCTGCTTCCTTGTTGACCACCATCAGCTGATCGTCTTCATAAACCACATTGATAGCGATTTCTTCAGGTTTGATACTCGTTTCATGACGAGGACGGTCGAGCATCAGAGTAACCAGATCATTAGGGCGCACCTTATAGTTGCTCTTTACCGGTTTACCATTGACATGGATGAATCCGGCATCAGCAGCCTGCTGAATACGGTTACGGCTCTGATAGGCCATCTTATCAGCCAGGTACTTATCGATGCGGACTGGATCCTGGTTAGCATCCACCTGAACCTTCCAGTGCTCATAGAGTTCATCTCCTCCTTCACCAGAAGCAGCGTTTCCTTCCTCCATCTGGAGTTTATCATCCAGTTCGTCCATATCTCCTGCATCATCAAACCCGAAGTCATCCTCTACAGGAGCATATACCTTATTATATATATAATCTAAAAATATCATTCGTATTACTATTGAATTCTTCACTCTTCACTTTTCATTTCTCCTACTCCACCACTTCCTTCTGGTGGTGCTCATGCGAAGGAGCAGGCTCTGTGGCTTCCGTACCAGGAACCACCTCGAAGTTGTCTTCATGAGTTTCTCCGCTCATGTCACCTTCGCCTTCCATCACATCTTCTTCGCCGTGATAAACCGGATCTACCACATCGATAGAATCATCAACGCTCCGTTTACCATTACCAACCTGTATGACAAGCACATCATCGATAGAAACCTTATCACCAGCTACAACATGCTTACCCTTAACGAGGATACCATAAACCCAATCCTCTTCGCCAGGAATATATTCAGGTGTACCCAGTTTGAATCCCATAGCAGTAAGTTTAGCCATTGCCTCTCGCAACGAACTGTTGTCAATGACATCAGGAATGGTGATACGTGGAGAATGATCAGAATTGATGGTAACATAGATAACATGTCCCGACTTTACCACTTCTCCGAAAACCGGAGTCTGCTCCAGAATGACATCAGGCGGCAAAGAGCGGACATATCCCGTATCCGTTACAACAATTTCCAATCCCGCATCGTCGAGGATATGTGTAGCATCATCGATATTCTTATATCGAATATCCGGCACACGGATGGCCTCACCATGATGGGTATAGATATCGATGCCGTACTTGACACCGACACAGAGCAACACCAGTACCAGAATCATGGCACCGATATTCCCCCAAAGGTACTTACTCTTAAACTTATTTATAAACTCTGATGAAGTCATATATTATTTTTTGGTGCAAAGATACAAGTATTTGGGGGAAGAACAAAATAAAAAGGAAAGTTTTTGCACTCTCACCACCTAATTTTATGATATAAAAACAAAACATCTTTGTTCCCAAAAGAGCAATCTCAGAAAAAAAGGGGCGTTATAAACAACAAAAAGCAGCAAAGAATACATCCTTGCTGCTTTTAATGTCATCGTCAACAGACGAATCTTTCCTCGGAATTACTTTCCGTGGTGCTCGTCAGATACAGTTAACTTCTTACGGCCATGAGCACGGCGAGAAGCCAATACGCGACGACCAT
>ENA-OUOU01001322-OUOU01001322.1-human-gut-metagenome-genome-assembly--contig:-NODE-1322-length-13100-cov-6.004523_pt1 | contig 13100 bp, 9 predicted proteins | sample MGYA00237936_ERZ548765 | MGnify/ENA primary metagenome ERZ548765 (study PRJEB26490, sample SAMN05356889) | human gut metagenome | biome: terrestrial biome; feature: human-associated habitat; material...
TATTTCTGCTCCACACTTCTCTTAAATCGTCACCTGTAGATTATGGGTATTCAAAATTTTTTCTAGTTTTTTGAATTTTATTGAAATTAAGTATAGAGTTTTCTACAATAATCATAGAGGAACTTAAGTAATCTTAAGTCATTCCTTAAATAAAAAAGCCTATTGAGATGCTCATCTCGCCAGGCTTTTTTAGTTTGTATAAAATAATATTTATAAGGGGTTTTAATTTAAGTTTTTTATTTGTTTTTTTGTATTCATTTGCATTGATATCAGGAATTTATTAGTATACTTATAGAATGTTTTTTTCATAATATATTTTCCTTTTTGTCTGGCCTGTCTATTATTAGACAGGCTCTTTTTCTTGTATACATTCAAGTGATTCTACAGCTTCCCTATCATATTGTTGCTAAGTCCGTGCCACTTGCACATACTGGATTGGGATTGGCAGTATTTACGATTACATCTGCTTATCCAATGCCACCAGATACATCTCATGTATCTCTCTTGAAATCTCATCTATATATGCATCGCCATACGAAGCGTTTTCCATTCCCCTGCTTAAGAACTCGCCTACTTTCAATACATTTTGATAAGTTCCTCATTTACTTTTTTTAATGCATTTTGTCTAGATTCCTCAATTATATGGATTAATCCAGCTGCCGACATCAAATCATTACCCATACAAATATTCCACCTTCCGAATTGTGACACCAGTGGTGTCACAATCGCATTTTTACTATTTTAACGAGAAATTCCTATATTCCAAGCAACTTATAAGACTTATTTATACAAAGTTAACCAACACTTTGCAGCTTTGTCAAAAAATGGATATACAACAATATCATTGCGAACTCCCCCGACTAACGCTTCACTTAGAAGTCAGGAATTCTTGCTTCAACCAGCACTGCCTGGCTAGTAACCTTACACTACCGTCAAGACTAAATGGTGTCTACAAGCGTTATATTCGACTAATCCCTAACCTATATGTCTTAAGATAGATTCTCAAACATCTCCCTGAGACGATTTGAGATTACATCATCTATCATCTTATTACAATGTTTAAGGCTCTTTTCAAGAAAAGTACTGAAAATATATAAATTGATTTAATTACCCATAATCAACAGGTGAATTCAATTGATGAAATTATTCTTACACATAAATGCCAAGAAAATTGAAACTATCATTTCTTATTTTGACAATTACCTGTGGAATGTGGGTATTCAAATAAATTGATAATGCAATAATTGTAAAAATAAAGTATAATTTAGTTGCCAAACCAAGAATTTTATCAGATAGTCAAAGCTGGATAAGGAGAATGATGCTTCTGTTCAGCTAGTTTTCGGCTTGGTTTGGCGACTATCTGACGAAAACTGGTTGACCAGTGGCATTATTTTTTATGCTTACAACTGATAAAATTATAGAAATGATTTCACAAATATATGCAGATCAATCATATGAACTTTTGGATTTAATCAAAAATCGGCAAAACTCAGTACTTTCAAATGAAGAAATATTAAAAAGAGAAATTACATCTGTTAAATGTCCAAAATGTGGCAGTGAATATTATTATCGAAATGGTCATACCAAAACTGGCAAGCAAAAATTTATATGTAAAGTATGTAAAACCTCATTTTCTATGTCCAATGGTACAATTCTATATGGAACAAAAAAATTGTATTATGATTGGATTATGTTTGTACACTTTTCTCTAATTGGATTGACTTTAAAACAAATATCTTTAGAATTGTGTATCAGTCAAACGACAGCTTTCATATGGAGACAAAAGCTATTTTATGCGTGTCACCATTTTCGAGAGAATCTAATGTTAAGTGGTAAAATCGAAATAGACGCGCAATATTTCAGTATAAATTTAAAAGGAACAAAATCCGCTAATATGCCAAGATATTCAAAAAAGAGAAAATCATCTGGGAAAAGAGGTATAAGTAATCATAAAGTATGTGTGATGGGTGCAATCGATGAGAATGACCAAATACTAATGATAATAGCTGGAACAGGTCCTGAAGATTATGAAAAAATGAAAGTATTTGATGAGCACATAAAAAAGGGCTCAACAATCATAAGTGATGGGAAATTTCATTATCGTACATATGCTCAAAATCATGAATTAAATATTGAAACAATTAAGGCAGAAGCATTTATTAATGATTCAGGATATAATTTAGCTAATATAAACAGCATTCATTCAGAATTTTCTACATGGTTAACTCGATTCAAAGGAGTTTCAACTCGCCATTTTCAAGGGTATATTGATATGTTTCTTGTAGCGAAGACATTAGGATATAAATTTGAAGACAATAAGAAAAAAGACACATTTATATACAACAACTACATAACTTCTGAAACAAAACTATTGATTAAGGATGTTTTTTCATTTCCTATGCCTATAAATGTGGAAAAGGCATATTCAGATTTTAAGGAATAATAACTTTTCAGTACTTTTCTTGAAAAGAGCCATTATAATTAAAATTTTTGATAAAAACTAAGCAGAAAAATACCTAATCGGATATCCCTAAACTGCAAACGTTTTCAGTAAATGCATTCTACAAATTGTGTAAATTTTCACAAAAGTATGCTTGTTTTTTCACAAGAAGTCATGTATAGTGAACTTACAAAATATGAATAAGAAATATTTTGGTCAATGGAGGATATAAAAATGGCTGATAAGAAAGTCGAAAAGAAAGTTGAAGAATGGACAGAAGAAAAGACTGATGCTTGCATTGATGAGTTAGTTAATAACGCATTAACAGCATTAGACGAATTCGAAGGTTTTGACCAGGAAACTGTTGACTACATCGTAGCAAAGATGTCAGTTGCTGGTCTTGATAAACACGGTGTTCTTGCAGAAGCTGCAGTAAAAGAAACTGGCCGTGGTGTATTTGAAGACAAAGCTGTTAAGAACTTATTCGCTTGTGAATATGTTACTAACAACATGCGTCATACAAAGACTGTAGGTATTATTAATGAAGATCCACTTACTGGTATCACTGAAATCGCTGAACCAGTTGGTGTTGTTTGTGGTATCGTTCCAGTAACAAACCCAACTTCTACAGTTATCTTTAAGTCTTTAATCGCTATGAAGACTAGAAACCCAATCATCTTCTCATTCCACCCAGGTGCTCATGACTGTTCAGTTATGGCTGCTAAGGTAATGTTAGATGCTGCAGTAAAAGCTGGTGCTCCTAAGAACGTAATCCAGTGGTTACCAATGAAAACTATGTATGCAACTAGTGCATTAATGAATCATCCAGGTGTTGCTACTATCTTAGCTACTGGTGGTAACGCAATGGTTAAGGCTGCTTACTCTTGTGGTAAACCTGCTTTAGGTGTAGGTGCTGGTAACGTTCCTGCATACGTAGAAAAGTCTTGTAAAATCAAAATGGCAGCAAACGATATTTATTTATCAAAATCATTTGATAACGGTATGATTTGTGCATCTGAACAGGTTGTTGTTGTAGATCACGAAATCTATGATGAATTCAAGAAAGAACTTGGTCGTTATCATGTACATTTCTGTAATGCTGAAGAAAAGAAGAAACTTGAACAGTTCATGTTCGGTGCAACAGCATACAGTGAAAACGTAAATGAAGCTAGATTAAACAGCATCGTTCCAGGTAAGAACGCTACTTGGATTGCTGAACAGGCTGGTTTCAAAGTAGCTGATGATGTTCAGATCTTAGTTTGTGAAGTTAAGGAAATCGGTCCTAACGAACCAATGACTAGAGAAAAGCTTTCTCCAGTATTAGGTATGATCAAAGCAAACTCTACTGAAGATGGTATTGAAAAGGCTGCGGCAACTGTTGAATTCAACGGTTTAGGACATTCAGCTGCAATCCATACTACAAATCATGAAATTTCTAAAGCATTTGGTAAGAGAATCAAAGCTATCCGTATTATTGAAAACGCTCCATCTACATTCGGTGGTATCGGTTCAGTATACAATGCATTCTTACCTTCATTAACACTTGGTTGTGGTTCTTATGGTCATAACTCAGTATCAAACAACGTAAGTGCTATTAACTTACTAAATATTAAGAGAATAGGGAGACGTAACAACAATATGCAATGGGTTAAACTTCCTCCAAAGATTTATTTCGAAAGAAATTCAATCAGATATCTTAGAGATATGAAGGAAATGAAGAAAGCAATGATCGTTACAGACAGAGGTATGTATGACCTTGGTTATGTAGGAAAGATCGAAGATGTTATCAGAAGAAGACGTAACAAAGTAGACGTTGACTTATTCATCGACGTTGAACCAGATCCATCTTTAGATATGACTCTTAAGGGTCTTGAAATCATGAAGAGCTTCCAGCCTGATACAATCATCGCTATCGGTGGTGGATCTTCAATGGATGCTGCTAAAGTTATGTGGTTAATGTATGAACATCCAGAAGTTAACTTCGATGACATCAAGCAGAAATTCATGGATATCAGAAAGAGAGCATTCAAGTTCCCAGAACTTGGTAAGAAAGCTAAGTTAGTATGTATCCCAACTACTTCAGGTACAGGTTCAGAAGTAACTCCATTCGCAGTTATCACTGATACTAAGGAAAACAAGAAATATCCACTAACTGACTACGCTTTAACTCCAACAATCGCAATTGTTGACCCTGAATTCGCTATGTCTATGCCACCAAGAATCGCTGCAGATACTGGTATCGACGTATTAACTCATGCTATTGAAGCATATGTTTCAATCTTAGCTTCTGACTTCACTGATGGTTGGGCTAAACAGGCTGTTAAGTTAGTATTCGAAAACCTTGAAAAGTCAGTACTTGAAGGTGATCCTGATGCTAGAATTAAGATGCATAACGCTGCATCTATCGCAGGTATGGCATTCGCTAACGCATTCTTAGGAATGAACCACTCATTAGCTCATAAGATCGGTGGAGAATGGCATATTCCTCATGGACGTACTAACGGTATGTTATTACCACATGTAATCAGATACAATGGTACAGTTCCAACTAAGTTAAACATCTGGCCAAAGATCGAAGACTATAAGGCAGATAAGAAATATAGAGAATTAGCAGAATTAATCGGCTTACATCCAAAGACTGATGCAGAAGGTGTTGAAATGTTCGCACAGGCTGTTGAAAAGTTATGGGTAAAAGTTGGTGGTGCTGTAAACGTTAAGTCACAGAACATCAGCAAAGCTGATTGGGAAGAATCAGTACATAGAATCGCTATGAACGCATATGAAGACCAGTGTACTCCTGCTAACCCAAGAATGCCTATGGTTAAAGATATGGAAACTATCCTAGAAACAATCTACGATTACGAATCTCCATTCGCTAAGAAATAATTCTTAAAAACCATTTAGAGGAAAGCCTTACGGCTCTCCCAATGGCATCAACTTAAGGATTTAGACATCCACTAAGTTGATGCTTTTTTTAGTTTCATAGAAAAATGTGGGGATTAATTTGTGTTTGGATTTCTACCTCAAAAAAAAGCGCATAGATCCCCATAAAAAATCAGCCCATTTTTAAAATTGTGTGTTAGAATATATTTGTATATTCTTAACTACGGGGCAACGGTCATGAGAGCAGACTGGTAACGTCTGTACTTTGGATTGTTCCTTCCATCAAGTCTGAAGCGATATGATGGCGGACTTTTCATGATTCTACCCCAGCGTTGGAAGTGCCTGTTTGGACGGACAGGCACTTTTATTTTGTTTAGATGCTTCGTGATATTATCTATCTTTTCTTTGATTCTTTCCTTCAATCCAAACATAAAGCAGTACAGAAAATTCGTTTCATGAATAATAGCTTGCAGCTGCGTTATGTTCGTTACATATTCTTTAGTATCTGGTGTATGTCTATTCTCTAATTCCTGATTCATTTCCTTTCTTATAACACCAGCTATATTATGAAACAGAACCTTAGCATATATATCATTTCTTGCAACATCTCCATCACTACTTATATGTCTCTCAACTTCCTGTGTTGTCTTCATTGTCTTATACGAAACCTCTATATCCCATCTTCTTGAGTAGATTTCCATGATTTCATCAGTTGTGAAGCTTTCGCTACTAAGATTAGTGAAATATATCAGGTTTTCACAGTGCTCCTTATTCTTATTATCAGTATATCGATACTCTCTTTTAATGACTCTGATTCTAAGGGTTGGATTTTCTTTTCTCAGTTCCTTGGCTTCTGGAGAAAATCGAAATCTTTTAAGCCATTTTTCATCAATTTCAACTTCAATCCATTCATCATCTGATTCCATACTCGCAACCTGCTTCTTATAGAAGTTTGATTTCCCTCTGATGACATAACTGTATCTTAGGCCTTCCAGGTGAGATATGATTTCAGCAGATCCATAATTTCTGTCAGCCAGATAGATGACTTTTTGATTTTCCAGCACCTCCTTTGTCCTGTAGAGATGTTCAAAGGCTAGAGGCGTCTCAGAATAGGGAGCCTGCTTTAATGAAAAGTCTATAAACAGTCCATTAGTAACATCATATAGTCCTCCTGCCTTTGACTGCACCTTCTTCACATCAAACATATCACGTACATGACTTCCAAGTGCGAACTGAAATTCATTGATATTAAGCATATTATAAGGAATCTCAATATAGGTACCATCCTCTGCAATAAGAAGATGATCTCGGTATTTTTTAGGAAGTGAGGTTGAATAATAGATAGATGCGAACTGATTAATAAGATATGTGAAGACATTAGGGTTGAGTTTTCTTATGGCTTTATTGAGTGCCTGCTTACTGATTCTCTTTTCGAATCTATCTATTGAAGAATAAAAATGTGTAAGTTCGGCATTAGTGGTAGTTCTGTTTCTGAAAATGAAATAGTAGATAATAGAATAGAAGTTCATGTTTCTGTTGCGAGTGAAATCGCACTTTTTCTTTCTACAGAGATCATTGACCTCGTCAGAATGTATTATGGTATTGAAGTCACAGAAAAGTTCAGATAGTTCAGAAGACTTAACTACATCATTCATCATCATAAACAAGACGAGGCTTCTTTTTAGCGAAAGCAGCCTTTAAATAAGGGACAGCTTCCTCATCAACCTGTCCAAAGTTGATAAGGACACGGTGTTTAGGGACACCGGATTCGTCACGATATGACTCAACAAGTGAGCAGAAGTAGGTATTTTTCTTACCTTTATTATTTTTTACAGCTCTAACAAACATATAATCGCCTTCTTTCTTAACTACATTATACTATATTTATAGCGTCATATATAGACTATTCGTGTTATATACTTAACTACATTTGTACAAATATACACTTATAGTAGGAAAAAATAGCAATAAAAAAGAGCCAACTTCTTAAGTTGACTCCATTGGGCTCATTTGAGCCTCTTTTAGTATACTTTCTTATAGTTTGCAAGTGCACCGATTAGGTTAGAATCATTGTTGTATTGACATTGTACTAACTTAACTTGTGGGATGGGCACAGGCATCTTCTCATAGAGTTCATCTAAAGACTTCTGGATATAAGTCATTAAAATAGGTTGTTTAGAGATACCCCCACCTATCGCAATACAATCAGGATCAACTGCTGCCTGGATATTAAATAATCCCATCGCAATAGTGTCTGTATAGTCCTTTAAAACCTCTAAAGCTCTTGTATCGCCATTATTACAATATTCAAAGGCTTTTATACCATCAAATGGATCAGAGGCTTCTACAGCCTTCTTAATGCCATTTACAAGTCTCAAAGCACTGCCATCAGACCCCCACTTGCTACCAAAGCCGCGCTTATCTGTCCACTTAGTAGAAAGATAACTGAATTCACTTGCAAAGCCATGGCCACCAGTGAACACACGATCACCAATAGTTATACCGCCACCAATACCAGTACCTAAAATACATACAGCACCTACATCAGTCCCTTTTAAAGAACCATAAGTCACTTCACATTGTGCTGCACATTTTGCATCATTTTCAATCACAACACGTTCTGTTGTGACCTTTTTTATTTCTTCTAAGACATCTACATCCTGATTATATTCTAATGCCCCTGGTACCTGCATTTTATGTGTTTTCTTATTATACAATCCGGGTAAACTCATTGCGATACCATCTACATTTTTATACTTATCATAGATACTCTTAATTACTTCTAAGAAGTTTTCTAATGTATCCTGTGGTGTAGATACACTCCTCTTTTCTAAAATTTCTAATTCATCATTCATTAAGGCATACTTAATAGCAGTACCCCCTACATCAAATACTAAATATTCCATTTCTGATTCCTCCTAATGAGTATTATAATATAGTTTTATCTTATTTCTAATTGTCAACTACCCTCGACGTAAAGATCATGGGCTTGTAACTGCCCAGTCGTACTAACAGCTTACGCTTCCGACCTTTAATCCCAATAGATATCGCTATCTAAAGTGGCGTTACATCGTAGGGTGGTTGACAGCACCCTTTGCAACAAAGTTTACTCCATTGCAACTGTATCAGGTACTTGGCTATCAGAAAGATAGTTTATTCCCATACGATACAATTCATAGCTCCGATACGGTCATCATTGGACTGATAACCACAGTTTTTACAAGTAAACAAATGTATTTTCTTGTTATGGTTAGACTTTTCCGTATACCCACAATCAGGACAACATTGACTCGTATAACGAGGATCTACCTTAATTACAGAAGATTGATTCCATTTTGCTTTGTAGATTAGTTTTTGTTCAAAGTTATAGAAAGACCATGATACAGAAACATAAAGGTCTTTTGTTTTGACACGCTCTGTAACATTACGAATGCCTGACAAATCTTCTAATACAAAGAATGTATGCTTCAGGTTATTCTCAACGAGTGCCTTTGATACACAATGGTTCACATCTTGCATCCAACGGTTTTCTCGCTGACCGATAGCTTTTCCACTAACAAATTCTGATTTGAACTACTCGATTTTATCTACGATTATTAAATGCCACAGGGCTTTAATAAAATTCTCCAAAACCGCTGATAACAAAGGTTTTTTCGCAAACGGCTCGCCTCTTCACTTTTGCAATACGGTTTCATCCCTGTTTATGCTTCCCTTGAAGGCTCATAAAGGCAAATACAAGGGAAAGAAAATCCCATAAAAAGTTATAACATAGTGTGGCAGTCGGCAGCCTGTGACATATGTGTGAATATATTATACTGGAGGATTTTAGAATGGACAAGTACAAGTACAACGAGAGCAACAGCCTGTGGTACGAGCTGAAGAGAGACTATTACTTCCCCTGCCTGACCCTGCTGGAGAGAGAAAGCAAGCCGATTGGGCTTTTGGGGCAGCAGCATAGGAGCTACTTGCAGGAGCACTGGAAGATTGTCTACACGCAACTGCTGACCAGCGGCAGGCTGAGCAGCTATCTTGCCGAAATTGACCAGCAGCCCCAGGAGCGAATGGAAGTCCTGGTGGGGCAGATGAAGCAGGCCCAGGGGATTACCGAACAGCTCAAAGCATAAAATGCTATGGAATGGGTCAGCAGAATGAATAACATTCGGGCGTGTGCCAGGGAAATCGTGAACGCAGAAATCATTTACGCATAAGTTAAAGCGGCAGAGTTCAAATCTCTACCGCCTATGCCATAAATTATATTAAAACAAGAAAAAATCAGCAACTCACAAATGCGAAGTCGCTGGTCTTTTCTATATCTGAAAATTATTTAACACCCTTACAAAATATATTATCAAGTTCAGTATCAATGTTGCAACTAGATAAATCCACATGATTACTCGGAACCTCTTGAAAAACTTGACATGAATAGCTACCCAAACATCACTCAAAAGGACTAGAGCCATTGGATTATAGTATAAATATCCCTCAAAATTCCCTCTTAAAAGGGCAATCATCGCCCGGGTCACACCGCAAGTAGGGCATACAATTCCCAATATATACCTAACAGGGCATGAAATGCCACACACACCGTAAGTAATCCAAATAATCAATAAGCATGAAATAGTGATAATATGTTTTTTGATCAGATGTTTTTTACACATCAGGATATTACAGTAATGACATCATCTTATTGAAGTTTGCTTCCTTAGTTTTCTTTGAAATTGTGAACCAGTCAACGATGGTAAGGACACCGCAGCATCCAGCTGTCAGCAGTTTTAGGATTCCCATTCCAGTATCACCAAGCATGAAACGGTCAATTCCCAGAGTGCCAAGGAAAATAGATACCAAAAGAAGCGTAGTAGGATCCTTCAGTTCAATAGTGGATACCAAAGAAAACTTCTCATCATCCATAGTGCGAAGTTTCTCCTTTAAGTAAACCGCTTTTTCCTCAGGAAAATACTTTGCGTTTGTCATAAAAAACATATCAACTTTACTCTGTTCTACCATAAAATTTCTCCCTTTTAGCTTTTTTCTTAATTCTTTTATGTAAAGAGTATAGCACACCCACCCCCCCCGCAAGAATTTTATGCCTAATTTTCAGGCTAATTTTCAACGGTAAAATGACATCAAATATAAGGTAATAAAGCATTTTCCTCTTACAATAGATATAATCGTCATTTCATAACAGCATTGGAGAAGTATCGTCAGCTACTATACAAAAATATATTGAAAGTCAGGGTTAATGACTAACGATTTACAAGGATTTAATTTATGAAAAAAAATAAACTAACCTATCACTAGACTAGTCCCTTATCAAACCGTACGTGCACTATAATTGCATACGGCTTATCATTTACTATTTATTTAATTTATGATTGGACTTCTCGAATAGCACGAGCGCACGAGTCAGGACTTTAACCTATATGATTTCTACATTCCATGACACGTTCCAAGTTAATAGTACCCTATCTTAAATAAACAGTTATAAATAAAAAATGTCATGTCCCTGTTGACATGACATATAAGCGACTGCCTGTCGCACAAAAATCAAGGCAGTTATGCCTTGATTTTTATACTAATCCTGGAATAAAGGAGTTGAAAGATAACGGTCACCTGTATCTGGTAATAAGGCTACAATAGTCTTTCCTTTGTTTTCTGGTCTTTTCGCAAGTTCAATCGCAGCATAAACAGCAGCACCTGAAGAAATACCTACTAAGATACCTTCATTCTGACCTACTTCTTTACCAGTCGCAAATGCATCTTCATTAGTTACACGGATGATTTCATCATATACCTTTGTATCTAAGACATCAGGTACGAAACCTGCACCGATACCCTGGATCTTATGTGCACCACCCTGTCCAGTAGATAATACTGGAGAAGAATCTGGTTCTACTGCAACTACTTTTACGTCTGGCTTCTTATCTTTTAAGTACTGTCCTACACCAGTCACTGTACCACCAGTACCTACACCAGCTACAAAGTAATCGACCTGACCATCTAAGTCTTCAAAGATTTCTGGTCCTGTTGTTAAATAGTGTGCCTGTGGGTTAGCTGGGTTAACGAACTGTCCTGGAATATAGCTGTTTTCAATTCCTTCCGCAAGTTCATTTGCTTTCGCAATGGCGCCCTTCATACCCTTGCTTCCATCTGTTAAGACAAGTTCAGCACCATATGCTTTCATTAATGTACGTCTTTCTACAGACATTGTTTCTGGCATAACAATAATAATACGATAGCCTCTTGCAGCCGCAACAGAAGCTAAACCAATACCTGTATTACCTGAAGTAGGTTCAATTAATACAGTATCTTTATTGATTTTGCCTGCTTTTTCTGCTTCATCAAGCATATTCTTCGCAATTCTATCTTTAACACTTCCTGCGGGATTGAAGTATTCAACCTTTGCGATAACCTTTGCTTCTAAGTTATATTTCTTTTCTAAATGTGTTAATTCTAATAATGGTGTATGGCCAATTAACTGGTCAGCACTAGTGTATACCTTACTCATGTTAATTTTCCTCCTGATTTGTTATTTTACTGCAGCAAAAGCCTGATCTAAGTCTGCAATAATATCATCAATATGTTCAGTACCAATAGATAATCTAATAGAATTCTGCTGGATACCTACCTGCTTTAATTCTTCTTCATTCATTTCTGCATGTGTAGTAGAAGCTGGATGAATAACTAAAGATTTCACATCTGCAACGTTAGCAAGTAATGAAAATAACTGTAAGTTATCAATGAAATCTTTTGCTTTTCTTGCATCACCCTTGATGTTGAATGTAAAGATTGATCCACCACCGTTAGGGAAATACTTCTTATATAATGCCTGCTGAGATGGATCTGTAGATACTGAAGGATGTGATACAGATTCAACCTGTGGATGGTTATTTAAGTATTCTACAACCTTTAATGTATTTTCTACCTGTCTTTCTACACGTAATGAAAGTGTTTCTAGACCCTGTAAGAAGATCCAAGCATGAATTGGTGAAAGAGTAGCACCCATGTCTCTTAATAAAATAGCTCTAATTCTTGTAATATAAGCAGCTGCTCCTACATCTTTCGCAAAGCTTACACCATGATAAGATGGGTTTGGTTCAACAAGCTGTGGAAATTTATCTGCATGTGCCGCCCAGTCAAACTTACCTGCATCAACGATGACACCACCAATAGTAGTACCATGACCACCAATAAACTTAGTTGCTGAATGAATAACAACATCAGCACCATATTCAATTGGTCTAATTAAATAAGGTGTACCAAATGTGTTATCAATAACTAATGGTAAACCATGTTTATGTGCAATCTTTGCGATTGCTTCGATGTCTACAACATCTGAATTTGGGTTACCTAAAGTTTCAATATAAACAAGTTTTGTGTTTTCCTGAATAGCATCCTCAAATGCCTGTGGATTTAATGCATCTACAAATGTAGTAGTAATACCATAATCAGTAAATGTATGTTTGAATAAGTTGAATGTTCCACCATAGATGTTTTCTGCAGATACGATATGGTCACCTGCAGCCACTAAGTTTTGTACTGCGTATGTCACTGCAGCTGCGCCAGAACCTACTGCCAAGGCTGCTACACCACCTTCTAAAGCCGCAATTCTTTGTTCAAATACATCTTCAGTTGGGTTTGTTAGACGACCATAGATATTACCAGCATCCTGTAATGCGAATCTAGCTGCTGCATGATCTGAGTTATGAAAAACGTAAGATGAAGTCTGATAGATAGGTACTGCACGAGCGTCAGTTACTGGATCAGCTTCTTCCTGTCC
>ENA-OUOU01001325-OUOU01001325.1-human-gut-metagenome-genome-assembly--contig:-NODE-1325-length-13081-cov-3.591356_pt1 | contig 13081 bp, 10 predicted proteins | sample MGYA00237936_ERZ548765 | MGnify/ENA primary metagenome ERZ548765 (study PRJEB26490, sample SAMN05356889) | human gut metagenome | biome: terrestrial biome; feature: human-associated habitat; material...
GGATGGTATAGTCAAACAGGCGGCCCGGCGTCAGGACCGCGCTGTAAAAGCTGCCGTCGTGCCAGCTGTCCATATAGCCGTCCTCCAGCGCGTAGAACCCGCCGGGATAGTTTGCCAGTTCATAGGTGTACAGCTCGTCCACATGGTAGCCCTGCTTGTGCGCCGCGTAGTAGAGCATCAGTGCCAGCCCCACGGCCAGCAGCGCCGCCACCGCCAGCATGCGCTTGGTTTTTGTGTTTTTCATGATTCCCGCTTTCCGTTTCTGCCTGACCGTAGGGGCGCATTCTATATGCGCCCGTGCACCTTGCGCCGCCGCAAACCTCCCGGGCGGATATGGAATCCGCCCCTACGGGAATGCGCGCCCGTTCGTTTACACACCTGCATACCAAAAAGGCCTGCCCCAAAAGGCAGGCCCTTCGTTTGTTTTACTCCTGTGCGTTTTCTTCCTTGTCACGCACAAAACGCCACAGCTCACCGATGGTGAAATCCTCGCTCAGCTCACTCTCGTCGATCTCCTCGCCGATTGCCTCGCCCAGTGCCCACGCCAGCTCGATCATATCCTCATGGTCGGCGCCCAGGTCAGCCAGCGCTGTGCCGCGGCTCAAATCGCCCGTGTCGCAGCTGAACTGCTCTGCCAGCAGATCCTGCAATTCTTCAAAGGTCATTCCGTTTTCCCCCTCTCACTGGGAAGTTTTGTGTTCTTATCATACAAGCCCACAGCGGTTCCGTCAAGGGGCAAACCAGCAACAACCGCACAAATTTATTGCGCCTGATTTGTGGAATCTGCCGAAGGCCCCGCCGGTAACTGCGGCTGTGCGTTCAAAATGCGCATAAACTCCTCGCCGGAGATCGTCTCTTTTTCGTACAGATACTGGGCAATTTCGTCCAGCTTGCGCTTGTTGTCGGCCAACATCTGGTACGCTTTCCGGTGCTCGGCCTGCACGATCTCCACGACCTTGGCATCGACTTGAGCCGCCGTCTGCTCGCTGCAGGCCAGGCTCGCGTCGCCGCCCAGGTAGGCGTTGTTCACAGTCTCCAGCGCGACCATGTCGAAATCCTCGGTCATGCCGTAGCGGGTGACCAGTGCGCGGGCAAGCTTGGTGGCCTGCTCAATATCGTTCGACGCGCCCGTCGTGATGGAGTGGAAGATCAGCTCCTCCGCCGCACGTCCGCCGGTCAGCGTCGCGATCTTGTTCAGGATCTCCTCTTTCGTCATCAGCGTGTGGTCGCCGTCCTCCACCTGCATGGTGAAGCCCAGCGCACCGGACGTGCGCGGCACAATGGTAATTTTCTGCACGGGGGCGCTGTTCGTCTGCAAGGCCGCCACCAGCGCGTGGCCGACCTCATGGTAGGAGACGATGCACTTTTCCTTATTGTTGAGGATCTTGTTCTTCTTCTGCGCACCGGCCAGGATCGTGTCCACGGCCTCCTGCAGGTCGAACTGGGTCACGGCCTTGCGGTGATGGCGCACAGCGCAGAGCGCGGCCTCGTTCACGATGTTAGCCAGCTCGGCGCCGGACGCACCGGGCGTCATGCGGGCCACAACACCAAAGTCACAGTCGGGGCCGAGCTTGACTTTCTTAGCGTGCAGGCGCAGGATGCTCTCGCGGCCCTTCAGATCGGGCAGCTCGACGGGCACGCGGCGGTCAAAACGGCCCGGGCGGGTCAGCGCAGGATCCAGGGATTCCGGGCGGTTCGTCGCCGCCAGGATGACGACGCCCTTTGTGGCGTCAAAGCCGTCCATCTCGGTCAGCAGCTGGTTCAGCGTCTGCTCGCGCTCGTCGTTGCCGCCAAGGTTGGAGCCGCCGTCACGCTTCTTGCCGATCGTATCGATCTCGTCAATAAAGACGATGCAGGGCGCTTTTTCACCTGCCTGCTTGAACAGGTCGCGCACCTTGGACGCGCCCATGCCGACGAACATCTCCACAAACTCACTGCCGGCGATGGAGAAGAACGGCACGCCGGCCTCACCGGCCACGGCGCGGGCCAGCAGCGTTTTGCCGGTGCCCGGAGGGCCGACGAGCAGCACGCCCTTGGGCATCTTCGCGCCGATCTCCTCATACTTTTTGGGGTTGTGCAGGAAGTCTACAATTTCCTGCAGGCTCTCCTTGGCCTCGTCCTCGCCCGCTACATCGTTGAATTTGATGCCGGTCTCATCGTCCACTACGTACTGCTTCGCGCCGGACTTGCCGCCGAACAGCATGGCGTTGCCGCCGGCGCCGCCCATCTCCTGCATCTTTTTGGACGCCCAGCGGTTGACGAACCAGAACAGGATGATCATCGGCAGGAACGAGATCAGCAGGTTCAGCAGCGAATCCCAGATCGTGGGCGACTGATAAACCGTGCCGAACTCCACCCCCGCATCCTCCAGCCGGGTGACGAGGTTGTTGTCCTGCGCAATGGCGTTGGTTTTGTAGGAATTGTCGTTCTTGTCCACAAAGTAGATCTGCTGATCTTCGATCTGGACGGTGGCCAGCTCCTTGCTCTCCAGCATTTGCAGGAAGGTGCTGTAGTTCACGCTTTTCACGCTCGCCTGCATCAAAGCCGGGAACAGGAAAACATTGCTTAAAATGACGATGGCCAGAATGACCGCGTAGCCGATCCAAAGCTTCTTTTTGGGGTCCTTCGGCGGCTGTGTCGTCTCTTTCATAGGGAATGCCTCCTCCTTATCTTTTGTAACTATTATAGCATGCTCCCAAAAAATGAACAACGTGTGAAACAACTTTGAACGAACCGCAAAAAATCCCGCCGCGGCGGGCTTTCTCCACATTTTGCACAGGTTTTCGACATCTTTCCACTGTGGAAATGTGGAAAACCATGTTGAAACTGTGGAAAACCCCGTGCAAACCCGCAAAATAGCACGATAGACAGGGTTTGTTGAAATGTGGAAAACCGGCGGCTAAGCCTCCCCTTTTAGGGGAGGTGGCCGAGTGCAGCGATGGCCGGAAGGGTCCAGCCCGTTCGCCCCAGCCGCCAACTTTTCTGCCAATTTCTAAACAAAAGTCAAAATTCTGTCCAAATTTTCCCGCATTTTGTAACAACTCGGAAACATTTGTCGTTATAATAGACAATACGCCTTTTCAAAAAACATCCTTCCGGAAGGAGGCCCCTCTATGAATCCCATCATAAACCGCAAACAGGATATTCTGTATAAAGACCTTGCCGTTGACCTTACCGCCCACCGCGTATCCCGCGCCGGGCATGAGCTGCTGCTGACCCCGCGGGAGTTCGCCCTGCTGGCTGTGCTCGTGACCAACTGCGACACAGCTTTAAGCCGCAGCCAGCTGCTCGAGGCTGCCTGGGGCTACGCCTTTATCGGCGAGAGCCGCACCGTGGACGTACATATCAACCGCCTGCGCCGCAAGCTCGGCCTGCAAAACGACATCCAGACCGTCTACAAGGTCGGCTACCGCCTGAGCAGCGCCAACTGAAACCGCAAAGCGCCCTGCACTTTTTTACCGTGCAGGGCGCTTTTCTTCCTTTTCAAAAAGTTCCATATTCCCCGCCCGGCGTGTAGATCGTCCCATCGGGGCCGATGACCACATTGCTCAGCGTGTCCAGGCCGCCGTAGACGTCCGGGTCCAGCGTGACACACAGAGCGAAATCGACCTCGTCCGGGGCATAGCGCACGACCCGCAGCACACCGGAGGTATGCTTATATTCCAGCCCGTCCTCCGTGGTGGTCTGCTCCCAGCTGCCGTCCAGCGTTGTGTCCAGCTGGGTCAAAAACGCCTGCACCTGCTCCTCCGGTGTACTCTCTGCCGCGGGCAGTCGGTTGTCAAGGACGCTGACCTGCAAAAACGCGCCGTTGCTGGGCAGATACATCAGCCCGATGCTCGTCTCATCGTCGATACTGTACATCTCGCCGCTTTCCGTCACCTTGTAGGCGTTCACCGTGTACATCTGGAAGCTCACAGTCTGGATATTGCCCGTGTAGCTGCACCCGTAGCACTGGACCTGCACGCTGCCGTTTTCCGGCTGCACCGGCCCGGCGTGGGCCTCGCCCTCGGCCACGCGGTCCAGCAGGTAGTCAAGCTGCTCCCGGCTGAGAAGGCCCCGCGTGGCGGCCTGCTTCAGCTTGCCGCGCAGTACGGTAAAGACATTGTCGGACCAATAGCTGTCCGCCCGATTGATGCCGCCCTGCACGCCGTAACGGTAGAGCGCCCCGGCCACGGGGTCCAGGCGTATCTCGTCGCTCATCACGCCGGGCGGGGCGGGCCGCGGCTGGGCCGCACGGCAGCGCACCGTCTGCCCGTACACGGCCAGCGGCGGCAGTGCCAGCAGAGCCAGGCTCACCGCGGCAATTTTTAAAAATTTATTGTTGCTGCGCTGCTTCTTCATGCTCTGCCTCCTTCTGCAATAAAATCGTCACTGTCGTGCCCTCGCCCACACGGCTTGCAAAGGTCATCTGCGTGCCGAATGCCTCTGCAATTTGTGCGCAGAGCGCCAGCCCCACGCCGCTGCCGCCGTTGGCCCGGGCGCGGGCCTTGTCCACGCGGTAGAACGGCTCGGTCAGGTGGGGCAGCGCCTCCGCCGGGATACCGCAGCCCGTGTCCTGCACGGTCAGCCGCCAGCATTCGCCCGCGTCGGTGCAGCGCAGGTGGACCGCGCCGTCCTGCGGCCCGGCGTGCCATGCATTCAGCGCCAGATTGCGCACAAGGTCCGCCAGCAGCACCCGGTCCGCCAGCACAACGGCCTCCGCGGGCGCGTCGCAGTCCAGCACCACATCCGGCAGACTGCGCACGGCATCGGCAAAGGCCGCGGCCACCCGCACGGGGCGCAGCACCACGCCGTCCGCCTGCAAGCCGTTCAGCGCCAAAAGCTGCTGGCTCAAACTCTCCAGCCGTGCGGACTCATGGTAGAGGGCCTCCGCCGCCGTGCGCCGTCGTTCCGCATCCAGCGTGCCGCCGCGCAGCAGGTCGGCGTAGCCGATCAGGCTGGTCAGCGGCGTTTTCAGCTCGTGGGTCAGGTCGGCCACAAAGCGGCTCTGGCGGGCGTTCAGCTCCTGTAGACGCTCATAGTGGTACGCCGCAGCCAGCGCCGCCAGCGTGATGATCGCCTGCACGGCCAGCCAGCTGTACAAAAGCTGGTTCCGCGCGGCGAACGCCTCGGACGCATCCGCCGCCGTGACGACGGCCACAGGGTAGGAGTAGGGCGTGTTCAACACCCCGCCCAGCAGCAGCGTCTCCCCGCGCAGCAGGATGCCGTCCGTGGCCGCGGCGGCCTGCTGCACATCGGCGGCGGCCACGCTCTCCGGCAGGGCGCTGTAGGCGACGTCGCCCTCCCGCATCAGCGCAAACGCGGCAGTGCTGCTGCCCAGGATCAGCCACTGGCCGCGGGTGTACGCCTGCCCTACCCGGGCGCAGACCGAGTCGGCCCCGCTGCTCAGATAGCCCGCGCCGCTCCGGGTATCGTACTCGGCGGCAAAGGCGTCCTCCAGCCCACAGACATTGCGCTGGTGCTGCAAAACCGCCTGTTCCTCCAGCGCGTCCAGCCGTTCCCGGAACGTCCTGCACGCCAGCCCGCCGCCCGCCAGCGCCATTGCCAGCGAGAGTGCAAGGACAGCCGTGTACATGGATGTACGCTTCATAAAGTCACCTCCTGCGGTTTCCCGGTTGTATGATTCATTTTGATTTACCGCCATGTAGGGGCCGGCAGCCTTCCGCCATGACCCATTCACGGTCTGCCGTCTTGCAGCCCGCGGGCCGGGCATGCCCGGCCCCTACCGTTCTGCCAGCAGCTTATACCCCACCTTCGGCACGGTCACGATCTTGTCCGCCCAGTCCAGCTTTTTGCGCAGCCGGTGGATGTGCAGATCCAGCGCCCGCGGGTTCGGCTCCGCGTCGGGGCCCCAGACCCGCTCATACAAAATATCACGGTAGAGCGCCTGTCCCCGCGCCCGCACCAGAACCAACAGCAGCGTAAACTCCCGCGGGGTCAGCTCCACCGCGCGCCCGTTTTGGGTCACGGTGCGGTTGTCCGGGTCTACCTCGGCATCGAACACCCGCAGCGTCGCCGCCCGCCGCCCGGTGTGGCGCAGAAGTCCCTCGACCCGGGCCAGCAGCTCCGCCGGGGCAAACGGCTTGACGATGTAGTCATACGCGCCCAGCTTCAACCCGCGCACCCGGTCCGCCACGGCGTTTTTCGCCGTCAGAAAGATGACCGGCGTGCCGGTTGGCGCAATGTAGTCCATCAGTGCAAAGCCGTCCACGCCCGGCAGCATGACGTCCAGCAGCACCAGATCAAACTGCTGCTTTTCCAGCAGGTCGGCGGCCTGCTCGCCGTCGCAGGCCAGCACAAGCGGCTGCCCCAGCGGCTCCAGCGTCATCTCAATGAGCCTGGCAATATGCGGCTCATCATCCACGATCAAAATCGGAAGCATCGCGTTTTCCCCCTTTCGTTGAGGCCAGTATAGCACGGCAGGGTTTCTGAAAGTTTTCCGCTGCACAAAAAGTAGGGGCCGGGCATGCCCGGCCCGCAGCTTTCCCATCAGCTCCATCTCATGGGTAAGCTGCAGGTGAGGTATGCCTCGCCCCTACCCTTCGTTTTATTCCCCCAAAAACTCCCGTATCTCCTTCTCCACGGCCCTGACTTCCTCCTCAAACGCCCGGGCGCTCACGCGCAGTGCGCCGTGCCCCATGACGATGATCTGCTCCGCGCCGTCGCTGCTGACAACGCGGGTGCGGTGCTCCTTCGCCAGCTCGTGGGTCGCGCGCTCAATGTACATATCCGCCGTCTCGGCCTCGCGGGTGTAGACAACATACAAATTATGGTACTGCTCTACCTCCCGCGCTCCGCCGCGCACCTTGTAGGCGTCAAAAACCAGGATCGGCACACAGCGGCGGTAGCCCGCGTAGTTGCACAGAATATCCATCAGCCTGCGCCGCGCGGCGTCCAGATTGCCGTCGGCCAGTTTCCTTAAATCATCCCACGCAAAAATCACGTTGTAGCCGTCCACCAGCAGGTAGTCCGGCCCGGCGGGCACGGGCTTTGCGGGCACGGACGCCGCCGCGGGGGCCGTGTGCAGGGCCGCGCGGGCCGCCTTTTTCGCGTCGCCTGTCTCGCCGCGGCGGCGTATTTTCCCGTAGGTTCGTTCAAAAATCGCCAACAGTTCCTTGTCCTGCTCCAGCGTGCCGCGGTAGGCGTCGGCACGGCGGCGGCGCGCGTTGGCATCGTCCTCAGCGTCGGCCTCTTCTGTCGCCGTCTCGCCGTTCAGCCGCCGTTCCAGCCCGGTGGACAGATGTGCCCGGGCGGGCACCTCGTCCCATTTGACCAGATACCCGGCCCCGTGGGTGCAGAACACCGAATCCGCCGGGTTTTCCACATCCGCGTCGGGGTCATACCCCGCGGCGGAGACGATCTCGTCGGCGTTATGGCAGGCGTCGTACCCGGCAGGCAGCACGGCCCAGCGGCCCAGCCCATGGGTGTAGGCCGCGACCTCCCGCGCATACCCCCGCGCCGTCGCCACAGGCAGACGGCCCGTCAGCCGCACCGTGCCGCCTGACGTCTCCGGTGCCTCAAAGCTGCCGCACATCCTCTGCACATCGGCCATGGCGCGGCCCAGCGCGTCGGCGGGCAGCTCCAACGTAAAATCATACCACGGCTCCAACAGCTGCACGCCGTCCTTCGCCTCGGCCATCCGCAGACCCTGCCGCACGGCGCGGTAGGTCGCCTGGCGGAAGTCCCCGCCTTCGGTATGCTTCTGGTGGGCACGGCCCGCCGCCAGCGTGATCTTCACATCGGTCAGCGGCGCACCGATCAGCACGCCCGGGTGGGTGCGCTCGGCCAGATGCGTTAAAATCAGCCGCTGCCAGTTTTCGGCCAGCGTGTCGGGCGGGCAGTCCGCCGCCAGCTGGACACCGCTGCCCCGCGCCCCCGGCTCCAGCAGCAGATGTACCTCGGCATAGTGGCGCAGCGGCTCATAGTGGCCGATGCCCTCCACCGCCCTTGTCAGCGTCTCTTTATACAAAATGCCGCCCTCGCTGAACGCCACGGTCACTGAATGTTACATCCAGCCCGAACCGCTCCTGCAGGATATTCTGCAAAATTTCCAGCTGCACCTCGCCCATCAGCTGGACGTGTACCTCGCCCAGGTCATCCCGCCAGTTGACGTGCAGCTGCGGGTCCTCGCCCTCCAGCGTTTGCAGCGCCTTTAATAAGGTATGGGGGTCGGCGTCACAGTCCACGCGGTAGTTGAGCACCGGCTCCAAAAGCGGCGTCTCGGCGTCGGATTCCGCGCCAAGCCCCTGCCCGGGCCGCGTACTGACCGGCCCCGCTGCGGCCACGACCATGCCGGGCAGCGCCGCGCTGACCAGCCGGAATTTGCCGCCGTTGTACAGCCGCAGCGCGTCGGCCTTCTCGCCGCCGGGCAGCACATCTTTTACATGCAGCACGCCGCCCGTGACCTTCAGCCAGGTCAGCCGCATGCCCGCATCCTCACTGATTTTGAACACACGCGCGCCGAATTCCGGCCACCGGGGTGGGGTGCGGGTCAGCGTCTGCAGGCCGCGCAGCAGCCCGTCCAGCCCGTCCAGCCGCAGCGCCGCGCCGAAAAACACCGGGAACACCTGCCGCCGCGCTATAGCGGTCTGCACGGTTTCCGCCGCTGTTGCGCCGGTCTCAAGCACCTCGTTCATCAGCGGCTCGCTGCACAGAGCCAGCGCCTCCGGGTCGGGCGCGGCGGAAAAATCCACGCAGCCGTCCCCGAACCGCCCGCGCAGCTCCCGCAGGCGCACGGCGGCGTCCGCGCCGGGCAGGTCCATCTTGTTGACAAATACAAACGTAGGTACGCGGTAACGTGCCAGCAGCTTCCACAATGTCTCGGTGTGGGCCTGCACGCCGTCGGTGCCGGAGACGACCAGCACCGCGTAATCCAACACCTGCAAAGCGCGCTCGGCCTCGGCGGAAAAATCCACGTGGCCGGGCGTATCCAGCAGCGTCAGCTCGGTCTCGTCGGCGCCGTCCGCGGCGGGCAGCGTCAGCACGGCCTGCTTGGCAAAGATCGTGATGCCCCGCGCCCGCTCCTGGCTGTCGGTGTCAAGAAAGGCGTCCCTGTGGTCCACGCGCCCCAGCTTGCGCAGCACCCCCGCGCGGTAAAGCAGCCCTTCGGCCAATGTAGTTTTGCCGCTGTCCACATGTGCCAGCAGTCCGACGACCAGACGTTTCATACCCGTTCCCCTTAGCTTTCAAAATCATGCCCCTATTGTACAATTTTTCTTGCCATTTGGCAAACGCTGTGCTATACTTATCCCAAATCCACCGAGGAAGGAGAGCACCCCCTTATGCGTTGGCAGTTTGGTGTTGTGTTCCAGAAAAAAGGAAACCCCTGACCTACTGACGCTGTAAGTGTGCCCTTTTTTACCTCGGTAACGCTGTAAGTGTGCAGTTTTTGCGCCCTGTGGCTTTGCCGCGGGGCGCTTTTTGCTGCCTTTTTACAAAATTTAAGGGCACGTTTTCGTATACTATCACGAAAGGGTGTTCCCCTATGAATTTACAAAAACAGCTTCGCTGCGTGTATCTGCATGCATTTACCTCTACCCTGCGCTTCACCGACGCCGTCTGGGTCGCGCTGCTGGCGGCCCGCGGCTTTACGCTGGCGCAGATTGGCCTGGCCGAGGGCGTTTTCCACGGCGTCAGCCTGCTGTGTGAGGTCCCCAGCGGCATGGCCGCCGATTTGCTGGGGCGGCGGCGCACGCTGATCTTCGGCGGTGCGCTGGGCGTTGTCTCCGCCGCCACCATGGCGTTTGCGCCCAGTCTCGCGTTCATCTGCGCGGGCATGGGGCTGAAAGCGCTGGGCTACAACCTGCTCTCCGGCACCACGGAAGCCCTGACCTACGACAGCCTGAAAACCGCCGGACGGGAGCGTGACTACATTAAAGTTGACGCCAAAGCGTCAATCTTCATGAAGCTAGCCTCCGCCCTCGGCGCATTGGCCAGCCTGCTGGCCGGGGTGCTGACCTCGGCGGGCTACTACCTTGCGGACGCCGCGGTCAGCGCCGTCTCCGCCTTGGCCGCGGCCAACCTGACCGAACCTGTCGTCACCGACGAACAGGCCGCCCGCGAGAAGCACATCTTACAAGAATTGCCCGCCCGGCTGCGTGTGCACATTTTGGACAGTCTCGACTGCCTGTGCAGCAGCACGCCGGCGCGGCGCATTATCATGGCCGACGCGGTCATCTCGCTGCCGTCCTACCTGACCTCGATGTTCGTCCAGCAGCGGCTGACCCAACAGGGCTGGGCCATGGAATGGCTGTTCCTGCCGGGTCTGCTGGCCGGGGCCGCGGGCATGGCGGGCGCATCGCTGGGCCGCCGCCTGCACCCCAAACGGCTGCGCGCGCTCTATTTCGGCTGTGCGCTGCTCGTCGGCACGGGCACGCTTCTGGCGGGCGCGGCCCCGGCGCTGCTCTGCGCCGCTGGGCCGGTACTCGTACAGGGGGCACTCTCCGTCTGGTTCCTGCACAGTATGCAGCGGCTCAACGACGCGATCCCCAGTGACCGCCGCGCAACGCTCATCAGCGTGGACAGCATGGCCTACAGTCTGCTGATGATCCCCGCCAGCCCGCTTGTGGGCCTTGTGGGCGACCTGACCGGCCAGGCGGGCGCAGGGCTCTGTGTACTGTGCGCACTTGTCGTCGTCAGCGGCCTTGCGGCAGCGGGCAAAACGCGCTATAATGGGCGCGGAGCATAATTACCCGATCTTTGTAGGGGCCGATGCTCACATCGGCTCGCAACACAGGAGGCAAAATTCAGATGACATATAAAGAAGTTTTACAGGCTGCCCAGGGTCAGATGGGCCCCTGCCGCGCCTGCCCGGTCTGCAATGGCCGCGCCTGCGGCGGCACGATCCCCGGCCCCGGTGCCAAGGGCAGCGGCACGGTGGCCGTCCGCAACTTTGACGCCTGGCGCAATGTACGGCTGAACATGGATACCATCCATGAAAATTTTGAGCCGGACACATCCCTGACGCTGTTTGGCCGTAGCTTCAAATATCCGTTCTTTGCCGGGCCTGTCGGCGCCATGACGCTGCACTACGGCGACAAGTACAACGATCTGGACTACAACAATATCCTTGTCCCCGCCTGCGCGGCGGCTGGCATTGCTGCCTTCACCGGCGACGGCACGAACCACAAGGTCATGGAGGGCGCGGCTGCTGCCATCACGGCCTGCGGCGGCGCGGGCATCCCCACCGTCAAGCCGTGGGACAACGCCACGGTGGCCCGGAAAATAGCGCTGGCGCGCAGCTCCGGCTGCTTTGCCATGGCCATGGACATCGACGCGGCTGGCCTGCCGTTTTTACAGCACCTTGACCCGCCCGCGGGCAGCAAGACCGTGGAGCAGTTAAAAGAAATCGCCTTGGCCGCGGGCGTGCCGTTTATCTTAAAGGGCATCATGACCGTCAAAGGCGCGGAAAAGGCCATCGAGGCCGGTGCCGCGGGCATTGTTGTCTCGAACCACGGCGGGCGCGTGCTGGACGACTGCCCCGCCACGCAGGAGGTGCTGGCCGACATCGTCGCCGCGGTGGATGGCCGCGCCAAAATTCTGGTGGACGGCGGCATCCGCACCGGCAGCGACGTGTTCAAGGCGCTGGCCCTCGGCGCAGACGCCGTGCTGATCGCGCGGCCCTTCGTCACCGCCGTCTACGGTGCCGGTGCCGACGGCGTCGCCGCCTACACAGCCCAGCTCGGCAATGAGCTGGCCGACACGATGCGCCTGTGCGGTGCGCCCACGCTGGACGCCATCACCCGCGATATGGTACGGGTCATCAAGTAAAAAACGCAATAAAAAATACCATGTTTCCCGGTTGCAAAAACCGTCGAAACATGGTATTCTTTTTATGCCGCTTTATGCGGCGGGCACTGCACATACGGCAGGCGGTTGGTCTCTACCCTCCGAAAGGAGGTGAGATCATGCGTTTTACATTCACGTTTTATGTTGGTCGCAAGACTATTACATTGAGCATCGTTGTAAAAAGCAAGAACCGCCACTCTGCCAAGTGACGGTTCTTAGGTCTAACCTAATTACCCTAGCTTGAAAGAGACCAACCGCTTGTCGCAGTGCCTTTTTCTATACTTATTATAACGCTGTGCTGTCCCTTTGTCAAGCCGCAGCCTGCCGCCTCTCCCCTGTATAAATATTCTTTTTTCTGCAAAAATCTCCCAAACCTCTTGCATAACCCGCGGTTTTGCATTACTATTAAAGCATACCGCCGCTTTAAACCGGCAGTGTGAGGGATCTGTGCAAAGTATAGGAGGAAGTATCATGAAAAAATTCATCAGCACCGTTCTGGCACTCGGCATGGCCGCGAGCCTGGCCGCCTGCGGCGGCAGCGCATCCACGGCAGCTTCTACGGAAAGCACCGCAGCTTCTGCCGCTGACGCCACTGCCGACAGCGACCTTGCCTACATCAAAAACAAGGGCAAAATGACCATCGGCTACACCGTCTATGAGCCGATGAACTACACTGACGCCGACGGCAATTTCACCGGCTTTGACACCGAGCTTGCCACTGCCGTCTGCGAAAAGCTGGGCGTGGAGCCCGACTTTGTTGAGATCAACTGGGACACCAAAATTGTCGAGCTGGACGCCAAGAGCATCGACTGCATCTGGAACGGCATGACCCTGACCGATGACATCATGGCCAACACCGCCACCACCAAGGCCTACGCCAAGAACGCACAGGTCGTGGTCGTGAAGGACGGCACCGACTACAGCTCCACTGCGGATCTGGTGGGCAAGACCGTGGTTGCCGAGGCTGGTTCCGCCGGTGAAGCCGCCATTGAGGGCGACGAGAACCTTGCACAGGCCGATTATGTCTCCAAGAGCGTGCAGACCGACTGCCTGATGGAAGTTGCCGCAGGCACTGCTGATGCCGCTGTGCTGGATCTGACTCTGGCCAACGCCATGATCGGTGAAGGCACCGACTATGCAAGCCTGAAGATCGTGGACGAGCTGAACGCCGAGGAGTACGGCGTGGCCTTCCGCAAGGGCAGTGATGCCGCCGCCGCAGTGGACGCCGCCTTTGACGAACTGAAGGCTGACGGCACCATGCAGGCACTGGCCGAGAAGTACGAGCTGGCGCTGG
>ENA-OUOU01001330-OUOU01001330.1-human-gut-metagenome-genome-assembly--contig:-NODE-1330-length-13054-cov-13.535810_pt1 | contig 13054 bp, 10 predicted proteins | sample MGYA00237936_ERZ548765 | MGnify/ENA primary metagenome ERZ548765 (study PRJEB26490, sample SAMN05356889) | human gut metagenome | biome: terrestrial biome; feature: human-associated habitat...
GGGACGTGTGCGGCAGCCGCGGGGCGTCGAGGACGCCGCCCCCTACCAATTCATTTTCCCAATAAACGGAGGCAAACTTATGTCCGAAACTCTAGGCTACATCCATTCTGTTGAAACCTTCGGCCTGGTCGACGGGCCGGGCGTGCGGTATATCATCTTTTTGCAGGGCTGCGCCATGCGCTGCCAATACTGCCATAACCCCGAGACCTGGGCGTTTACGAAGGACACCGCCAGCACCCCGCAGGAGGCATTTGCTGCCGCCTACCGCTACCGCAACTACTGGCGCGGCAACGGCGGGCTGACCATCAGCGGCGGCGAACCGCTTTTGCAGCTGGACTTTGTCAGCGAGGTGTTCCGTCTGGCCCGCGCCAAAAAGGTGCAGACCGCGCTGGACACCAGCGCCCAGCCCTTTGCGCCCGACAACGCCGAATGGATGGCCCGCTTTGACCGTCTGCTGGAAAACACCGACCTCGTCATTTTAGATTTAAAGGAAATTGACGACGAGAAGCACAAAAAACTGACCGGCCACAGCAACAAAAACATTCTGGCCATGGCACAGTATGTGGCGGCCAGAGGCGTGGACCTCTGGGTCCGCCATGTGCTGGTCCCCGGCCTGACCGATGACGCCGACGGCCTGCGGCAGCTGGATGCCTTTATTAAAACGCTGCCCACCGTGCGCCGCGTAGAAATTCTGCCCTACCACACGCTGGGACTGTTCAAGTGGCAGAACCTTGGTATCCCGTACCCGCTGGACGGCGTGCGCGTACCCACGGCGGAGGAGGTCGAAACCGCGGAGCAGCTTTTGCATGTGCGCGATTATCCCGATGCACCCAAGGGCAGCACCGCAAAGTAATTTCTACAAAAATACTGGGAATTATTTTGGAAAATGCTTGACATCACTGCTGCAATATGGTAAAGTATATGCGTGGTTAGCGTTTACTAACCATAACCAACCTCGAACCGTCAACCGGGTGTTTGCCTCTCCGGTGCGGTTCCTGCCAATAACAGGCTGCGCCTCCGTTTTGGCGTTTTGCTCTGCGCCTTTTTAGCGGTCTGCTTATTGCGTTTTGCCCCCATCGTTCTCTGCTCCGGACGATGGGGGATTTTTTTGTGCGAAGCGCAAAAAAATCGCAGCATCATGGCCACGGGAAACCGCTGCCGCCCCTTTTGCGGTTTGTATGTGGGGCGGCGAACCGCGAACTTTCCCGCTATGGCAGACGTCCGCGGCGGCCTGTGGGCAGGCCGCCCTACGCATAGCCAGCAAAGAGCTGCCTGACCTGCGGGGCGTCGGGGACGCCGCCCCCTACAGTGGCGAACCACGGGCGTACATCCCGCAAACCCATCTTTCAACAACAACCGCCGCCCGCCGTGGAAAACTTCCCCGGCGGGCGGCGGTTTATTGTGCGTAAATAGAGTTTACTTGCTGATCCTGTCGATCACGGCCAACTCGTCGGGCGTGAACGTCGTGTGCTCCACGGCCTTGATGTTGTCCAGAATCTGCTGCGTTTTGGAGGCACCGATCAGAACCGTTGTGACCTCGTCGTGGTGCAGCAGCCAGGCAAGGGCCATCTCGGCCAAGGTCTGACCGCGCTGCCGGGCAAGGTCGTTCAGGGCGCGGATCTGCAGGGCGATCTCTTCGCGCAGACGGATGACGTCATCGGTCATGGTGCCGTCGCCGCAGTTGGCAAGATCCTCCTGCTTGAACTGGATCAGGGCATCGATGCCATACAGGGCAACGCGGCGGTAGTCGCCCACGATGCGGCCGCGGCCGTAGGTGTCCGGCAGACCGGTGATGATGTGGGTGTGGCGTGCCTTCTTCATCTCCGGGGTGTAGGCATCGAACACGGCCTGATTGTGGGTGCGGGTGTAGTCGGTAAAGATCTTGTGCAGCTCGGCAGAGGGCTGGTAGCCGTAGGTAGTGCAGGCCTGCTCTGCCATCTTGATGCCGCCGTAGGGCATAAAGGCGCGCTTGAGAGGCTTGTCGGTCTGCAGGCCTACGATCTGCTCCAGATCCTTCAGGCTTTCGTCAATATAGCCGGGGCCGTAGGAGGTCAGGCTGCTGACCACCTCGGTCTCCATATCCAGCACGCCGCCCTTGGCGCGCTCGGCCTTCTGCAGCTGCTGCAAAGCACCCCAAAGCTTATCGGTAGCCTCGGTGGGGCCTGCCAGAAAGCTTTCGTCGCCGTTATAGGGGGTGTAGTTTTTCTGGATGAAGTCACGCACGTTGACCTCTTCCTTCCAGATGCGGCCTTCAAAGCCTTCCCACTGTTCAAACTGGATCATTGGAACCTCCTTGCTCCATTACGCAGTTAGCGTTTTCTAACTAATGAGCCTTTGAAAAACCGCTCTGTCTGGGCGGTTTTCTGGGGGCGAAACGGTCTTGTGCTGCCGTCTGCGGCAGCCCTTACTACAAGGTGTAGACAAAAATAAAAACCTGCCCACAAAATCTTGCGTTATTATAATAGCAAGAACCACTTTAAAAAGCAATAGAAAACAAGTGGGTTTTCTTCCAGCGGAAAGGCTGTTCTTTGGGCAGAATGTAGAAAAAACGCCGAAACCCCGGCGGCACGGCAACTTTGCGAAAAAAATTGCAAATTAAGGGTTGACAAGACTAACTGACTGTGGTATCCTGTTCTCGCAGCGGTGGTTAGCTAATTCTAACCGCGTTGCACCAGAAAAAAGGAGCGTCTGCAAGCGCTCCGCTCCATTCCTCCATTCCTTTCTCTTTTCTACGGGAAGCGGCAGCACGGTTTGCTCTGCTGCTTCCGGCGCGGCACCGGCTGTGTTTGGTACCACAGCCGACGCAAAGAAAACAAAAACGGGACACTCAGCTTGACCACCTGAGTGCCCCGATTTTTGTTTTTACTGCCCCATCCCCGCCAGCTGTTCATACAGCTGCGCTGCGCCGCCGCCGGGGTATTTTACGCTGACAAAGGCACTGTTCAGGATGCACACGCCGTCAGAGTATACCGTCAGCAGAAACTTCTGGTTCTCGGCATCGTCATAAAAGCTGACGGTGACCGACTGCACCGGAAAGGTATCGTGGGTGTAGGCAGAATAGTTCTGGTTCAGCTTTTTGCGGCAGGAGACGGTGGAAAGCAATTCTGCCGTTTGTTGGAACGCTTCGCTGTCCATGGAGAGGAGGTGATAGTCCATGTCGTTTGTGCTGCCAAAATGCGCCACTTCCTCGGTGCGGAGCGTGCCCTGCGAGCTGGCGCGCACCAGTGCCTTCAGGTCGATGGGGCGGTAAAGCACCGCAAAAGCTGCCAGTGCAAACAGGATAAAAAATAAAGCGGTGCGGGGAATGTGGAAGCTTTTCATCTGCTCACCCCTCCTTTGGCAGTTCCATTTGCGCCAGATGCCGCTGGGCGATGAAAAAGCCCACGGCACTGGCGGCAAATACCACATAATAGCTGGCGATGCGGTAGAGCATCAGCACGCTCATCACCTCGCCCCGTTCCAGAAAGCTGCCGAACACCAGCAGAAAGGCGGTTTCAATCGAGCCCATCCCGGCTACATTGGGCAGGGCATTGGAGACGAAGAGCATCAGGCTGGTGAGCAGCTGCACCTGCCAGAAGCCCAGCGGGGAAAGCCCCATGAACCGGATGCACAGGTAGGGCAGGCAGAACAGCCCGAACAGCTTGAGCGCCTGCAGGGCAAAAATTTTCAGGCAGCGGGGCTTATCTGTCAGCAGGCGGCGGCTCTCGGTGCCTAACACTTCCAGCTGTTCCAGCCAGTCGGCGCGGCGCTGCTGCCACTTTTCGGTCTTGGGCAAAAAGCCCAGCAGCCAGCGGGCGAGGTTCTGCACCAGCGGCGAGACGCACAGCAGCACCAGCGCCACGATAATCACCGCTACCACAGCGTATGCCATGGGCAGATACCGCATGACACCGGTGGTGTTGGCGGCAAGCCAGCGGTGCTGCAACAGCAGCATCACGGTGGCGTACAAGAGCACCGTGCTCTTGTGGAAAACGTATTCCAGCGTCATCAGCCCTGCGCCGGGGCCAAGCGGCAACCCGGCCCGGTGCAGGTAGTACAGCTGCACCGGAACAGCACCGGCACCCAGCGTGACCACGTTGCCAAAGGTGCCGCACCAGCCCACATCCAGCCCCTGCCACAGTTTGAACTGCGGCAGACGGCTGCGCACGATGACCCACGCCACGCACCCTTCCAGCAGGGGGTAGCTGAGGCCGACCGCCAGAACCGCCAGCACCTGCCACACCGAAAGCTGCGCCAGCGCCGCAGTGATCTCGGCCCAGTGATCCTTAAAAGTGAACACAATGATGCAGGTAAGTGCCAGCAGCACCAGCAGAGAGATCACGGCCTTTTTGCGGGAGGGCTGCTGCGCGGCGGCTTGGCTCATGGAAACAAAACTCCTTTCACAACCGGAAATTCTGGAACCAGTATAGCACATCTCCCGCCGCCCTTTGTGAACGGAAGCGGAACTTTGTTGGGCAATTTGGGGGATTTGATAAAATGGGAAAACCTCTCCCGTGAAAAAGCACTGCCGGGCAGCGTGCAGCTGTCCGGCATTGTTTTTTCATGATTCTTCCCCGTCCGTCAGCTCTTTTACCAGCCTTGTCAGGGTGGCGACATAGGATTCGTTGGAGAACTGCTGCTCGTACAGGCAGCGGCAGCTGCCGTGCATGGCGGCCAGCGCCTCCGGGTGTTCGATGGCCCAGGCCAGCTTGTCGGCCAGCTGCTGCGGGTCGTCGTCCTTGTAGAGGAAGCCGTCCACGCCTTCGGTCACCAGCCCGGCGGTGCCGGTGTGCTCCGATACGATGGAGGGCTTGCCGAAGATCAGTCCCTCGGTGACGAAGGTGGGCATGGGGTCATCCCGGGAGGCGCACACCACGCAGTTGCACTGCTCCATCAGGGATTTGACCTCCGGGCGCTCCAGCCGCTTGCGGTAGAAAACGGTCTGGGGATAGTCCCGCACCAAGCTGTCCACGGCGTTGTACATCCCCTTGTCGGCGGCTTTGCCCACAAAAAGGAAGGCAGCTTTTTCCCGCACTGCAGAGGGCAGCAGCCGGATGGCGTTGCAGAAGATGTCCGGACCCTTGCGGTGTTCCAGCGAGCCTACCGTCACAAAGAGGGGACGCCCCCCGGCAAAGCTGATGTCATAGCGGGGGAATTGCTCGGCTGCATAGTCCGGCAGACCGTAGATCAGCTGCTCGATTTCAAAATCCGGCCGGACGGAGTGCATGGCGGCGGTGGCGTGGGAGCCTACGGCGCAGAGGTGCACGTTTTTGCCCAGCGCCTTGGGGATGCTGTGGGAGATGAAGGGGTAGCCCGCAAAGGCATCGTGCAGCCACCACAGCACCGGCACAAAGGAGCCGTTCAGGGTGTTCACCACCGGCGCTTCCACCACCGTGTTGGCCAGCACAAAGTCTGCGCTGGTGGCCAGCCCCCACAGGGCGCTGGAAGTAACGCAGTCCGGGCGGGTGACCACAGCGGCCCCGGCGTCCAGAAACAGCGGCAGCAAGCCTTCATCCGAGGGTCCCAGCACCACCACCTCAAAGCCTAAGCTGCGCAGCACCGGCACGGCACTTACCAGCACGATGGGCGCACCGGTCATGGTCAGCTCATGGCTCAAAATCAGCGCACGGCGTCCCTTGGCGGAGAATACATCGTCGGCACACAGCTCCCGGCGGAAGTGCAGCAGCGCCTGCGGGATGCAGCGGCTGTGCTGCGCCATGGCGTGGGCCAGACGCAGCAGCTCGGTAACGCTGTCCTTGCCCCGGGCGGCGGCGCGTACCTTGTCCAGCAATGCGCGGGACACCAGTGCGCAGCTGCTGCCGGGCAGGTGCCGGGTGCTCAGGTACAGGGCGGTAGAGCCGTCAAAGCCAAAGGAGGCGTCGCAGACCGCAAGGTCTGCGCCCTCCCGCAGGGCGGCGGCAAAATAAGTCAGGGCGGTGGGGGTGCACTCCACATCCTCGCTTACCAGCAGCACCCCGGCTACATCGGGGGTCAGCTCGTCCTCAAGTTGGGTCACCAGACGGAACTTGCGGTGCAGCTGGTTTTGCAGCGCCGCTTGCAGCGCCTTGTGACGCCCCGGCGCATAGACCAGAAGATAGGTGCTCTGGGTATCGGTATAGACCTGCTTGGACAATTGCTTGCGCTGCAGGGTACTGTAACTGGTGTACATGATCCAACTCCTCCGGGCAGAATATCGGGCGGGCTCAGTGACCGCGCACTAGGTTCAGCAGTCTGCGCAGCGGGGCGGTCAGCCGCCAGCTGCTGCTGGCGCGCATCGTTTCCAGCGAAACCTGATATTCGTGCTGGATGCCCTGCAAGGTCAGCAGCTGCTGGTTCAGCCGCATACACTCGGCGCGGCTGGCCTGCAATACTTCCTCTGCCTCCTGCGCGGCAGCGGCGTTCTCAAGCTTCAGGTCGTTCAGCGCCCGCAGCAGAGACTTGCCGGGCTGCTCGTGCAGAAAACGTCCCAGCGGGTAGTAGTGATAGTTCACCGCAAACTTCATGCCGGCACCAAAGCCGGTGGTGCAGTGCAGCGAAAGGTTGGGGTCTACGTCCAAAAACAGCAGGCTGTCCTCCTGCAGCAGAAGGCCGTTGACCGACTGGAAGCTGATGCGCTTGTCCGAGATGGCAAGGTCGGTGATGCAGCAGGCCAGCTCGCCGGGGTCCAGACGGATGGCGCGTGCGTCCTCCGGCAGGACAAAGGTGACCGAGACCTCGTGGGTCAGTTCGTTGTAGACATCCTCGGTGGCAGTCAGGCATTCCCGGGGCGAAAAGCCGCTGCCGGTGTCGTAGAACAGCTGCGGCAGGGTAAGGGTGATATTCTCAGCCTCGGCGCTGTGCTTGGCAAGCTCGGTCTGGCAAGCCAGCAGCTGCTGCTCCAGCTCCAGACACCGCTGCGCCAGCTGGGAAACACCCTCGTCCGAAAGCTTGAGCTGCTGCTCCAGCTCGGCAATGTGCGCCTGCATGGCAGCAGGGGTCATGGGGGCATCGTGGTTCATAACGGGATCCTCCTCTTCCTTTATCCTATAACAGCTGCACCGCCGCAGCCAAAACATTCAGAAAAATCAGTGCCGCGGGGCGTAATGTACCTGAGGGGTGCGCCGCCGGGCGGGGAACAACTTGATGATCAGATCCCGCCGCCGCTGCAGCAGAGCGCAGACAAGCCAGATGGAGCCCAGCGAAAGGATGTATTGCAGGCTGATGCCCAAAACAGGGCGGTCGGCGTATTTGGCGGCGAACAGATACCACGGAATGGCGATCAGCTCCACCGTATGTACGCAGAAGATGTACAGGGAACGGCGGCCGATGGCCTCGAAAAAGCGCACCAGCGGGTTGCGGCGCTGGCTCCAGCGCAAAAACAGCCGGATAAACAGCAGACCGGCAAGGCCGTCCAGCAGGATGCTGATGGGGCCCAGCGACCACTCGGCCATGGATACACAGTCGGTGCGGCGGGTGGCAAGGGCGGCTGCCGGGATCAGCAGTACGGCTGCCCACAGGATGCAGGACATCCGGCGGGACAAAGGCTGATCCAGCCAATGCTGCCGTTTGGCAAGGTAGCCAAGGTACAGGTACGGTGTGATCACCGCCCCTTGGATCAGGCAGAAGGGCAGCTCCCATACAAGGCTGGCACCCCAGCCCAGCAGGGCGGCACCGCCCACCGCCCAGGGAATGTACCGCTCCGGGAAGATGTTCAGGATAACGTCCAGTAAGATCCAGCCCATCAACAGCGCCAGCAGATACCACATGGGCCCGCAGGAAAAGAACTCCTGCCCGAAGTAGGTGGCAGTATGGGGCAGACCCAGCAGAAAGCCGCCTGCCACCTTGATGCTCTCAGTCATGGAGCCGGGCAGATAGTGAAAGGTTTTATAATGAATGATGAAGTGCAGCACCGTGGTGAACACCGCAGTGTAGCAAAAGGGCTTGAGCAGGCTTTTGAGCTGCTGGTGGATGCACTTGCTGATGGAGCGCTTGCGGAAGCCGTAGCCGCTGGCAATAAAAAAGGCCGCCATCAGCGTTTCGCGGTAGATAAAGGCGACAAAGGCCGTCAGCGACAGGCCGCCCTCCAGCTGGAGTGGGTAAAGCTCCGCAGTGTGTCCCAGCACGATGGCCAGCATCCCAGCGCCCTTGAGCATATCAAACATCCCGATGGAGTTGACAGTGCGGGGCTTGGTTGTTTCCATGAAAGATTCCTTCCCTGCGCCGGGCCAATACCCCTCGAGAAAAAAGTCGGATACGGCGCAAATGATCAGTTTTTATACAGCATTGCCATGATATATGGCTAGTATAATGCTTTTTATAGAGACTGTCAATTTTGTTTTGCAGTCTGCACCATACCGGAACTGGTATTTTGCGCTAAAAATTGTAGCACGAAAACCGGCGGATTGCAACGAAAGGTAGAATTTGGCCGGGGCGTATCCCAAGATGCGCAATTGAAAGTTGTCAAAGTGAGAAATTAAATGTTGCGGAAGTATTGCATTGCATTGGAAAATATTGTATACTGAGCACAGTACAGCGCACTGCCGCAGGATGAAATAACAACGCAGGAGGAAAATACAATGATCAAGGTATTGGACAACGTGTATGATCTGGTCACCCTGAATATGGAACAGCGTTTTTCGGAGCGTGTGGCGCTCCGCTTTTATGATAAGGAAACGGACGAGGTGACCGTAGTCCATTATAAGGACTACGCGCGGGATATCCGCCGTGCGGTCAGCTACTTCCAGAGCACCATCCCGGATATCAAGGGCAAAAAGATCTGCCTGCTGAATAAAAACTGCTACGAGTATGCCGTGAACACCTTCGGCATCATTCTGGCGGGCGGCGTGCTGGTACTGCTCAACCAGCACAAGAGCTGGGACGAGCTGTCCTACGAGCTGGGGCTGGTGGAACCCGCCGCCATCCTGACCGACGGCGACGACTACGGCACCAAGGAGCAGCTGCAGGCCGCCTACGGCAGCATCCTGCGCCCCATGGACGGCTTCCGCGCTTATGAGCCGGTGGCAGAGATGCCCCGCTGCATCGGGCACGATGACCTGATGATCCTGATGTTCACCTCCGGCACCACCGGACGCAGCAAGGGCGTGATGCTGAGCGAGCGCAACTTCTTCAGCGTGATGCGCGCCCACGTGCAGATCGGTGAGCGCATGATGGAGTATAAGCACGACCCGGAGCTTGTGGTCAGCCAGTACACGGTGCTGCCCATGTTCCATCTGGGCGCATTCATCTGCCTGTTCTCTTGGGCACACGGGGGCTGGGCGCTGAACATCAGCGGCGATATCCGCAATTTCTATAAGGAGATCCGGCGGATGCCCAGTCAGGTCATGGCGGTGGTGCCGGTGATCATGAACTCCCTGCACAAGGACGTGATGCGCGGCCGCAAGGAGCGCTTGGGCGAGCTGTGGGTGCCCATCTGCTCCTCTGCCATGTTTGACCCGCAGGTGATGCTGGATATGGCCACCAACGGGATGTTCGTGGTGCAGACCTACGGCGCTACCGAGACCTGCGGCGACGGCATCATCAACTACGCGCAGGATGCAAAGCACATCGGCGCTGTGGGACAGGGCAACGATTATCTGGACTACAAGCTCGAGCCGGACGGAGAACTGTGCATCCGGGGCGACAGCATCATGCTGGGCTACTACAAGGACCCCGAGGCCACCGCTGCGGTCATCGACAAGGACGGCTGGTTCCACACCGGCGACCTTGCCCGGGTGGACGAGGACGGCTACTACTACATCACCGGCCGCAAGAAGAATCTGATCATTCTGGACAGCGGCGAGAACCTCAGCCCCGAAGAGCTGGAGGGCATGTTAGAAAAATGTCCTGCCGTACAGGAATGTATCGTAAAAGAACTGGGCAAAAAGATAGGTGTTGTGGTATACTGTAAAAAGGAGCACCAGCAGACGGTGCGGGACTTTATTGCCCAGATGAACCGCACCGTCCCGCTGTACAAGCGCATTGGCGTGGTGGAATTCAGCGAAACGCCGCTGCCCCGCAACGCTGCGGGCAAGCTGGTGCGCAAGTAAAACGCAACAGAAAGGAAGCATAATACGATGGAACGTGCAGAAATCATTTCTCAGATCACGGCTATTCTGGAGGATGTCGCAGAGGTATCGCCGGAGGATGTGACCGAAAGTAGCGTCCTGATGGACGATCTGGATCTGTCCTCTATGGAGATCCTGACCATTGTGGCAGATCTTGAGGAGACCTTTGGCCTGCGCATCCCGGAAAAGGAGCTGCGTAACTTTGTTACCATGGGTGATCTGGTGGATTATCTGGCAGCAAACGTGGGGTAAAAACCAATGGAAACACAGCAGCGCTCGACGGAATATAACTTTCAGGGAATCATGTACTTTTTCCGTCGGGAAAAGATCCAGTGCCGGTACCAGTTCTCGCTGCGGGATGCGGTGGATATCACCCTTTTGCAGCGGGCACTGACAGCGGCCTTGGCAAGTGCGCCCTATTATACCCAGCGTCTGGTGCAGGAAAAGCGGGAGATGTGGCTGGAGCCCAATACGGAGCCCTGCCTTGTGTACCCCGGCAGCACCATGCGCAATATCCCGGAACAGACGAACGGCTACCTGTTCTGCGTCAGCTGCGAAGGGGATACCGTCTACTTTGACTGGCATCACTTCCTGCTGGACGGCCACGGGGTATCGCCCCTGCTCACCAGCATTCTGGAGCAGTACTGCAACCTGCGTTACGGCACGGCCTTTGCGGTGCCGCAGATCGTGTGCGACCCGCCCTATGATATGGAGGCCATGCTGGCAGAGTACCCGCCTGTGAAGGGCGGGAGCGATGTCATCCAGCGGGATGTGGTGCAGACCTACGAGGGTGCGCTGCGCCGCACCCGGGTGTGCCTGAGCAAGCAGAGCCTTGTGGAAAAAGCGCTGGCGAACAACGCAAAGCCGGTAAGCGCTCTGATGGGTCTGCTGTGTATGGCCATGCGGGAGTATCTGGGCAAGGAGAAGATCCGGTATTCCTACTCGTCTGATACCCGCGATGTGGCCGGTGTGCCGAATGCGCTGTACAACTGCGTGTGCAGTTTCGGGCATACGGTGCAGCTGCAAGCCCAGACCCGCCTGGCAGATTTTGTGGCTGATGTAGATGCAGACATCAAGCGGGATCTGCAGCCGGAGTCCAAGCGTCACCGTATGGCTGACCAGATGGGCTGGGTGTACAAGGTGAACCAGCAAAAAGCGCCCCTGCGCATCAAGCAGCGGGTGTTCCAGATGGGCGAGTACATCGGCGGCACGATTTCGGATTTCTGGCTCAGCTATCTGGGCAATCCGCTCATGCCTGCCACCCCGGAGCTGGCACAGTACACCACGGATTTTGGCGTCTGGGTACCGCCGGACGGTGCATCCGTGGGTGTGGAGGCTGCCAGCCTGAACGGAAAGATCATCCTGTGCATCCACAACAAGGCACCCAACCCGGGTCTGGCTGATATCCTCCGCAAGACCTTTGAAAACGAAGGCGTTGCGGTGCTGGAAGCCGAAGATCTGGACTGAGAAATACTTATCATAAAAGAAAAAACTGCTGCACGTTTTGTGCGGCAGTTTTTTTACTGCTTTTTGTAAGAAAATCCGGTTGCAAAGATGCGAAAAAATGGTTAAATAGAGAAAGGATATTTCCGCAAGGAGAGGAACATCATGGAACAACAGAACACGCGCCTGCGCAATGCAGGCTTTGCGACCTTTTTCTTCAGCGGCATCTGCGCCATCAGCGCGGGTGTGGTGGTCAGTTTGCTGCAGGAGCGCTACGGCTTTGCCTACGGCATGACCGGTACGCTGCTCTCCCTGATGAGCGTGGGCAACCTGCTGGCAGGGCTGCTGATGGGCATGCTGCCCAGTGCGCTGGGCATGAAACGCAGTGTGCTGCTGCTGACCATCGGCTATGCGGTGGGCTACGCCGTCATGGGACTGACCGGCGCAGTGGCGTTGCTGGCAGCAGCCTTTTTTGTGGTAGGCATCGCCAAGGGCAGCGTTATCAACACCTGTACCATTCTGGTCAGCGATCACTCTGCCGACCGCACCCGGGGCATGAACCTGATGCACAGTTGCTACGCCTGCGGCGCACTGCTGTGCCCCTTCCTCATTGCGGCGGCAGCCCGGGTAAGCACCGAGCTGGCGGTTTTTCTGTTGGCAGCCGTGGGCCTTGTGCTCTGGCTGGTGTACGTCTTTACCCCGCTGCGCGGCGGCAAGAGTAAAAGCAACGCAGAGAAAGAAGCCATCGACTGGAGCTTTCTGCGCTCTGCCCGCTTCTGGCTGCTGACCGGACTGCTGTTTTTCCAGAACGCCGCCGAGCAGAGCGTCAACGGCTGGATGGTGACCTACTTCAAGGGCAGCGGCATCATTGCGGGTACGCTGGCGGCCTACACCGTCACTGTGATGTGGGGCGCTACGCTGGTGGGACGGCTGCTCATCGCCTTTGTGTTCCCCTTAAAAAAGCCCCGTAAGGCCATGGTGGGCATGAGCGTGCTGTGCACCGTGTTTTACGTATTGCTGGTCATGGCGCACACGCAGGGCGCAGCCATTGCGCTGCTGTTCGCCTTTGCCATCTCCATGTCCGGGCTGAACCCCACCGCCGTGGCCAGCGCGGGCCGCATGACCAGCGTGACCAGCATGGGCATCATGCTGCCGGTGGCCTCCAGCGGTGCCATCCTGATGCCGTGGGTCATCGGCATCGTGGCGGAGCGTGCGGGTCTTGCCGCCGGTATGGCCTCCAACATCGTGCCCTGCGTGGGACTGGTGGTCTTTACCCTGCTGGCGGCAAGACTGCCGGAGGAATAAACAAAAAGCCCGTCTGCACGAACCTTGCCGTGCAAACGGGTTTTCTTTATCCTTCAATGCCGCGTGCTTTTGCGCTGAACTCGCAGCCGCAGTAGTCCTGCCGGTACAGGCCGTACTGCTCCGAAAGCTGCAGGCTGCGCAGGTAGCCGTTGTGCTTTTTGAAGTCCGAGGGCAGATGCTTTACCCCGAACTCTGCCTCCAGCTCCTGCCCGATGGCGTTGATGCGTGCGGCGTCCTTGTGGGGGCTGATGGACAGGGTGGTGGTGAACCAGTCAAAGCCGTTG
>ENA-OUOU01001345-OUOU01001345.1-human-gut-metagenome-genome-assembly--contig:-NODE-1345-length-12956-cov-10.173320_pt1 | contig 12956 bp, 8 predicted proteins | sample MGYA00237936_ERZ548765 | MGnify/ENA primary metagenome ERZ548765 (study PRJEB26490, sample SAMN05356889) | human gut metagenome | biome: terrestrial biome; feature: human-associated habitat; material...
GTACGGACGTCACCGGCTTCGGCCTTCTGGGCCACGCCGATGAAATGGCCCGTGGCAGCGGCGTGACCATCCGCCTTTACAGCCGGCGGCTCCCCTTATTGCCGGGGGCGCTGGAATTTGCGGAAATGGGGATCATCCCCGCCGGAGCCTACCGGAATCTGGACTATGTGAAGCCCCGCCTGACCGTGGCGGAGAGCGTCCAGCAGGCCCGTGTGGACCTGATCTCCGATCCCCAGACCTCCGGCGGATTGCTGGTGGCCCTCCCTATGGAGGACGCCGGGGCCTTGCTCGCGGCTCTGCGGGAGCGAGACCCGGACAGCGCCATCATAGGTGCGGTGGTCGCCCAAACGGAGCATACCCTTGAGATCGTCTGACAGAATTCGCCCCCGCCGAGGTTTCGGCGGGGGTTTTGCCGTATCCCGTTGTTTTTTCTTGCGAATCACGCAGTATCGTGCTACACTGAACTTGAAAATCTGAATTAAAGGAGTTGTGTTCCATGTCTGTTGTTGTAGACGCGCTGGGCAAACAGTGCCCCATTCCCGTTGTGATGGCGAAGAAGGCTCTGGCAGAGCTGCAAACCCCTGATACACTGGAAATTCTGGTGGACAATGAGGCGGCGGTCCAGAACCTCAGCAAGCTGGCGGCCAGCTGCCAGCTGCCCGTCCGGGCGGAAAAGACCGGAGAGAAGCGGTTCTCCGTCACCATGGAGGTGTCCGCCCCGGTACAGCCCGCGGAAGAGACCGCCTGTGCCCCGGATGCCCGTGGGGATCTGGTGGTTGCCGTCGGCTCCAACTGCATGGGCAACGGGGAGGAAGCTCTTGGAAAGGCGCTGATGAAGGGCTTTTTGTACGCCGTCAGCCAGCTGCCCGCGCTGCCCAAGACCATCCTGTTCTACAATTCCGGCGCATACCTTACCTGCGCGGGGTCCGATTCCTTGGAGGATCTGAAGTTCATGGAGGCGCAGGGCGTGGAGATCCGCACCTGCGGCACCTGCCTTGACTATTACAAGCTGAAGGAGACGCTGGCTGTAGGCCACCACCCGCCAGAAGCCCCAGCCGGTGATCGACGCGGTGGTGTCGGCTATGACCACCTTGGGCAACAGTGCCCGTGGCACCCACGAGGGGAGCCTTTCTGCCTCCCGGATGATCTACGGCACCCGGGAAAAGCTGGCAACATTCTTCAACTGTCCCCGGCCTGACCATGTGGTGTTCACCGCCAACTCCACGGAGGCCCTGAACATGGCCATCTGCGGATTGCTGAACCCCGGCGACCATGTGATCGCCACAGATCTGGAGCACAATTCCGTCCTGCGTCCTCTGTACCGGCTGGAGGCGGAGCGGAGCGTGTCTCTTAGCTTCGTCCCGGCTGACCGGCAGGGGCGGATCGACTACGGCGAGTTCGGGCGGCTGATCCGCCCGGAGACGCGGGCCATCATCTGCACCCATGCCTCCAACCTCACAGGAAACGCCGTGGATATTGGCCGGGTGGGGGCCATCGCCCATGACCACGGCCTGATCTTCCTTGTGGACGCCTCCCAAACGGCGGGAGTCCTGCCTATCGACATGGAGGCCCAGCAGATCGACCTTCTCATACTCGGGGTGCTTCTCGATCACAGGCTCCAGAGAGGACAGGACCTCCTCAACCGTCTGTACGAACTCAGGCTCGTTGCCATGCTTGGTTCTGACGCTCTCCAGAACGTCTGCCAAATACTTATTCACAGCTAAATTCCTCCTCAAATAAGTGTTCCGTTCGGAATCATGTCGGCGCAGTGTCCCACGCCTTCATCTGCCCCGATGATAACACCGATTTTCCTTTTTCTCAAGGGGTGTTCAGCCAAATTCTCCCTTTCGGGCCGTAAAAAAAAACCTGCTTTTTTTGTGCATATTGTTGAATGACTCACAGCAAAAATCCGTCACTCTGCGGCGGCTTATTTGATATATTTTTCACAAAACAGCCGGTGCTTTCGTACTTCAAAGCGTGACCGCTTTTCCGTGTAAAATTGCGGCGGAATCTTGACTTTTTTTCGGGCTGCTAATATAATGTACACTGTCGATCGACAAAGACAAGCACAGCTTTGACGGGCAGTGATACGCCCATACAGCGGCAAGACTCTCGGGGATGCAGCAAGTACCCTCCTCCGGTCTTTCCCCGCCCGGGCACGCTTCTGCTCCGGCAAAGCTGCTTTGCACCTGTCAGTGATGGATTTTCAGGTGTTTTTTGGCTTTTGAGGTGCAGGTTTGCTGACGCAGGCCAAGGCGAAAAGGGCAAAAAGCGCCGGAAAGACGCGCTGACAGTCCTGTTTGCCCTTGTTGATCGATGGTTTGCTGCTGTTTCGTGCAGTGCGACCATACTATGACGGCAGACGGCCATATGGCGGCCGTGCCTGAAAAGGAGTTTTGAATCATGCCTGTTTATCCCATCACCGTGGCCGGTCTGCAGCGCGATCTGCCCATCTGTAAGGTCACGGACGACCTGTATATCGGCGCTTTTATCTGTTTCGGCGACGCAGAGCTGACGGTGGCCTGCGCCCGGGAAATGCTGAAGCTGGTGGACCAGGACAGCTACGACTACATGCTGACCGCCGAGGCCAAGTCCATCCCCCTCATCCACGAAATGGCCCGCCAGAGCGGCGCCGCCAAGTACTTCATCGCCCGCAAGGGTCCCAAGGCATACATGCCCGATCCCATCCACGTGGAGGATAAGTCCATCACCACCGCCGGCGTACAGAAGCTCTATCTGGGCCGCGACGACGCCGACATGATCCGCGGCAAGCGCATCCTGCTGATGGACGATGTCATCTCCACCGGCGGCTCTATCCACGCCATGGAGGAGCTGGTGAAGCTGGCGGGCGGCATTGTGGCCGGCCGCGTGTCCGTGCTGGCCGAGGGCGATGCCGCGGCGCGCAAGGACATCAAGTTTCTGGCACCCCTTCCGGTGTTCAATGCCGACGGCAGCGTGAAGTAAAGCGTTAAGAACGCATACATAAGTAAAACGTGTGGCAGCCCGCAGGCTGCCACACGTTTTTTATAGCAGAAGGGCTGGACAATCTTTATAAGCTGTGGTAATATTTAGAATTAACAAAACTAATGGCTTTGGAGGGCCGCACCGGGAAAGGAGTCTATTGCATATGTCTGTCAAGGAAAGCTACGCCGGGAAAATCAACCGCAAGCTCAACAAGAAGCTGCGGGTCATCGCCGTGGCCGCCGGGCGGGAGCCGGCGGATCTGGTGCTGAAGAACGCCACCTATGTCAACGTGTTTTCCAATGAGCTGCGTCACGGGGATATCGCCGTGGCGGAGGGCCTCATCGTGGGCATGGGCGAATACAGCGGTGCGGTGGAGGTGGATGTCTCCGGCAAGATCGTGCTGCCGGGGTTCGTGGATGCCCACATCCATCTGGAGAGCTCGCTGGTGAGCCCCACGGAGTTCGCCAAGGCTGTGCTGCCTCACGGCACCACCACGGTCATCACAGACCCCCACGAGATCGCCAACGTCATGGGTACCGACGGCATCGAGTACATGCTTCAGGCCACGGAGGATCTGCCGGTGGATGTGCGGTTCATGCTGCCCTCCTGCGTGCCGGCCACGCCGCTGGATGAGTCCGGCGCCAACCTGGACTACCGTGCCATTGACTCCTTCTACGACCATCCCCGGGTGCAGGGCCTGGCGGAGATGATGAACTTCGTAGGCACCATCAACGGCGACCCCCAGGTGGTAGAGAAGATCGTGGCCAGTCAGGCCCACCACAAGAAGATCGACGGTCACGCCCCCGATCTGAAGGGCAACGACCTTAACGCCTATATCGCAGCAGGCGTGTACTCCGACCACGAGTGCCACGATCTGGCCGACGCCATCGCCAAGCTGGAGCGGGGACAGTTCATCATGATCCGCGAGGGCACCGCCGCCCGCAATCTGGAGGCGCTGGTCCCCCTGCTGTGTGACAAGTACGTGGAGCGGTGCATGTTCTGCACCGATGATAAGCACCCCAACGACCTGCTGGAAAAGGGGCATATCGACTACATCGTCAAGAAGGCCATCGCACTGGGCGCCGACCCCATCACCGCCATCAAGGCCGCCTGCCACAACGCGGCGCGGTACTTCCTGCTGAACAACCGGGGCGCTATCGCCCCCGGCTATCTGGGGGACTTCGTTGTCATCGACAGCTTCGAGCACTTCAACATTGAGAAGGTGTTCAAGAAGGGCGAGCTGATGTACAGCGACGGCGTGCTGAAGGACTTCCCCACGCCGGAGATCGACCCGTATCTGGTGAAGCACGCCCATGACACGTTCCATGTGGCCCCGCTGACTGCGGCGGACTTCACCGACAGCCGCCCCCACGCCGTCATTGGCATGGTCAGCGGCGAGATCACCACCACCGACGGCGGCTACACCGACCGCGTCGACGTGGATTACGACATTCTGAAGATCGCCGTGATCGAGCGGCATAAGAACACCCACCACATCGGTCTGGGCTACATCAAGGGCTACGGTCTGAAGAAGGGTGCGGTGGCCACCAGCATCAGCCACGACAGCCATAACATCATCGTGGTGGGCACCAACGAGGAGGACATGGCCTGCGCCGCCAACCACATCGTGCAGAACCACGGCGGCATCACCGTGGTGGAGGACGGTCAGGTGAAGAGCGATGTGCTGCTGGCCATCGCGGGCATCATGTCCGACGACAGTCTGGTCAACGTGAACCGCGATCTGGAGGCCGCCAAGGCCGCCGCCTACGCGCTGGGCGTGTCCGAGGGCATCGACCCGTTTATGACCCTGAGCTTCATGGCGCTGCCGGTGATCCCCACGCTGCGCATCACCACCCGCGGCGTGTTCGACATGGGCTCCCAGCGGTACGTGTAAAAAAAAGAAAGCATACGCAAAAGGAGAACGGCGGAAGCCGTTCTCCTTTTGCGTATGCGGGGCTTGGGTCAGCGGGCCGTAACCCACCACTCGCCGCCGCCAAAGCTGCTGTAATGGCCGTTGTCATCATAGCAGCCAACGCCGTAGTAATAGCCGGTGCCGCTGACAGCGGTGGTGTCCGTCCAGGTGATGGTGTCGGAGCCGGTGGGAAGCACCGTGCCCATGGGAGAGTAGGAGAAGCCGTTATCCTCCGAGCGGAACACCTGATAGCGGGCGGCACCCTCCACGGTGCGCCAGGTCAGCACCGGCTTGCCGCTGTCATCCAGCTCCAGAGACGTGATCTCCGGCGTGTCCATGGTGGGAGGCGCCTCGCAGTACCGGCGGGCCGCCTGACTGAAGTCGCTGTACGCGCTGCCGCTGACGGCGCGTACCTTATAGTAATACCAGGTGTCGGCCTCGGCGGTGGTGTCCTTGTGGAACGTGACGTCCGCCGACACGATGAGGGTATAGGCGGAAGCGGCAGGGGCGCTGCCGTCGGAGGCGGCCTGTGCGCGCCAGATCTCGTAGCGCTCCGCGCCGGTGACGGCGGGCCACCAGACGGTGGGCTTGCCGTCGCTGCAATCCTCGCCCAGCGTCATGGCGGGCACATCCAGCCGGCTTGCGGACTGGCCGGTGCAGTGGAGCGCCGCGTTCAGCAGCGGGTCGTTGCGGTCAGCCACGGAGATGGCCGCCCACTCCGCCGCCGTGCCGCCGTAGTATACGTCGGTCAGGCTGCGGCAGGCGCTGAACGCCCCACTCTCAATAGTGGTGAGACTGCGGGGCAGGTACGCTCCGGTCATGGCGACGCAGCCGGAGAACGCAATAACCCCAATGGTCTCCACGCCCTCAGGGAGCCGGATCTCCTCCAGCGCACCGCACATGGCGAACGCCTCCCGCTCAATACGGGTCACGCCGGAGGGAATGGTCACATGGGTCAGCTTGGTGCAGTTTTCGAACATGCTGTCTCCGATGACTGTCAGGTCAGCGGGCAGAGTCACGTCTGTCAGCTCATAGCACTGATAGAACAGCATGGCTCCCAGCTGCGCACCGTCGGGCAGTTGGATGGATGTCAGGTGCGAGCTTTTGAATGCGCCGTTTCCAATGGAGGTGACGCCGCCGGGGATGGTCAGGGTCTTTAGAGGAGATTTCTCAAAAGCAGCGCCGCCGATGGTACGCAGGCTCTCCGGCAGGGTCAGTGAGTCCATATAGGAGCCGCTGAAGGCGCTGCTGCCGATGGTGGTCAGCCCCTCCGGCAGCGTCACCGCGCCCAGACCGCCGTAGGCCATAAGGCCGCAATTCTCAAACGCGCTGCTCCCAATGGAGGTGACGCCCTCGGGGAGGGTCACGGAGATAACGCGCTCCAGACTGGCAAAGGCATAGCTGCCGATGGCGGTCACGCCCTTCTGCACCACCACCTTTTTGATGTCGTTGGCATAGGTGCGCCACGGTGCGCAGTTGTCCGAAGCGTGCTGGCTGTAGTCCGCCATGGGGCCGGCGCCGGTGATGGTCAGAACACCGTCGGCATCCAGCTTCCAGCTGGCACTGTCGCCGCACTTGCCGCTGGCCACCAGAGCGGGCCGGGCGGTGTATGTAACGGAGACCACATCGCTGAAGGGGCCGGCCTCGCCGTCGCTGTCCAGTGCGCGGACCTTGTAGTAGTAGGCAGCGCCGTCCGTCAGGACGGCGCTGTTGGTGTAACTGTTGGAGGTGACGGCGGCGAGCTGGGCGAAATTGCCGTCCTCGCTGGCAGCGCGATAGACCTCATACCGGGCCGCATCAGGCACGGCAGGCCAGGTCAGGGCGGGATAGCCCTGATCGTCAAGGCCGGCAGTGACGGTGGGTGCGGCCAGAGATGCGGCGGGGTTATAGGTGAAGGTCACCTCTTTGCTGAAGGAGCCCACAGCACCGCTTGACGTAACGGCGCGGACCTTGTAGGTGTAGGTCCGACCCTTCTCCAGCTCCCGGTCATCGGTGAAGGAGGCAGTTCCCTTGTCCAGATTGGTGAGCCAGTGGTACCACGGGCCGGTCCCATCTCCGCTGTCATAGCTACACCAGAGCTGATAGCCCGCCGCGCCGCTGACGGCGCTCCACTTCAGGGTGGGCTGGCCCTTCTTGCTGACGCTGAGGGTCAGAGTGGGTGCGGTGAGGACGGTGCTGCCGGTACACTTGATGGCGGCGCTGGTCAGAGCCGTGTTGCCGGGACGGATCGTCACGCCCTTCCAGTCGGCGGCGCTGCCGGTGAAGGTCACGTTCTTCAGGGACGTGCAGCCGTCAAAGGCTTCCTTCTTGACTTCCACGGTGCCGCGGGGAATGGTGACGGAGGTCAGGCTGGTGCAGTCCTTAAACATCCACCACGCGATATCTCTGAGATTCGCGGGCAGGCGGACGCTGGTCAGGCTGGCGCAGTCCATAAAGGTGCAGCCGCCGGCATCCCACAGGCTGTCCGGCAGGGTGACGGACTTCAGGGACGCACAGCCATAGAAGAAGTCGCCGCCGATAGACGTCACACCGGCAGGGATGGTGATGGAGGTCAGGCTCTCGCAATATCTGAACACGCTGCTGCCCATTTCCTCCAGCCCCGCGGGCAGGGAGACAGAGGTCAGCTCAGCGCAGTCTCTAAACGCATAGGTCCCGACGTAGGTGATGCCCTTGTTCACCACGGCCTTCTTGATCTGGAGACGCAGCTCGGCGTCATACCAGGGAGCGGTGCAGTTATAATCGTTGAAGAAGTCATAGGTCGCACCGGTGCCGCTGATGGTCAGGGTGCCGGCGGCGTCCAGCGTCCACTTGGCGCTGTCGCCGCACTTGCCGCTGGCCACCGTAGCGGCGGCAGGCTTTCGGTAAGTCACGGACACGACGCTGCTCCACGCACCTGCTGTGCCGTCGGATTTCAGGGCGCGGACCTTGTAATAGTAGGTATTGCCGTTTTCGATGTAGCTGATGTTGGTGTAGCTGGTGCCGGTGACGGTGGAATACTTGATGTAGTCGCCGTTCTTGCTGCGGGCGCGGTACACCTCGTACTTAGCCGCGCCGGAGACGGCTTTCCATTTCAGCGTGGGACGGCCCTGGCTGTCGTTGCCGCCGGTGACGGCGGGGGCGGACAGAGACGCGGGCGCACAGCGCAATGCAGCACTGGTCAGATCCTCGTTGCCCTCAGAGATGCTGATCTTCGCCCAGTCCGCCGCCGTGCCGGCGTAGTACACGTCCGTCAGGCTGTCGCAGTTGGAAAATGCGTCTACACCAATAGACGTTACGCTCTTAGGGATGGTCACCTTCGCCAGTCGGACGCAGTTGGAAAATGTCCATTCGTTGATGGACGCCAAACCGCTCGGAATTGTCACGGAGGTCAAAGAAGTACAACCGTGGAATGCATGCTCACGAATTCCGAATACACCATTAGGAATTTTAACAGATGTCAGGCCGCTGCAGCCGCTGAATGCATACTGGCCAATGAAAGTTACGCTGTCTGGAATTGTCACGGATGTCAATGCAGTGCAATTATTGAATGTATCGGGCTGGATAAAATCTACGCCGTCAGGGATTTTCACAGACTGCAGCGCAGTACAGTTGACAAACACGGCGGCATCCAAGTATGTTACGCTGTCCGGAATCGTCACGGACGCCAAATTACTGCAACCGGAAAATGCGCCCCTGCAGATGCTTGTCACGCTGTCCGGAATTGTTACGGATGTCAGATTGCGGCAACTCATGAACGCTCCATCTCCAATGCACGTCACTTGAGTTGGAATAATAAATCTGCCTCCCGTAATTTTTCCAGCACATTCCAACACCGTCCGGTCTTTGCTGTATAATGCACCATCTATACTGCAATAGGCGCTATTATCGGGATCTACGTTCAAATAAATGTTTCCGCCGCTGAACACATAGGCGCCGATACTGGTCACACTGCGCGGGATCGTCACAGACGTTAAGCTGGCGCAGTCACGGAATGCAGAATTTTCGATTCTGGTCACACCCTTTGGGATTGTCACGGACGTCAGGCCGCTGCAGCCGCTGAATGCATACTCACCGATGCTGGTCACACTGTCCGGAATCATCACAGATGTCATTACAGTACATCTGGAAAACGCACAGTCTCCAATAGCCTGAACCCCATTCTGGATAGCCACTTTTTTAATGTATTGCCGCAAATTGTACCAAGGCGCACTACCGATACCATAGTCATCAATCCGAGTCTTACCGCTGATGGTCAAAGTACCGTCGGATGTCAGCACCCACTTCACATTAAGGCCGCAGCTGCCGCTGGCAACCACTTCCGTCTCGGCGGCCCAAGCTGTGTCCACCATTCCCAGCGGAACGGCGCTGAGCAGCATGAGAGCCGCCAACAGGATGGATAGGATTCGTTTTTTCACAGGATCTCCCCTTTTCTTTGTGACCTCCGCGGATCTGTGCACCAGCGGGATGTTATATTAATAGCATACACCAATTTTTTGTAATTTCAATATATAAAGGGCATAGTATCCGTCTTTTTTGCAAAAAACCGCAAAACCCATGAAAAAAGAGCGCGGCCAAGCCGCTCTCTTTTCCGTCCTCCGCCGGTATGTGCCGGCAGGTCATTACAACGATAGAATACACCTGTTTTCGTGTGATTTCAATAAGCTGGCTGCATAGTATCGATGGTTTTTTTACAAAAAAGCGCAAAAAAGAGGACTGTCCGATGGACAGTCCTCTTTTTTATCAGAAGTGGCCGCTGCGGCCGGAGCCGCCTCCGCCGGACTCGCTTTGGGAGTCGTTCTTCTCCTTTTTGCGGCGGGTCTCGGTGGTGTGGGTGTAAATGTCCGAGCGCTCCGTCAGGTCCAGCCCCTCGGCGGTGACGTAGACATCCGCCTCCGCACCGCGGCGGACGGACTTCATCTTGCCCTTCAGCACCAGGCACACCACCAGCGCCACGCCGCAGCCCACCAGCAGCGCCGGGAAAATCACCTTGCCCAGAGGCTTGCGCACCGCGTGGCCCTCCGATGCCTGCTGCATCATGTCGGCGCAGGTGGTCAGATAGGCATGAAAGCCGCCGTACCAGTCGTCATCGCCCAGATAGTCCAGGAAGCTGTCCTCCAGCTGCTGCTGGGCATAGCTGCCGATCATGCTCTGGGCGTAGCCGTCGCGGACATACAGGCTGTAGCTGCGGTCGTACATGCTCAGGAGCAGCAGCACGCCGTCGCGGTCCTCGCCGATGCCGAAGTCGTAGTCGTTGTAGATGGTGCAGGCGGCCTCGTAGACGCCGTCGGCATACTGCTCGTAGTCGTAGATGGTGACCACGTACACCGCGCAGTCGTACTGCCAGGTGATCTGGTCGGCCAGAGATTCCAGCTGCTGGCGCTCGCCGTCGGTGAGCAGGCTCTCCGTGTCGTAGATCAGGGCGTCGCCGGGCTGGGTCTCCGCCCATGCGGGGACGGTCAGCGTCAGTGCTGCCAGCAGAGCCAGCAGGAACGTAGAAATTCTCTTTTTCATTGCGCCGCCTCCCTTATACCAGCATCATGATGGCGGCGGTAATGGCCGCCACCGGCGCCGCCACGGCGGCGAAGATGGTCCAGAACTTGCCCATATCTGTGGGCAGGTCGCCCACCAGCCTGCCAGTCTGGCCGTTCATGGCGAACAGGAAATCCTGTCCCTTCCACTTGGTATGGAGCATCCAAACGGGCAGCAGGGCGTAATGCACCTTGCCGCGCCGGAGCCGGATGTCCTGCCGCAGGGGAATGCAGCTGTCGTACTGCTCCGCCGTGCGGCGCAGGGCGCTCTCCAGCGAGGCGGCGCAGCGTCCGTCGGCGCGGTCATGGCTGTCCTCCACGCTGACATCGTACTTGTCGGCCAGGAAGCCGGGCAGGTACGCGGTGGAGAAGGGCTTCAGATCGGTGTAGTCATACGGCTCGATGGAGTCCATGTGGTCATCGGGCATCTTGCTGGATGCGTCCACGGGTACCTTTTCGAAGGAGATGGAGCCGCCTCGGTGAACGTCGTAGTGCTCCGTCTCCGTCACCTCATAGTCGGAGGTCTCGTACTCGTGGTGGATGAGGCCCTCGTAGTCCACAGTGCCCTCGGCCTGGCCGTCGAACATCCAGAAGGGGACATACACGCCCTGGATCTTCTCGATGTGGTTGCCATTGGTGAACGCCTTGGGCAGCAGGGGCTTGCCCTTATAGTGGTTCTTCAGGGCAGCCACGGCGTCCTCCTTGCTGAGCTTGAAGGGCAGGACGAAGTCCGGCTTCAGCGCGCCGCTGAACTGGCCCGGTACCACGGTGGGATTGCCGCAGTAGGGGCAGGACGTGGCGGCGGTGGAGGCGTCGCAGATCAGCTCCGCGCCGCAGGAGGGGCAGTTATAGGCCTTCATGCCGTCGGCCTCCGCGCCCCAGTCGCTGCTCAGGCCGGAGGTGTCCCAGCCCTGAGACTCCATCTCCGCCATTTTCTGGCGGTTTGCCTCAGCTTTGGCCTCCGCCTTTTCGGACGCCGCTGCTGCGGCGACTTCCTTATCGGCATACAGCTTTTCAATGTCCGCCACCTCGTACTGCGCGCCGCAGTAGTCGCACTCCAGCTTGCCGGACGCGCCCACAAAGTGCAGCGGGCCGGTGCAAGCCGGACATTTATAGTTGGTCACTTGGGATGCCATAATTTTCCTCCCTCTCACAGTCTGACCGGGGCGGCCTTACAGGGGCCGTCCGCAGTTCTGGCAGAACTTGCTGCCGTCATTTTCCAGCTTGGCGCCGCAGCTGGGGCAGAACGTGGGCCGGAAGCCGGTGTCCTGCCGGGGCGCATAGTCCTGACGAGGGGCGTAATCCTGATTGGGTGCAGACTGCTGATAGCCGCCCTTCCCGGGGACGCCCAGATAGACGGAGCTGTCGAAGCCCAGGATCATGGTGAACACGGAGGGCAGGAAGATCAGGCCCACCGCAAAGCCGCCGCTCTTGCCGAAGGCCTTGGCCAGCCTGATGCAGGTCTGGATGCCCAGGACGATGTTGTAGATGGGGATCAGCAGCATCAGAAAGCGCCAGCCGCTGCCCCAGGTGATCTCGAAGATGGTATAGACATTGTAGAAGGGTACGATGGAGGCCCAGCCGGGCTTGCCCGCCTTCTTGAACAGCAGCCAGCAGGCCACGATGCCCGCCACGCCCAGCAGCAGGGAGAGGAAGCTGGCGAAGGGGCTGGGGGCTGTCTGGTACTCATAATAATAGTAATCGATGAACTGCATGGTCTTCTCCTTTCACATGTCACACGGTGTCAGGGACGGGGATTGCCGCAGTTGGCGCAGAACTTGCCCTTGTTGACGCTGCCGCAGGAGCAGGTCCACTCGTCGGCAGGTCTGGGCTTGCCGCATTCGCCGCAGAATTTGCCGGTGTTCACCGCACCGCAGGAGCACTTCCACTCCCCCGCCGGTGCGGGCTTGGGTGCGCCGCACTCGCCGCAGAACTTGCCGGTGTTCTGAACGCCGCACGAACACGTCCACGTATCTCCTGCGGGCGCGGGGGCAGGGGCCGGAGCGGGAGCGGCGCCAACGCCCATCGCGGCGCCGGGCGTTTGCGCTTGAGGCTGGGCGAACCCGCCGCCAGGCGCGGTTGCATACTGGTTCTGCGGGGGCACATTGCCCGCGCCCATGCCATAGAGGCCCTGCGGGTTCATGCCGCCCACGGCGTTCGCCATGCCCATGCCCATGAAGCCCATCATGGCTCCGTTTTCGTTGCTCGCAGCCATGCGCATCGCGTCGGCCTGCGATGCTGCCAGGTTCGCGGCCGCCATGCTGGGATCGCGCATAACCGCGGCCTTCTGCAGCTCTTTGATCATCGCTTCGTCTTCGGGCGACGCGGCAATGGAATTCACGCCGAACGACGCGACCTGAATGCCGCGCAAATCGGTCCATTCCTGGGAAAGCACCTCGTTGAGGGCCTTCGCCACATCGGTGGTGTGCGCGGGCACCGCGGAATAGCGAACGCCCATGGCCGAAATTTTCGCGAATGCGGGCTGAAGCGCCGTGAGCAGCTCGCTTTTCAGCTGCGAGTCGATCTTGTCGCGCGTGTAGCTATCGGTCACGTTGCCGCATACATTGGTGTAG
>ENA-OUOU01001350-OUOU01001350.1-human-gut-metagenome-genome-assembly--contig:-NODE-1350-length-12940-cov-8.248351_pt1 | contig 12940 bp, 12 predicted proteins | sample MGYA00237936_ERZ548765 | MGnify/ENA primary metagenome ERZ548765 (study PRJEB26490, sample SAMN05356889) | human gut metagenome | biome: terrestrial biome; feature: human-associated habitat; material...
GTGCAACTGCAAACAGGGGTTTTTGCGGGTCAGAGGGGCCTTTCCATGCCTTCAACTCGGCCAGATCGGCAAAAACGAACACCTCTCCGCGGGTGTGGCCCACGATCCCCTGCACCTCCGGATGGGTCTTGTCGCCTGCCACAAGCAGCACTGCCCCCGCCTTTTCGGCCTCGGCGGCAATGCGCTGGATCTTCTGCACGAAGGGACAGGTGGCATCATGGTAGGTGATGCCGCGCGCATCCAGCTCGTCGTACACGGTGCGCGGCACGCCGTGACTGCGGATGACCACCTCGTACCCGGCGGGCACATCGGCGATGGCATCCGCCACAAGGGCACCCTTTTTCTGCATATCCTCCACAGCCTGCGGGTTATGGATCAGCGGGCCGAGGGTGGCCACCTTGCAGCCTTCGTTCAGCAGGCCATAGGTCAGGTCCACCGCCCGCTTGACACCAAAGCAGAACCCCGCCGTTTTGGCAACTCGGATCTCCATCTTTTACGCCCCCATCTTTTCCCACGCATCCAGCAGGGCCTGCTTGTTGGCACGCAGCTTTTTGGTGTCGCGGCGGCTCTCCATGGCAAACTGCTCTGCAGGCATCGGCTCGCCGTAGATCACCCGTACTTTGCAGAACAGGTGCATTTTTCCATCCGGCGTATCGTACAGGATGCGGCAGGGCACTACGTCCACCCCGGCCCCCGCCGCAATGACAAACAGTCCGCTCTTGGGCGGCAGAAGCTTCCCGTCCTTTTCGCGGGTGCCCTCCGGGAAGATGAGCAGTGTTTCGCCGTTTCTGCACTTTTCTACGGTCTGCTCAATGGCAGCCATTTCATCCTTTGTGCCGCGCACGCACACCGCGCCGCAGCAGCGGAAGAACCATGTGAGCAGGGCGTTGATCTCGAACAGTTCCTTCTTGGCGAACACGATCATCCGCCTGCTCCACCGGGTGACCACGATGAACACCGGGTCGATGGCGGAGACATGGGTGGGCGCAAGGATGCAGCCCTTTGTCTGCACCTTTTTCAGGTTTTCGCGGCCCTCTACATGGATGCGGAAGCCGATATGCCACAAAAGCCACGCAAAGGGCACTAAGATGTAATATAATATCATTTTATCGTTTTATTCACTTTCTCCGCAATGATCTTCTTCATTGCAGCAAGGCTCTGTTCAAAATCCAGCTCCGAAGTGTCCAGCAGCACGGCATCGTCCGCCTGCTTCAGGGGCGCAGCGGCACGGTGGGTGTCCTGATAGTCCCGCTGCTTCACGTCGGCCAGCACCTCTTCATAGGGAGTATCGATGCCCTTGGCCTGATACTCTTTCCACCTGCGTGTGGCGCGGGCTTCCGGCGTGGCGGTGAGGAAGATCTTCACCGTGGCATCCGGCAGCACCACCGTGCCGATATCGCGTCCATCCATCAGCACATCCTGTTTCTTTGCCATATCCCGCTGCAGCTCCAGCAGAAAGGCGCGCACAGTCGGGTTTGCGCCCACGGCAGAGGCAGCCATACCTGCGGCCTCGGTGCGGATGGCGGTGCTCACATCCTCTTCCTTTAAATAAATGTGCTGCTCGCCCTCAATGGAGGCCAGCCGCAGCTCGATCTGGGGAAGCAGCGCGTTCACTGCGTCGTTGTCCTTAGGGTCCTTGCCTGCGCGCAGGGCATACAGGCCGATGGCGCGGTACATAGCACCGGTATCCACATAAATATAGCCCATTTCAGCCGCCAAACGGCGTGCCAGCGTAGATTTGCCTGCACCTGCAGGCCCGTCGATCGCAACAGATACCATTTTATATCTTCTCCTTTTTTGAACTGAACGATTTAAAATGGCCTCTGCTCACGCTCTGGCCATCTTCAGCGGAAAATCATTTTAAATATTTACAAATCTGGAAAATCTGCGGATTTTCCAGATTTGATTTTTCACAAGCGGGGCCGCAACGGCCAACTGAATCTGCTGCTCGTTCCCTTTGGGAACAGTTGCGCAGTGGTCTGTGAGACTATCCCGGCAACAACCCTTTTTGTGAAAACGTATTTTGAAAACGACCGCAGTCGTTTTCAAAATACAAATCAAAAAAATCTATTCCTATAAATATGCCCAGAGCAGCGCGGAGGGCATTTAAAATTGTTTTATCTGTAATTACAGATTATTTGCAAATGCCTGTGCAGTGCAGAAGGCGATCTGCAGGTTGTAGCCGCCGGTATAGGCATCCACATCCAGCACTTCGCCTGCAAAGTAAAGGCCCATCGCCTTTTTGCTCTGCATGGTTTTGGGGTCCACCTCCCGCACGGACACGCCGCCGCTGGTGATCACCGCGTGGGCCAGATCGCCCCGGGCATCAATGGACACCCGCCAGTGCTTCATCAGCTGCACCAGCTCCCGCTTCTGCTCCCGGGTGATCTGGTTTGCCTTGGTAGCCGGGTCGATGCCCCAGCGCGCCACCATCACCGGCTGCATACTGGACGGCAAAAGCTTGACCAGTGCGCCCTGCGCCGCGTGGTTTGCCAGCAGGGCAAAATCCCGCGTGATGCGGTCATAAAGCTGCTCCTCGCTGAGAGCGGGCTTGAGGTCGATCTCCGCATGATACTTGTGTTTTTTCATGTCGCCCAGATGGCTGGATGCGCTCAAAGTCAGCGGGCCGCTGATGCCAAAATGAGTGAACAGCATTTCGCCCTGCTCGTCAAAAATGGCCTTGCTGTCCTCGAACAGGGTCAGGGTAACGTTTTTCAGCGCCAAGCCCATCATCTTTTTGCAGTCCGCGTCATGGCTCACAAGACTGACCAGACTGGGCACCGGCTCGATGAGGGTGTGCCCGGCCTGCTGGGCCAGTTTGTAGCCGTCGCCGGTAGAGCCGGTGGTGGGGTAGCTCACGCCGCCGGTGGCCACCAGTACGGCATCTGCCCGGTATTCCCGGCCCGAAGTGCCCCGCACGCCGATGCAGCGCAGGGCCGGGCCGGCCTTTTTCTTTTTGGGATGGCGCGGGTTTTCCGGCACAGCGGGGGCTTCCTCCGCTTCCGGCGGCAGCTCTTCCAGCAGCAGCTTTCTGGCACCGTCGTGCACGAGCTCGGCGTCCTGTGCATACCGCAGCAGGGCCTGCCGGATCTCCTCGGCCTTGTCCGACACCGGGAACACCCGGCGTCCGCGCTCCACCTTCAGCTCCACGCCAAGGCCCTCGAACAGTTCCATGGTCTTTGCCGGTGGAAAGGCCCCCAGCGACGAATACAGAAAGCGCGGGTTGGTGCGCACATGGCGCAGAAACTCCTCTGCCGGGCAGTCGTTGGTCACATTGCAGCGGCCCTTGCCGGTGACAAGGATCTTCTGGCCGGGCTTATCCATGTGTTCCAGCACCGTCACCTGATGCCCCTGCCGCACGGCGGCACCCGCCGCCATCAGTCCTGCCGCGCCTGCGCCGACGATCAATACTTTCGCCATCCGTTTTCTCTCCCATCGCCTAATAATACGAGTATATCATACCAGAATCGACACGCAAAAGCAATGTGTTGCCGTATTTCTGCCAATTACAACAGCTGGGCAAGGATGCTGTTCTGCACGATGAGACCCGCCGGGGTCAGGGCAAGGGTACGGCCGTCAAAGCTTGCATAGCCCGCCCGGACGCAGTTTTGCACAAAGGCCAGCTGTGCGGTGGAAAATTCTTTCCCGTAAAGTTTTTTGTATGCATCCAGCGAAAGGCCTTTGCGCAGACGCAGCTGTAAAATAAGGTAGTCCTCTGCGCCGCAGCTGCCGTCCATCACCGGGGCGGCGGCATCGTTCAGGAAAGCGGCGGTGTCCGGCGGGTAGTAGAACCGTCTGCCGCCCATGCAGGAGTGCGCCGCCGGGCCAAGGCCCAGATAGTCGCCGCAGTCCCAGTAAATGAGGTTGTGTCTGCCCTCATAGCCGGGCTTTGCAAAGTTGGAGATCTCGTACTGTTTGTAGCCGTGGTGTTCCAGCTGTTCCACTGCATAAAGGTAAAAATCGGCGGCTTCATCGCCGGTGGGCAGGCCTTCGGGCGGATGTTTACCAAAGGCCGAATCCGGCTCGATCTTCAGCAGATATGCCGAAATATGGGTAGCCCCACCACCCTCGATCAGTTCCAGCGTTTCGTCAAACTCGGCTTCGGTGTAGTGCGGCAGTGCCAGCATGATGTCGCCGCTGATGTTCGCAAACCCTGCCCGCCGAGCGGCGGCAAAGGCAGCCCGCGCCTGCTTTGCCGTGTGCGGCCTGCCCAGTGTGCGCAGCTGGGTATCCCGGGCAGACTGCACCCCGAAAGAGATGCGGTTCACGCCCGCCTCCCGGAAGCCTGCAAGGCTTTCTTCCGTCACCGTCTCCGGGTTTGCTTCCAGTGTGATCTCTGCTCCCGGCATCGGACAGGCCGCATCGATCAGCCGTTTTGCCTGCTCCGGGCGCAGCAGGCTGGGCGTGCCGCCGCCAAAATAAAGGGTGTCCGGCTGCAGAGGTGCTTCCGGCGCAAAGCGGGAAAGCTCCCGCAAAAGAGCATCCACATAAGCTTCCGGTACGCCGCGCTCACCGGGATGGGAATAGAAATCGCAGTATCTGCATTTGGAAAAACAGTAGGGTATGTGTAAATAAAGCCCAAGAGACATACAATATCACAGCCTTTTTCATGAAACGTTCATTTCTATGCAGTATACTATATTCCGTAGACCGGAGCAAGAAAAAAGTGTTCCGGCAGAAAGAGACTGGAGGAGTCCCATATGGATTACAATTACAATGGTTACGATCGAGGCTACACGGAGCCTGCCATGACCTCGGCTGACTATATGAACCGCACCTATCGCTGGATGGCGGTAGGCCTGCTCATCACCTTTGCCGCGGCGTTCGTTACAGCCGCTACCCCGCTGCTGTACGTTGTCAACTCGCTGTATCTGGTGTTCACCATCGCAGAGCTGGTGCTGGTGTATGTGCTCAGCTCCCGCGTGCAGAACATGTCGGTGGGCGGTGCAAGAGCCACCTTCTTTGCCTATGCACTGCTCAACGGCATGGTGCTGAGCTACTACTTCCTGATATTTGATCTGGGCACTCTGGTGCTGGCCTTCCTTGCCACTTCGCTGTACTTCGGCCTGATGGCGGTCTACGGCACTACTACCCACAAGGATCTGTCCGGCTGGGGCCCCAAGCTGATGATGGGCCTGTTCGCGCTCATCATCACCGGCTTTGTGGGCATGCTGTTCGGCATGAGCTTCCTTACCACGGTGCTGTACAGCGCTGTCGGTCTGGTAGTGTTCATGCTGCTGACCGCCTACGACACCCAGAAGCTGAGCCAGATGTTCTCCTACTACGCCTATGACGGTGAGCTGGCCGAGAAGGCTTCCATTTACGGTGCACTGACGTTGTATCTGGACTTCATCAACATCTTCCTGTATGTTGTGCGCCTGCTGGGCATGAACAGCCGCCGCCGCAACTGATTTTTGATCTGCAAGGGCTCTCCCGAAAAGGGAGGGCCTTTTTGTTTGGTAATATCATTTAGAATACCCTCCGCTTCGCTCTGGGTATCAACACAGAAGGCCACAGAGGGAAGATGCATTTTCCGGCTGCAGCCCTTCCCTTGAAAGTGCAGCCCAGCCAGACCCGCAGGTCTGGCTGGGCTGCTCTATTACAAAATATCATTTCCTCTAAATATGCCCAGAGCAACACGGAGGGCATTTAAATAAAAGAATGCATAAAACCTGCCCTGCTGTCCCACACTAAGCCCAGAAGCAATGCGTACACAATGCAGCAGATGGGAGTAACGACAATGGAGCAGATCAAAAAGTTTTTGCGCAGCAGGGGCTTTACACTGGCACTGCTGGCCTGTCTCGTCGCAGCCGCAGCGGCGGGCGTGTGGGCAGTGCGCACCGTGCGGGATGAACTGAAAAAGAGCTACGACGACCTGACGACCCCGCAGGAGGAACCTGCACCGGAGCCGCAGCTCACCCTTGACCCACAGGAGGACGATGTATGGCAGCAGCCCGTGACCGACGCCGCAGAATCTTCGGCAAATGTACCCAAGCCCGCATCCTCTGCGTCCTCTTCTGGGGCGCAGTCTGGCTCTGGTTTGGTGCACGAACCCTCCGCACTGCAGGGCGCATCCTCGCCTGCCAGCAGTTCAGCTGCGCCTGCCTCCACGCAGCCCGTCTCGGGCAGGGTCTTGAACGCCTACAGCGGCGATGAGCTGGTGTACAGCAGCACCCTTGGCGACTGGCGCACCCACAACGGTGTGGACTACGCCTGTGCGCAGGATGCACAGGTGTGTGCTCCCGCCGCCGGTAAGGTGACCGCCGTGGACACCGATGGCCGCTGGGGCAGTGTGGTGTGCATCGAGGACAGCGCCGGGCACCTGTGGCGGGTGTGTGGCACAGCCGACCCCACGGTGCAGACCGGCGATGAAGTGAGTGTGGGCCAGATACTTGGCCGTGCAGGCAGCATTCCCAACGAATGCGCCGAGGAGACGCATATCCATCTGGAAGTACTGCAGGGTGAGCAGTACCTTGACCCGGCAAAGCTGCTGAACTGATGCAGTTCGCCGTATCCCCTGCGTATTTTTCAGTAAAATATTCCAAGCAGCAAAAAATCGGAAAGGCCGTTCTGGTCTTTCCGATTTTTCATTCTATAGGATAGATGCAGGCTCAGGCATTTTCCAGCTCAACCACCGGCCAGCCCAGAAGGCGGATGGCTTCGCGGTCGTGGGTAGCCAGCAAGACAGGCTTTTCTCCGCAGCGCTCCCGCAGCAGCGCCGCAGCAGCGGCAAGGGTGTCCGGGTCCATGCCGGTAAAGGGTTCGTCTAACAGCAGCGTATCGCTGGCGGCCCACAAAGCCCGCAGCAGAGCCGTGCGGCGCTTCTGTCCGCCGGAAAGCCGTGCTGCAGGCAGGGCCAGTGCGGCAGCATCCATGCCAAACTGTTGAAAATCTTTTATGATTTGCTCCTTGTATTGTTCTGCACTGCCGGGCAATACCAGCGTCACGTTCTGCACAGCTGTCAGCTGCGGGCAGAGCCGGTCTTCCTGAAACACTGCTGCCACCCGGCCAACGCCCTGTACTATGCCAGAAGTGGGTTCTTCCAGCCCCATGAGGATGCGCAGCAATGTGGTCTTGCCCCAGCCGCTGGGTGCCCACAGCACCACGGGAGCGTCCACCTCCATGCACAGGTCAGTAAAGAGCGGTACCGCGCCGAACTGCTTTGTCAGGTGTTGGATCTTCAGCATTTTGCCCCCTCCTCTCCCAGCACTGCGCCCACGGCCTTATCCAGTGCAAGCAAGAACAGCTTTTCAAAGCCTGCACTCAGCAGGATGATGACATAGGTCCACGCAAACAGTTCCCCGGTGGAAAGGGTTATCTTGGCGCGGTACAGCGCATCGCCGATGCTGCCGTTGGGCAGGCCGATGACCTCGGCCGCCACGCCGCTTTTCCAGCAGATACCCAGCGCCACGCTGCACCCCTGCCGGAAGGCCGGCAGCACCGCAGGCAGCCAGATCGCCCGCAGGCGGCGGCCTGCAGGCAGACGGAACACCGCCGCCATTTCCAGCAGCTGCACGTCTGCCCCGGCAATACCGGTGCGCACCGCACCGTACAGCACCGGCAGCACCATCAGAAAGCTGATAAGCACCGAAAGGGCGCTGCCCCGCACCCAGACCAGTGCCAGAATGATAAAGCTTGCCACCGGCGTAGCTTTGACCAGCTGCATCACCGGAGCCAGCAGCGCGTCGGCGGCGCTCCACCGGGCGGCGCACACCGCCAGCACCACGCTGACCACTGCGCCCAGCACAAAGCCCAGCAAAATGCGCCCGGAGCTGAAGCCCACCCGCTGCCAGAAATCTGCCCTTGGCAACAGCTGCACCAAGGTGCGCAGCGCCTGCACCGGCGATACCAAAAACACCTCCTGCCCGATGGCCATAGCTGCGGCCTGCCAGACCGCCAGCCAGAACGCCACCGCCAGCAGACGGCGAAAAAATTGCTTGTTCTGCTTCATAAACTGCCCTCTTCCCCTGCCTATTATAAGGTATAGTATACCATACCGCCCCGCAAAGGGGAATGACCTGTGCACCATCTGCGGCGGGTCGGCTCACGCTGTATATACTTTTATTCAATCATCGTATGCTTGACATGAATTTGCATCCAGTGTAAACTGGATACAATATGCGGTGCAACTTTGGCACCGGCGCAGGAAAGAGGGGACAGTATTGACGCAAGCGCTCAAGGGCCGCAAGCTGGTGCTTGTCGGTTTTACGTTGTTTTCCATGTTTTTCGGGGCGGGCAACCTGATCTTCCCGCCCGATCTGGGTGCAAAGGCCGGGGTAAACCTCTGGCCCGCCTTTCTGGGGCTTGCTATCAGCGCCGTAGGTCTGCCGGTTGCGGGGGTCATCGCGGTGGCACGGGCAGACGGTCTGGACAAGCTGGCCGGGCGGGTGCATCCGGTGTTCGCACAGGTGTTCATGATTTTGATCTACCTGTCCATCGGGCCGTGTCTGGCTATTCCGCGCACCGCAAGCACCTCCTTTGCCATGCTCACCCCGCTGCTGGGCAGCAGCGCCGGGCTGCAGCTGGGGTACTCCGTGCTGTTCTTCGGCGCGGCCTTTCTGGTAGCGCTGCGCCCGGACAGGCTCACCCGCTGGCTGGGCAGGCTGCTCTGCCCCTGCCTGCTGGTTCTGATTTTGATCCTGTTCGGCGGCTGTTTGCTACACCCGCTGGCGGCGCAGTACGGTGCGCCCACCGATGCGTATAGTTCAGCGGTCATTTTACAAGGCGTATTGTACGGTTACCAGACCATGGACGCCCTTGCCGCACTGAACTTTGGCGCGGTCATCGCCATGAACATCCGGGCGCAGGGCGTTGCCCGGGAGCAGGACGTGCAGCGCAGTGCCATCCGTACCGGTCTTGTGGCAGGCGGGCTGTTGCTGGCGGTCTATGCCATGCTGGGGCACGCCGGAGCGTTGACCGGTGCCGCCGTGCCCGGTCTTGCCACCGGTGCCGAGGTGCTGACCGTGCTGGCGGAGCGGCTGTTCGGTAAAGCGGGGCTGGTGCTGCTTGCGGCCATCTTTATGCTGGCCTGCTTCAACACCTGTGTGGGGCTGATCGCCTGTGTGGGAGAGTATTTCCACACCCTGCTGCCCCGCATCCCCTACCCTGCTCTTGCCGCCTTTTTTGCCGCTGCCAGTATGCTGTTCTCCAATCTGGGGCTGGCAGAGATCCTGCGCTTGTCCATCCCGGTGCTCAATGCGCTATACCCGGTGGCCATTGTGCTGATCGTACTTTCCTTCGTGCCCGGGCTGGAACAGCGCCGCCGGGTCTACCCGCTGTGCATTGGCTGCACCGCCGTGCAGAGCATTGCCGCCGCGTTGCCGCTTGGCGCACTTTCTGCCCTTGCCAACGCCCTGCCACTGGCGGCACTGGGCTTTGGCTGGGTGCTCCCGGCTGCCGCCGGGCTGCTGGCAGGCATTCTTTTAAGCAGAACTGAAAAATAATAGGAGATTTTACTATGATCCAGCCCATCATGCACGACCCGCTGTTTCTGGCGCAGAAGTCCGCCCCCGCCACCCCGGAGGATGCCCCTGTTGCGCGGGACTTACTGGACACCCTGACCGCACACGCCGACGGCTGTGTAGGCATGGCTGCCAACATGATCGGCGTGCTCAAGCGCATCATCGCAGTGGAGGCCGAGGACGGGTATCTGGTGCTGTTCAACCCGGTCATCCTGAAAAAATCCGGCCAGTACGAAGCCGAGGAGGGCTGTCTTTCGCTGGAAGGCGTGCGGAAAACAAAGCGCTACCAGAGCATCAAGGTGCAGTATCAGACCATGGACGGCAAGCCCCGCATCAAGACCTTTACCGGCTGGACGGCGCAGATCATCCAGCACGAGATCGACCATTGCGATGGGATCTTGATTTAAGTTTTTTTACCACGCACAAAGCCCCCGAGGGTGTGTTCCTCGGGGGCTTTGCTATGCTATAACAGAGATGTCGCAATTTTAGCCTTTAACGCCGCCAAGCGCAACGCCGCGGACGATGAACTTGGACAGCAGCAGGTAGACGACGATGACCGGCAGAATGGCGATAGCCACCATCATGTACACCTTGCCCATATCGAACTTCAGGAAGTCCGCGCTGCGCAGCTGAGCGATCAGGATCGGCAGGGTCTTTTTGTCGGCAGTGTCCAACACCAGAGCCGGGATGAAGTAGTTGTTCCAGCTGGCCACGAAGGAGAAGATGGCCTGCACAGCCAGAGCCGGCTTCATGATGGGCAGCACGATCTTATTAAAGGTATAGAACTCGCCTGCACCGTCAATGCGGGCGGCCTCCACGATCTCCATGGGAAGGGAGGCGTCCAGATACTGCTTCATGAAGAAGAACACGGTAGGTGCTGCAATGCTGGGAACGATCAGCGGGATGAAGCTGTTTTTCAGCCCCATCTTGGAGATCAACTGCAGAAAGCCCAGTGCGGACACCTGTGTGGGCATGGTCATGATGAGCAGGATCAGAGCAAAGGCAGCCTTTTTGAATTTGAAGTTATAGGCGTAGATGCCGTAGGCCGTCAGTGCCGAAAAGTAGACGCTGAGCGCTGCCGAGCAGGCAGACACCAGCAGGCTGTTACGGATGCCGCTTATCACAGGGATGTTGGCGTCCGTAAGCACGTTGCGGAAGTTTGTGATGATGGACTTGCCCGGCATCAGCGAGAAGCCCTTCTGAATCTCGAAGTGGGTGCGGGTGGAGTTGATGATCAGCACATAGAAGAAGAACAGGCACAGAAAGCTGATCAGCACCAGCACCAGATAGCACCACGCACGGCGGGCGGTCAAGATCGCCTTTTCGGACTGGTTTTTAGGCGTATGTGCCATACTTATTTCCCTCCTTTGGCAGCAGCCTTTTTGGCTGCCTTCAGTTCCTTGCGCTGAGCCTTGGTCAGGCCGTCATCTTCCTTGGTCAGCGAGAAGTACACGACGACGCACAGCACTGCACACACAAGGAACAGCACCACAGATACTGCACCGGCCATGCCATAGTTCTTGCTGAACAGGTGGTTGTTCAGGTACATGATCATGGTGGTGGAGGTACGGTCGGGGCCGCCCTTGCCGTTGGTCAAAATCTGCGGCACATCGAACATCTGCAAGCCGCCGATCATGGAGGTGATCATCACATAGACCAGAATGGGGCGGATCAGGGGCAGGGTGATCTTCCAGAACATCTGGTTCGGGGTGCAGCCGTCCAGTTCTGCGGCCTCGTACAGGGTGGGGTCCACGCCCATAATGGCTGCCATCAGCATAATGGTGGTGTTGCCGAACCACATCAGGAAGTTCATCAGGCCCACAAGGCCACGGTTGCCCCACACGGTATTCAAAAAGCTGATGGGGGTCTTGATCCAGCCCATGCTCAGCAGCACTGCGTTCACCGGGCCGTTATCCGAGAACAGGGCGAAGAACAGCATAGCAAAAGCCGAGGCCATGATCAGGTTGGGCATATAGATGACCGTCTTGAAGAAGGTCTGTCCCTTCAGCTTCAGCCGCAGGTCGGTGAACCATGCCGCCAGCAGCAGCGAGACGACGATCTGCGGGATAAAACCGATGATCCAGAGGATCAGCGTGTTGCTGAAATACTTGGGCAGATCGGTCGCGAACAGGGTGATGTAGTTTTTCAGACCCACAAAGTTGGGTCCGATGATCTTCAGACCGCTGCGGTAATACTCAAAAAAGCTGTAATAGATGGTGGATGCCAGAGGGATCAGCTGGAATACCGCGAAGATGATAAAGAACGGTGCAATGAAGATATAGCCCCATTTCGCGTAGCTGATCGACCCTTTCTTCTTTGTTTTTTCTCCCATGAGATCTCCCTCCTGCCGGGTCACAGCAAAACCAAAGGGGCGGGCGAGATACGCCGCCCGCCCCTTTGCTTCAATTTTCAGTTCGGAGTAAAACCGCTTATGCGGGCCATACCACGTCGGTCAGCTCGGGGTACTTCTCCTTGATGGCGGTCTCGAAGTTTGCCTTGGCGGCATCCTCCTCCACGTTGCCGGTGAAGTAATCCTTGAAAGCGTTCTGGAAGCTCTCGTTCAGGCCCTGATCGTACGGGCCGGCGTTGGACATATCGATCTTGGTTGCAGCCTCTGCAAACAGAGCGATGTGGTTCTGGCCGCCGAGGAAGTCGGACTTGTAATCGCTGCTGGCGATCTCGTTCATGGCCTTCTCGTTGTTGGTGTAGTCCTGCGTATCCATGGTGATCTGCTTCATGATGGCTTCATCGCAGGTCAGCTTCAGCATAACGTCCTTGATGGTCTCAAGGTTGTCGCTGCCGGCTGCGCCGCAGATCCAGGTGCCGCCCCAGTAGTAGGGCTGAGGGCCTTCGCACACAGCGTAATCGCCGTAGATACCGTTGCCAACTTCTTCCTTGCCGCCCTCAGCGACAGGAGTCTCCAGCGAGTTGCCCAGCAGGGTGAAGTTGATGCCCCAGGTGGAGTAGAAGAAGCCGAACACCTTACCGGTGGGACCCTGATCGGCTGCCCACTGGCTGTCCCACAGGCTGGACTTGTTGTTATAGCCCTTATCGGTGTACTCCTTGGTCTGATCGACCCACTTCATAATGTTCTCATCAACGGTAACGGTAGTGCCGGTGACCCACGGAGCTGCCACGTTGTTGGAGAAGGTGCGGTATGCATCATCAAAGCCGGACAGCATCTTGTAGCCCTTGGCAGCTGCCTGTGCAGCTACATCATTGAACTTATCCCAGTCGGACAGGTAGGTCTGCACTTCGGCGGGATCATCGGTGCCCAGAACATCCTTGGCAATGCTGCGGCGGTATGCAAACAGACCGGGAGTTGCCTGCCAGGTGGTGCCGCGCTGGCTGCCGTCCACACTAACGATGTCCTTGGTGTACTGGTACTGGCCAGCCAGATCGTCATCGGTCAGGCCGATGTCTGCCTTGACATCCAGAACGTAATCGGAATCCACATACTTCAGAGCATAGTCAGCCTC
>ENA-OUOU01001352-OUOU01001352.1-human-gut-metagenome-genome-assembly--contig:-NODE-1352-length-12927-cov-12.960224_pt1 | contig 12927 bp, 8 predicted proteins | sample MGYA00237936_ERZ548765 | MGnify/ENA primary metagenome ERZ548765 (study PRJEB26490, sample SAMN05356889) | human gut metagenome | biome: terrestrial biome; feature: human-associated habitat; material...
TTAATAGGGATTTGATAAGACGTAAGATTGTGCAGTTAACCTACGCATACTATCAAAACAGCGATCATAACATGGAGAACGCTGAGAAGGAGCTGATGTTTAGTCTCTCCAAGTCATACGATTTGTATAACTACATGTTGCAGCTCATCGTTGCCATCACCCAGGAGGCACGCAAGCGCTACGATGTAGATGTAGCTCGTGCCAAGAGAGAGGGTGAGCAGGAACCTTCACCACGTTTCGCATTCAATAAGTTCGCTCTGCAGCTCGAAGAGAACAAGATGCTGCTCGAATGGATAGATGTTAAGCATTCCAACTGGGATGAGGATATCGAAATGGTGCGCAAAGTGTATACTGCTATTACGTCTAGTGATCTCTATGCTGATTATGTCAGCGGTGCTATCGATGAGGAACTCGCCGATCTCGACGAGTACAGCCGCGACCGTGAGGTATGGCGCCGCATTTACAAGCAGTTCATTCAGAATAATGAAGATCTTGATGCATTCCTCGAGGAGAAGAGCCTCTACTGGAACGATGACAAGGATATCATAGATACTTTCGTATTGAAGACTATCAAGCGTTTCGACCCGGAAGCTAAGGCCAAGCAGGAATTGCTGCCGGAATATAAGGATGCTGAAGACAGAGAGTTTGCACGCAAGCTCTTCCGTGCTACCATCCTCAACTGCGATACCTACCAGCGCTATATGAGCGAGGCTTTGCGTAACTGGGATTTCTCACGTCTTGCCTATATGGATGTGATTATCATGCAGATTGCCATCGCCGAGGTGATGAACTTCCCTGGCATCCCGGCTACCGTCACTATCAACGAGTATGTAGAACTTGCCAAGGCATACAGCACTCCTCGCAGCGGCGGTTATGTTAACGGTATGCTCGACAGCATCTGCCGCGAGCTCATCAGCCGCAACCTCATCCAGAAGGAGATGCCTGAGCGCAAGCAGCATCAGCATGCACAGCACGGCGAACATGCCGGCAAACAGCGCCCAGACAACCAGCACCCAGCCGGCCGTCGTCCGCGCATTCACCGCGCTCCGGGCGAGGGTGAGTAAATAACGGAGGCCTTTCTTGCTGGCCACACCTTATTTATATAATAGAACATAAAATAATAATAGATAATACTTTAACGACATGACAAATTTAGTATTGCAAGCAGCTGCCGGTGGTAGCAGCATGACTTTTCTCATCATGATGGTAGCTATTTTCGCTATCATGTGGTTCTTTATGATCCGTCCTCAGCAGAAGAAGCAGAAGGAAATCCGCAAGTTCCAGAATGCTTTAGCAGAGGGTACCAAGGTGGTTACAGGCGGCGGTGTTTATGGCACTGTTAAGCGTGTTGACCTCGAGGCTAATACCGTTGATGTTGAGATAGCTCGTGGCGTGGTAATCACTGTAGCTAAGGGCTACGTGTTTGCTGATGCAGCTAGTCAGACACCTAATGCATAGTATCAAGAGCATATTAAAAGCTGTCAGAAACTTCCTGTTCAGTGGTCTGAATAAGGAGTTTCTGATTTTTTTGTTCTTTCTCGCTCTCAGCGGCATCTTCTGGCTGATGATGACGCTCAATGAGACTTCCGAGAGAGAATTCAATATTCCTGTGCAGTTAACGGGCGTGCCCCGCAATGCGGTGATAACCGGCGAACTCCCTGATACTATGCATATTACGGTGCGCGATAAGGGATTCACACTCGTTACCTATGCTTACGGAGGCAAGATTCATCCGCTCACATTCCGGTTTGCCAATTATGCCGACGAGGAAACGGGAACGGGACAGATTCCGATGGCTGATGTGCAGAAACAGGTGGCATCCCAGCTCTATGGCTCTACCAAACTGATCTCCATCAAGCCGGCAAAATACGATTTCTTCTTCACCTACGGCTCTTCCAAGCGGGTGCCTGTGGTGTTCAGAGGTAAGATTACAACCAGCAAGAGCTATTATCTGGCACATACCGAATTCCTACCGTCTACGGTTACGGTTTATGCCAACAAGAAGCAGCTCGATGAGTTGGAATCGGTAGAAATCGAGCCGTTCAACATGCGCAACCTGCAGGATACCATTCATCGCAACGTACCTATCAAGAAGATACGTGGCATGAAGATTGTGCCTCAGATGGTGCGCCTGGCGGTATATCCTGATGTGCTTACCGAAGAGTCGGTCGATGTGCCTGTTACGGCTATCAACATGCCTGATAACATGGTGCTCCGTACCTTCCCATCTAAAGTGGCGGTAAGATTCACCATCGGAGCCAGCCTCTTCAGAACCATCAAGCCGAGCCAGTTTAAGGTGGTAGTAGATTATAACGATCTGGCTAACAACCCTTCTGACAAGTGCAAACTCCAGTTGCGCAGCGTGCCGCGCTCGGTGAGCAAGGCGCATCTCGACCTGGAAACGGTAGATTATCTGCTGGAACAGCAATGATAGTTGATAATTGACAGTTTATAGTTGATAGTTTTTCTACTATGATGAAGATTGCGATAACGGGCGGTATAGGTAGCGGAAAGAGCTATGTGTGCCGGATATTGGAGAAACAGGGCATCCGGGTTTACGACTGCGATGCTGAGGCTAAGCGGCTCATGCGCACTGATGCCCGCTTGCAGGCTGGCTTGAAGAAGCTGGTGGGCGAGCAGGTTTACAGCGCAGAGGGCGTTTTGCAGAAGCCCGTGCTGGCTCAGTTTCTGCTGGCTGGCGAGGCTAACAAGCAGGCTGTCAACGATGTGGTTCATCCGGCTGTGGCGCGCGATTTTGAGCAGAGCAGCTATGAGTGGATGGAAAGTGCCATCCTCTTCGATAGCGATTTCTACCGCCGTATCCACCTCGATTTCGTGGTCTGCGTAACGGCTCCCGTCCCGGTCCGCATCCAGCGCATCATGCAGCGCGATCATATCCCGGCAGAGAAGGCGCAGCAGTGGATAGATGCCGTCATGCCGCAGGAAGAACTTGCAGCCCGCTCCGATTTCGAAATCGTGAACGATGGCGAGCAGGATATCGATGCACAGGTAAGGAAATTATTGGATATCATTAATAATAAAGAATAATAGAAAAGACAATGGAAACAATCCTTTCAATTGCAGGCAAACCAGGCCTTTATAAATTGGTATCAAGAGGTAACAGAAACCTCATCGTAGAAACACTCGATGAGACTCACAAGCGTATCCCAGCTTTCGCTACCGACCGCGTAACAAGCCTTGGTGACATCGCTATGTATACAGACGCTGATGAGGTGCCACTTTGGGAAGTGCTCGACAGCGTAAGCAAGAAGGAAGAGGGCAAGCCTAGCACTTTCAACTACAAGAAGGCGCCTGTTGCTGAGCTCCACGCTTATTTTGCTGAGGTTCTTCCTAACTACGATCGCGACCGTGTTCACGACAGCGATATCAAGAAGCTCCTCCAGTGGTACAACATTCTCGCTAAGTACGGCATCACCGATTTCAAGGCTACTCTCGCTCCTACAGAGGGTGAGAACGTAGATGATCGTGCTGAGCAGGTTGCTGAGTAAAGGAAATTGCAGTTAGTTTATACTTAAGGGTGTTCATACTTCTAGAAATAGAGTATGATACACCCTTTTTTTATTCCTTTTCAATCTTTTTCAATTCCTTCTCAAATCTTCTTCGATACATTTCTCCTGCTATGGTCAGACCGAACGGGAAGGCTAACCAGATGCCCAGAATGCCCAAGCCGCAAGGGAAACCTAGGGTGTAGCCCAGCGGCAGGGAGATGACGAAATAGGCGATGAAGGCATAGAGCACCATCGGCTTTACACAGGCGATGCCACGCAGCGCATTGGCAAAGGTATACTGCAGTCCGTCGCCAAACTGATATACCATCAACAGGATAATCAGCGTAGCCACATACGCCTGCACCTCCATATTATCATTAAACCAGCCACCTATCTGATGGCGAAGCAGGAACACCGGCAAACCCATACACAGCGAGAACAGCAGGTTCAGCCGGAACCCGTCGTAGGCATTGCGGCGAACTGCCCCGTAGTCCTTCTGTCCCATAAAATGGCTCACGCGGATAGCCAGCGCAGCCGCCATGCCCGAAAGCACGAGATAGAAGAGCTGCGAGAGGGTAATCATCACCTGATGAGCTGCCAGCGGAATGGTTCCCAGCCAGCCCACCATCACACAGCTCAGCGTGAAGGCAGCCGATTCCATGCCCAGCTGCAGCGCCACAGGCCAGCCCAACCGGTTCATCTCCCTGAAGTCAGCCTTGGTCAGAGAACTGTGCAGAATATCGCGTCTGTATTCCCCGAAATTCTTGCCCGTCATCAGCATGCCCACCATCGCCAGCGCCATCAGAATGCGACTCACCAGCGTCGAAATACCGGCTCCCAGCAAACCCAGTTCCGGGAAGCCCGCCACACCGTAAATCAGTACCCAGTTGCCCAGAATATTGATTACGTTGCCGCCAATCATCGCCCACATCGCCACCTTGGTCTGTCCGAGTCCGTCAAGAAATTGCTTCATCGTGAAGAAAATGCCCATGAAGAGCACCGAGGCGAGGTTTACCAGAAAGTAAGGGCGGATGAGCGAGAGTAGCTCTTCAGGCTGTCCGATGTGCCCCAGATTCAGGTAGAGCACAATGAGGGCGAGGGTGAAGATGAAGCCCGTCAGCATGTTGGCACAGAAGGCATTACGCACTTTCTGTCCGATGCAGTCGGTCCGTTCCTCGCCGTAGAGTCGTCCGATGATAGGAGTGAGTCCGTAGGTGAATCCCATATAGGATACGAAAACGAGACCGAAGATATTGTTCACCAGTCCGGCAGCCGCCAGTTCGGGTGTACTGTGATGGCCTATCATCAGCGTATCAGCAAATCCCAGGATGATGGTACCCAGCTGTCCGATGATGATAGGAATGCCGATAGCCAGCAGTTCCCGGTAGTGATGTTTCCTGTTCGTCGTTATTGATGTCGTATGATTATTCATATTTGCTTTTAATTACTAATCTATTTCCTTTATTCTGCTTAAGAGCATGCAAAGTTACGGCTTTATTCACTAATTACCAAATTTTAAAAGGTAAAAAAGCTATTTAAAGGTAAAAAAGTAAAAAGGTAAAAAGGTAAAAAGAGCCTAGCGGGGTTAAGCTAGCTTGGGGCTCTTTTTACCTTTTTTAGGGGACCAGCGATGGAATCACTGGGAACGGGGACAGGAAGGGGTTAAAGCTTCTTTTTACTTTTTTACCTTTTTACTTTTTTACCTTTAAAAGATGTATGAACTTCCTTCCTCTTTCTGTCCATACGAGGTAGGTGTGGGTATAGGCGGTGCCCAGCTTCTCCTGTGCCCCATCGCAGTGAGGGTCGGGGTGGGTAGAGTAGCGGGTGCGGCTCTTCGCCAGGCCCATGTGGGCATAATCGGCATAGAGCAGATACTGGCCGCTCTGATAGTACTGGATATGAAGGGCACAGAGCTGGCGGTTCAACTCCTGTGCCGTGATACCCAGCTCCTTCGCTATCTGCGTGGTGGTATAGCAGGAAACAGAGTTGAGCACATTGTCGGTGTAGAGCGCCTTCGGCAGAAGATGATCCACCTGATTCTCCAACTGGATGATGTTCTCACCATTCTTGGCGATGCAAACCACCTGTTCGTCTACCACACCGTTCAGCCGACGAATCTCCGTATCCTGTTCTCCGATGAGTTTCTTCTGCTGATCAATCTGCACTTGCTGGTTTTTCAGCAGATTCTCCTTCTCCTTGAGTGTAGCTCTGAGAATCTCTTCAGCATGCCGAATCGTCTCCTCATCACTCTCGCCCTGCTTTACCGGAATATAACCGCCCGTCTTGCGAATCTGTGGCAGCACCTCAGAAGTAACCCAGTTTTTGAACTTCACCGCCGTTGGAAGCTTGGACCCGAGCACCAAAGCATAGAATCCGCTCTCGTTGACGAAAAGCACTTGAGACCATCGCTTAGCTTCACTTCCATCCTTTTTAATACCTGTCACTACCCATGCCCCTTGTTTTAAGGTGTTATGTGGGTTAACGAACTGATATACAGCGTTATAAGATTTCTTGTATCCCAGTATTTCACAGACATCCTTTGCGCAGAACAAAGGCTCCCCGTTTTCATCTATCTGAGTAAGAATCTTACCGAATTCAGGGTTTTCAAACACAACAGCATTACCCGCTGTCTTTTCATTCTTCATCTCTTCTTTTTTTGTTTTATAATTTTTTTCCATGATATAAAAATGTTAAATTGAATGTTGAATGTTGAGTGTTGAATGTTGAATTATTAGTGTTGAGTGTTGAATGTTGAATGTTGATTTTTTGCCTAACGGACTCAAGGGCGCTAGCCTAATTCAACATTCAACACTCAACATTCAACATTACAAAATCGTTCCCCAAATGCTCTCATCCCTGTCTCTCGCAGCGGTGATGGCATTGATGAGGCGGTGGAGCCAGATGCGGGAGTTCACAACCATGCCCTTCACACGGTTCTCACCCACCAGGATGCAGCCCTGCGTATCATCGGGATAATTGCCGGCATGAATGCGGATGCCCTCAAAATTGGGGACACCCAACAGCAGCGGCAACCACATCTGAAACCTCGGCGACTTGCTGATCACCAGCGGATAAGTACCCTCAGGTATCGCCGTCTTGCCCTTCATCTTCTGCGCCTTCTTGCCCGATACACGCCCCAACCGCACATTCTCCTCGGCAGGACTTAGCTCCACACCCAGAAGATTGCGCCAGCACGGCTCCATCGTATCACAGAAATACGAATCCGCATTCAGCTTCTCCGATGGCACCTCGCACACCGTCTTCAGCCCCCTGCACTTGTCCACACTCTCAATCGTGCGCTTCTTCACATCCTCATCCTTCAGGATGTAAAGGCGACCTATCGTGTAGGTCTTCTTCTTCGCTATACGTTTTAAAACTATCTGCATAAGTAAAAATAAATTTAAGATTCAATAACCATACCGTCGTGGCGGTACTTCAGCTTCTCAAAACTGTCACAACTGTCACAACTGTCACGCTTGCCCGTATACTGATACGCCCGCCTGATGTAATTCCGGTGCAGCCACTGCCTGATCATCATATCGGTACCCTTCGCATCCAAACCATGCTCCAGCCGGATGGCAAGCAACTGCGCAGCCGTAAAGTTATCGGGCAGTATCTGTAAAAGATTCTGAGGTCCACGCTTCGAACTCTTCTGCGCCATAATGTTCTCCTTCGCAATCATGTCGCCGAAGAACCGCATCTTGCAGTACAGGTCATACTGCTCGCTCCAGCGGATAAACTCGTCAATCTCCGGCTCCCACTTGCAACCATTGGCTACATACAGCACACACGCCTTCAGGTAAGCGATGACGTTGGCGCGGAACGAGAGATTCTCAAACGTCCTGTCCTGCGACAGCCGGGCAAACTCAGCATTCTCATCCTTCAGTTTGAGGGCAAGCTGAAACGCCTCCTTACACTCAATCAGGCCCGTTACTTTGTTCAGATTTTCGATGTAAGGCCGTAGCGCCTCACGGTACGATTCATCATAAGTTCCGTAAACAGGCATATCCTCGCCGATTTCCCTTTCGGGGATGGTACAGAAGTTGATACGGCTGATAGGACCATCGGTAAGAACCTTAGAGAAGTAACGCTGCCCCTTCTGGATGGTGGTAGATGCATTCCAGTTGAACCGGATGGTAACACGCTCCGTGACACTCATCGTTCCCACGCGAGTTTGTCCGTATTTATTACCCGGGTCGGCTGCCAGACACATGATACGGAACTGCTGACTTCCGCTGCCCTTGAGCGCATCAAACTGGTCGAGCTCATTGAGCGAAGTATAGAGGAAATGTTCCTGCGCTTCAGCCGTTCTCATCACGAAAGCCGGGTTCGTCATATCCGCATCAATCTCTTGGATAATCAGGTTTTCAGGTCTCTTGCGCTTATCCTTGTTGGCACCCTTGCGCAGCATCTCATCCTTCCACGCCTTTTCGCGCTTCAGGTTCTCAGCATCTCTCAGCCTGATATCCTCCATAATGAAATCGATGGGCCTGTTCACGCTGCTCTTACCCGCTCCGGTACCCGCAAGCAGCAGCGTCATCAGTCTCGCCTCGTGCTCCACGTTGTCAATATACCGGAACCTCGTTTTCCAGAGATGCGTAGCCAGCGGCGGGAAGATAGCGTGCGCCACAGCCGGCTTATAAATTTCCGGCGTCCTCGATATCAGCAGCTCCACCAGCTTCGGCAGTTTCTTCGGCATCTCCGGCGGGTCAGGATAATCCTCCCCGGTACTTTGAACTTGGAGATTCGAACCTTGAACAGCATGATTACCATCTGCCCTATTAACTTTCAACTGTAAACTGTTAACTTGCTGGCTGGCCTTCTGCTCCGCAAGTGCATTCACCCTCATCACTTCCCTCGACATCGGCTTCGTATTGTCAGCATATTTCGCATAGAAGTCGTGAATCAGCTGATGGCAGTCGTTCTCCTGATAGTAGCTCGGCATTTTCACCCTCACCACCTTCATCAGTTTCTCTTCCTCCATCACCCTCGAAGCACCGGCGCTCATGATAGCCAGCAGCGAGGAGTGTCTCGACCCCACGGTATCAATCTCCATACCCCCGAGTCCGGCAGCCTGCGTAAAGAGGTCAAACGCAATCAGATTCTTCTCTCTGGCTTCCAGTCCGCCAGCATTCTGATTGCCTCCAGAATCCCCGATATGAGGAGCATCAGCACCATGGCTATCACCAGGTTGGGCAGGCTGAACAGCAGAGCCAGCAGAAACAGCAGGATTGCCGTCGTTGCCCGATAGTCTATTATTTTCATTATTCTTACCATTGCTATTAACTTTTAACTGTAAACTATTAACTTTCCCTCTTCCGTCCACGGTCAGTCCGCGGTCCAGATACGCCTGCCTTCGTATCAGAATCTCCTTTTCGCTCAGCACGGCGCACCACATCTTCGACCTGTAGATTTCCGAGTCCTTATCCGTAAGATAAATCATTCTCTCGGGTGTGATGCAGCTCTCGTCATACGGCACCCCCAGCGCCTCGCAATACGCCTTCTGCGTCTCCTCGATGGTCATTCCCACCGGCAGTCTGATACCGATGTGCAGTTTCTTCCGGGCACTGTAGCAGAGGTGCAGCAGCGAGCCGTTCCAGATGCTGTCAGAGCAGTTCAGCTCCCTTGCCTTCTCGATAGCCTTGTCTACATACTCCCTGTCATCCACGTCGATGATAGTCTGGAACATGAAGCTCTCGGGCTGGGCATTCTCCTGTCTGCGCACATTGTTCTTGAAAATGCCGTAGTGGGGACAGAAGAAAGGCAGTTCGCTCTTCAGCCTGTCCTGCGCCTTCTTCACCGCCTCTGCATCGTTGGCATTCATCTTCGGGATAGGCAGTTCGCCCCTGATCTGCTGAATCATCTTCCTGATTTCCGGCGATGCAATCACCTTGTCATACACCGCCATACTGTTGGAAAACACCTTTCCCTTATTGCCCTTGCGATAAGGGTTCAGTGCAATTACATGTTGTGTTTCTGTCATGTTATTTCGTTAATAAAAGATTGGTTTGTGGGGTAATCCCCTCTTCCGTTTTCACCACTCTCAGCCGCCTGTAAGAAGGAGGACTGAACACATACGCTTTCACTTCCATCATTTTAAATAATTTAGAAGATTGGGGGCTCCCACCATGGTTGATGTGCAGATACACAAAAGCCCCCGAAACTCAGACCGCATTGGTTCTGAATTCCGGGGGCAAAGGTAAGGCAAATTTCTCGCTTCTACCTAGTACGTACTATGTACGCGTACTAGTACTACCTGCCAGATTAGCCTCTGATAGCAGGCATCACTTTTTCGAGGAAGGGAATCGTTTTCTTCTGTTCCATTCCTCGGTTGTAGGCGGCTCTCATCGAGTTCGGATTAGGACCCCAATAATTGCCGAATACGCTCCATATATTATCGATTTTCAACTCTGTACCTATCTGGTTGGCAAGGATGGCAGCTTCGGATGAAGACAGTCCTGAAGGCATGAAATTTTCGGTTACCAAGCCTATCTCTATCAGGTTGTTCTTTATCCTCTGAGCCTTTTCCGTTTTCAGCTCTTCCGGCATCTCAGAATTTCTGCATGAGTTTTGTTCACAGGCATTGCTGCCATAATAGTTTTCCACATGCTCGAAGTACGAGCTACCAGCGTTCATGATGATCATTCTTTGTCCAGACATTTCTCATCCTCCTTTCCCTGATAGTTGTTCATGTGCTCGATGTACTGTCCACCATTCACCTGGATGGTATTGTTGATAACGATGGTAAAGTGCTTTATTACGAAGCGAATAAATTTCCTATAAAAAAAAGTTTCATCTTCTTTTGTGTCTTTAGGTTGATTAACTGTTTCCGCCTCATTTTAGCAGAGGACGTGTGTTTGCGCTAACGTTTTTAGCGTAAGCCGCTGGAGGCTGCCGAGCGCCTACTATCCGTAAGGTGTGGGGGCGGGTAGGATTGTGTGTTTACTTTCTGGTTGTTGATATGGCATTAAGTTGATACTTGGTCGCAGATACCTGGCATCTCGACCGATTGTTTGTTGTTATGGCATACGACAGCTTGCTTAGGAATTCTCCTAAGCTTCCGAAACATCTCTCCTTCATAAAGTCGAGGTGATTGCTTCTGATATGCCTCATTTTTTTCATAATTAAAAATTTCGTGCAAAGGTAATAAAAAACATTCAAATAACCAAATAAAAAGTGAGCTCTATAGAGCTCGCTTTGATTTAATATTTATTATACATACGTGTGATGTTTTTAACAGATTAAACGCCATTCTCCCTCACGCATCCCTGCAATTCCCCTCACGCCCCTGCAATTCCCCTCACGCCCTGAAGGGGCAGAAGCTCCTAGCCCAGGGCATTCGCCCTGGGTATTCATGTCCGCACGCCTGGCGCCCTGAAAGGGCAAAAGCTTTGTATGGCGCCCCGAATATGATAAATAAGCCGAAAAAAATAGGAGAAAAGATGATGTAAATGGATTCTTTTTTGTACTTTTGTACGCAATTAAAGAAATGCAAGACTTATGGAATCTAGATTCTTGACCAATTATACAGAGACAACCTTCCTGTCTACCATTCAGATGAACTTGCGCCGCTGCAAGTCATTTGCTTTTTCAGTCAGCTTTATCAAGAAAGCCGGCCTGGTACTCTTGGCTAAAGACATTAGTGCTGCTATAGAGCGTGGAGCTAAAGGAAGAATTATCACTTCTACTTATCAGAATTTTACCGATGTAGAATCGTTAAACTACTTTTTGAGTTTGGCACAACATCCTAATTTTGAGTGTCATCTGGACGATGAATGTTTCCACGATGAGAAGAACTATTTTACCAATGGTTTCCATTCTAAAGGCTATATTTTCGAGCTAGAAGATGGGGTAGAAATGGTTGTTGGTTCTTCTAATATCACACGCTATGCTTTGCTGAAAAACATAGAGTGGGATTTGGTGGTGAATTGCAAGCATGATACCGAGGCTTATCTTGATGCAATGAATGAATTTGAAAGCCTATGGAATCAGACGTATGAATTATCGCAGGATAGAATTAAAGAATATTCTACCAAACTCAGTTTTGCTATTGAGCATTGGGATATGGATTATGATATGGCGGATTCTGAAATCAAACCTAATTATATGCAGCGTAAAGCACTTAGGGAATTGAACAGGTATCGTGCCATCGGTCAGGAGAGGGCTTTGGTGATTTCTGCCACAGGTTCAGGAAAGACGTATCTGGCAGCATTCGATGCGCTCAATTTTAACCCCGACAGATTGCTCTACATCGTACATGAAGGCTCTATCTTGAAGAAATCCCTGGAGACATTCCAAAAGGTCTTTGGTGGCTCTAAAACCTGCGGTCTGTATAATGCGGAGGCAAAGGAAACAGGTGAGGATTTCCTGTTCTCTACCAATGTTTCGATGTGCCGTTCGCTCGAACTCTTTGATAAGAAGGAATTCGATTATATCATCATCGATGAGTGTCACCATGCTGTAGCAGACAGTTATCGGAAAATCATCGACTATTTTGAGCCGGAGTTCCTGCTGGGCTTGACAGCTACCGAGAACCGAATGGATAATCAGGATGTAGTAGAGATTTTCGGCAATAATATCCCATACGAGTTACGGCTTCGTGATGCCATCATCAATGATCTGATTGTGCCTTTCCACTATTATGGAATTCGTGACGAACTGGTTGATTATGGGTTGACAGCATCTGGCGAACGCCGTTTGATTTCACAAATTTCTACACCTGAAAACTGTGAGTTTATCCACCAGCAGATAGAGAAGCATCGAATGGGAAACCAGAAGCTGAAGGCGCTGGCTTTCTGTAGAAATATCCAGCATGCCAGAATGATGGCTGATAATCTGGGTGATTATTACCATACAGCTTTCTTGAGCGGTAAGAACAAGACCGGTGAACGTATTCGTGCTTACAATGATTTACAGGATGAAAACCGGGATTTGGAAATCTTGTTTGCTGTAGATATCCTGAACGAGGGTGTGGATATTCCTGGTGTCAACATGGTGCTCTTTCTGCGCCCAACGGAATCGAGTACCATCTTCTTGCAGCAATTGGGTCGAGGTCTTCGTAAGTATACAAACAAGCCTTATGTTACGATACTCGATTTCATTGGCAACAGCCATAAGCGTAGCGTTCATATAGCCTTGGCGCTAGGCAGTCTTTCCCGTAATTCTATTTTGGAAAAGAAACTCTTGAAGTTCATGGTAAGGAATGATTTCAAGAGCTTGGGCTTGGATAAATATGGCGTTGAGGTACACATCGATGACCTTTCCAAAGAGGAAATCATCGACAAGATTGAGAGCGAGAATTTCAACCGCATTAACTATCTGAAGATGGATTATCAGAACTTCAAGGCATATCTGAAAACTCCGTCTTATCCATCGCACATGGATTATATGAATAGTGATTATGCTCCTAATCTCTTGA
>ENA-OUOU01001353-OUOU01001353.1-human-gut-metagenome-genome-assembly--contig:-NODE-1353-length-12915-cov-3.718663_pt1 | contig 12915 bp, 8 predicted proteins | sample MGYA00237936_ERZ548765 | MGnify/ENA primary metagenome ERZ548765 (study PRJEB26490, sample SAMN05356889) | human gut metagenome | biome: terrestrial biome; feature: human-associated habitat; material...
CGTGAAGCTCGATACACTCGAGATTGGAAAGGACGCCGTTGTCGCATCGGTGGCATCGGACGATCAGGCACTCCGACAGCATATTTTGGATATGGGTCTAACGCCGGGCACCGAAGTCACCATGATGAAGTACGCCCCCATGGGCGACCCGCTCGAGATTCGCCTGCGTGGCTACGAGTTGACACTGCGCAAGGACGATGCCGCTCGCATCGAGCTCGTGGGTATTCACGACACCGATACGGGTCCGCGCGCTAACGCCGCAATCGGCACGACGGAGCATCCGGCCCTGGGCGAGGGGACGTATTCGCCCCGTGCGGCAAAGACGGCCGTGCCCGAGGGCGCGCCGCTGCACTTTGCCCTCGCCGGCAACCAAAACTGCGGCAAGACCACGTTATTCAACCAGCTGACGGGCTCCAACCAGCACGTCGGTAACTTTCCCGGCGTGACGGTCGACCGCAAAGATGGAACCATCCGTAACCATCCCGAGGCGAGCGTTACCGACCTGCCTGGCATTTACTCCCTGTCGCCGTACACAGGCGAAGAGGTCGTGAGCCGTCAGTTCATCCTCGACGAGCGTCCGGACGCCATCATCGACATCATTGACGCTACCAATATCGAGCGTAATCTGTACCTGACACTGCAGCTCATGGAGCTCGACCGTCCTATGGTCATCGCGCTCAACATGATGGACGAGGTGACGGCCAACGGCGGCGCCGTGGACGTCAACCTGCTCGAGAGCCTGTTGGGCGTGCCTGTTGTTCCCATTAGCGCTGCCCGCAACGAGGGCATCGGCGAGTTGGTGGACCACGCCCTGCACGTGGCACGGTTCCGCGAGCGCCCTGGTCGCCTGGACTTTTGTGCGCCCGACGGTCCGGACGGCGGTGCGCTGCATCGCTGCATCCACGGTATTGCTAACCTGATCGAGGACCATGCCGTGACGGCGCACATTCCGGTGCGCTTTGCGGCGACCAAACTGGTCGAGGGCGATGAGCTGGTAACTGAGGCGCTTCACCTGGATCGCAATGAGCTCGACGCTATCGAGCACATCATTACCCAGATGGAGGGCGAGGCCGGCACCGACCGTCTGTCTGCGCTGGCCGATATGCGTTTTAGCTTTATCGGCGACGTGTGCGGGCGTTGCGTCGTCAAGCCGCACGAGAGCCGCGAGCACGTGCGCTCCGTCAAGATTGACCGCATCCTGACAGGTCGTTACACAGCCATTCCGGCGTTCCTGGTGATCATGGGCCTCGTCTTTTGGCTGACGTTTGGCGTGATCGGCGCGGCGTTGCAGGGACTTATGGAGGATGGCATCGCTGCCGTCATCGCCTCGGCTGATGCGGGTCTCAAGGCGTTCGGCACCAACGACGTGGTGCGCTCGCTGGCTGTCGACGGCGTGCTTACGGGTGTGGGTAGTGTACTGACCTTCCTGCCGATTATCGTCGTGCTCTTTTTGTTCCTCTCCATTCTGGAAGACTCGGGCTACATGGCGCGCGTGGCCTTTGTCATGGATAAGGTGTTGCGTCGCTTTGGCCTGTCGGGCCGCAGTTTCGTGCCCATGCTCGTCGGTTTTGGCTGCACCGTGCCGGCTATCATGTCGACCCGTACGCTCCCATCCGAGCACGACCGCAAGATGACGGTCATGCTCACGCCGTTTATGAGCTGCTCAGCCAAGCTGCCGGTTTACGGCTTGCTGTGCGGGGCGTTTTTCCCGCAGGCGACAGTTCCCGCCATGGTCTCGCTCTATCTGATTGGCATTGCGGTTGGCTGTATCGCGGCTTTGGTGCTCAACCGCACGGCATTTAAGGGCGACCCGGTGCCGTTTATCATGGAGCTCCCCAATTACCGCCTGCCGAGCGTCAAGACGACAGTGATGCTGGCATGGGATAAGGCCAAGGACTTCATCACCAAGGCCTTTACCATTATCTTTGCCGCGACCGTGGTCATCTGGTTCCTTCAGACGTTCGACATCCGCTTTAACGTGGTCGCCGACCAGTCGCAAAGCCTGCTTGCCGGTCTGGGTAGCATCATCGCGCCGGTGTTGGCCCCGCTCGGCTTTGGCGACTGGCGCGCCTCGACGGCGCTCGTCACGGGGCTCATTGCCAAGGAGAGCGTCATCTCGACGCTCACGGTGCTTTTGGGCGCAACGTCGCCCGCGGCACTGTCAGCCATGTTTTCGCCGTTTACCGCCTACGTGTTCCTGGTCTTTACGCTGCTGTACCCGCCTTGCGTGGCGTCCATCGGCGCCGTCAAGAGCGAGTTGGGCGCACGCTATGCCGTGGCCGTATTCGCGTTTCAGGTGACGGTCGCCTGGGTCGTGGCGTTTGTCGTGCATTCGGCGGGCATATTGCTGGGGTTGGCTTAGTTATGAATTGACGGCGCAACCTCTGTGTATCGAATTGTTTTCGGCCCCGCATCTGTTGCTGACGGATGCGGGGCCGTTGCTATATAATCGCCTCCGCTCAAAATGATTGGAGACGTTATATATGAGTCAGGCAAGGCAAGACGGCATCACGCTCAGGCAGTGGCTCCCGCTCGTCGGGCTCACCTGCTGTGCGTTCGTGTTCAACACGTCGGAGTTTATGCCCATCGGCCTTTTGACTGATATCGCCGCGTCGTTCTCGCTCACCGAGGCCCAGGCGGGCATCATGATCTCGGTCTATGCCTGGGGCGTCATGCTGCTGTCGTTGCCGCTCATGGTGTTCGCTTCGCGTTTCGAGTTCAAGCGGATGCTGCTGGGCGTGCTTGCCGTGTTCTCGCTGGGCCAGTTCCTGTCCGCCTTGGCACCGACCTATCCCATCTTAGTCTGCGCGCGCCTGGTGGTTGCCTGCGCGCACGCCGTGTTCTGGTCGGTCGCTTCGATTATGGCGTCGCGCCTGGCTGACACACGCCACGGGGCGCTCGCCATCAGCATGATCGCCACGGGCTCTTCCATCGCACAGATCTTCGGCCTGCCGCTCGGCCGCGCCATTGGCCTGGCCGTGGGCTGGCGTATGACGTTTGCCGTGGTCGGGGCGCTGTCTGCTGTCGCGGTCGTCTACCAGGCCACGGTGTTCCCCACCATGCCGGCGGGCGAGCGTTTTACGCTCAAGCAGCTGCCCGAGCTGCTCAAGAACCCGTTCCTCATCGCGCTCTATGTGGTCACGGTTTTCATGGCAACAGGCTATTACGCGGGCTACAGCTATATTGAGCCCTTCCTGGCTCAGGTCGCGCACGTCGATGCGAGTGCCATTACCATGACGCTGACGGCGTTCGGCTGCTCCGGTCTGCTGGGAAGCTGGCTGTTCGGCCGCCTGTTCGACGGGCATCGCTTCCCGTTCTTGGCTATTACGCTCTCCGGCGTGCCGGTGGCTCTGCTGCTTATGGCCCCCGCAGCCTCGGCGCTCGTGTTGGTGCTTGCTGTCTGCGCACTGTGGGGTTGCTGCGCCACGGCCTTTAACGTGGCGTTCCAGGCCGAGCTCATCAAATACACGCCGGCGGATTCGTCGGCTGTTGCCATGTCGATCTTCTCGGGCCTGTTTAACCTCGGTATCGGCACCGGCACCGCGATCGGCGGCGCCGTGGTTTCGGGTCCCGGTATCGCTTGGATTGGCTTTGCGGGCGGGGCGATTACCGTCGTGGGCGTCATCCTCGCCATTACGGTGCTGTTCCCGGCCATACGCCGCGCAAAGCCCGTCGCCTAATCACGTCCCTTCATCAGTTGCGGTGAAATACGGACTGTTTGCCTGGCTTATTGGCCCCAACAGCCCCTATTTCACCGCAACTTATTTTGGGGGAGAGGATATAAGCTGGGCATACAATGGATGGCGTTGTGTTGAGCTTACCGGGAGGCTGCTATGTGGGCATACGAGACGACGTTCTATCAGGTCTATCCGCTGGGCTTTTGCGGAGCTCCGCGCGAAAACGCCGCGCCCGTTGCCGAGGATGAACTCGCCCAGGCTGCCAACGCCGCGCCTAACCCCGATGCTCCCATTATGAAAATCGCCCAATGGGCCGACTACCTGCAGAAACTCGGCGTTGGCGCTGTGCTCATCAACCCGCCGCTCGAGTCTGATAGCCACGGCTACGATACGCGCAGCCTGCGCCATCTCGACCGTCGCCTGGGCGGGGATGCCGATTTCGCCGCCGTGTGCGAGACACTGCATACCCATGGCATTCGCGTGGTGCTCGATGCCGTCTTTAACCATGTGGGCCGTGGCTTTTGGGCCTTCCGCGATGTGCAGGAGCGCAAGTGGGACTCGCCCTACAAGGACTGGTTCCACATTAGCTTTGACGGCGACTCCTGCTATGGCGACGGCTTTTGGTACGAGGGCTGGGAAGGCCATTTTGAGCTCGTGAAGCTCAACCTGCAAAATCCCGCTGTGGTCGATTACCTGCTCGAGTCCGTGCGCCGTTGGGCTGACGTGTTTGGCGTCGACGGCCTGCGCCTGGACGTTGCCTATATGCTCGACCGCGACTTTATGCGCCGCCTGCACTCCTTTACCCGTGAGCTCAAGCCCGACTTTGTGCTGATCGGCGAGACGCTCCACGGCGACTACAACCAAATCGTCAACGACGAGATGCTCGACTCCTGCACCAACTACGAGTGCTACAAGGGCCTGTACTCCAGCTTTAACTCGGTCAACATGTTCGAGATTGCCCACTCGCTGCATCGCCAGTTTGGCGGCGATCCGTGGTGCATCTACCGCGGCAAACACCTGCTGTCGTTTGTTGACAACCACGATGTGCCGCGCCTGGCGAGCATCCTCACCGACAAGTCCTGTCTGCGTCCCGCCTACGGCATGCTCTTTGGCATGCCGGGCATCCCGTGCGTCTACTATGGCAGCGAGTGGGGGATTCCCGGCGAAAAGGGCGGCCCCGATGGCGACTGGGCGCTGCGCCCTGCGCTCGATGAGCCTGCGCCCAACGAGCTGACGGCGTTCATCACGCAACTCGCACACCTTCGCTCGGCCGACGACGCGGCTGCCCGTGCTCTCAACTACGGTGCCTATCGCAACGTGGTGATCCAGAACAAGCAGCTGCTGTTCGAGCGCGCCTGCGACGACGCGACGGTGCTCGTGGCGGTCAATGCCGTGAACGAGCCCTATACCTTTGGAGCCGGTGAGCTCAACGGCTCTTTTGCCGACCTACTTGCCGACGGCGCGCCTACAGTCGAGCTAGCGGGTGCCCTTGAGCTTGCACCCTACGAGGTGCGCTATCTGCTGAGAGCCTAGCCCATGCCTGTGTCTGACAAGGGCTATCAACATATTGAGCATGGGTTTGAGCCCGTGTTCGACCAGCACTCGCGCGTTTTGGTGCTCGGGTCGTTTCCCTCGGTGCTTTCGCGCGCCAATGCCTTTTATTACGGCAACCCTCAGAATCGCTTTTGGCGCGTGATGGCCGCATGCCTTGGTGTTTCTGTACCGCCCAACGAGGGCGACGCTCTGGCAGGCAGCGAGCCAGCGACGCTCGATGCCTCGGTTGCTGCCAAGCGGGCCATGCTGCTGAACGGCGGCGTGGCCCTGTGGGATGTGATTGAGAGCTGCGACATTAAGGGCTCGAGCGACGCGAGCATTCGCAACGTTGTGCCGGCACATATCGAGCGCATTACCGATGTCACGCCGATTGAGGTCGTTATCTGCAACGGCGGCGCGGCCGGGCGGCTCTACAAACGCTATCTACAAGAGCGGACGGGGCTAGCTGCCATCGTGCTGCCGTCGACGAGTCCTGCCAACGCGGCGTGGCGTTTGGAGCGGCTTGTCGAGCGTTGGAGTGAAGCCGTTGACTGGGCAGCTTATTAATTTAGATTATTGATTGAGTGCGGGCGCCGAGGTGTTTCAGAACGCCTCGCCAGATCGGCGCGGGCACGGCTGGCTCGGCGCAAACCATGCCGTCGGCGTCGACGTTGGCGGCATTGCCACCGCCAAGTCGCTGTGCATGCTTGACGGAGCAGCCCATGCGCACAGCGCCCACAAGCTTATCCATCGCTTCCGAAAACGGTCGCCGCAAGAGTCCCATGCGCGGGGAGCGACGAAGCGCCGCAATGCCGCTGCCGGCGCAGATGGCAACGCCGCCACACCACAATTGGTCATGGCGCTCACATGCCTTGTGCAGGCGAACGGCGGCCCCACGCGCCTGCTCAGTGCCCTCTTGTGCGGCTCGAATCGCGGCATAAACGCGCGTTCCCGTACCGCCAAAGCGCTCAAGCGTCTGCTCGATAGCTGTCAACGTCTCATCGTCAGCCACATCTTCAATGGCTAGCACGATGCCATCGACTGCACCGGTGTCATTTGCCTTCAAGTCGACTGGGCGGGGGAGTACAGTGCCGGAAAGCTGTGCATAGGCGGTGATGGCATCCTGCAGGTCCCAGAGCAAAAACTCAAGATCGGCGCTATTGGGAATGCTGATATACGCAATGGTCTGCAACGTTTTTGGTACATCGCCGCGCGCAATCGTCTCCATACCGCCTCCTTTCCGGTTGGTTTCCGTTTAGGTTACACCGTCTGGTGGCGCCCCGCCGCGCTATCCTAGTGCAACCCTTACGAAAGGAACGCCATGCGTCTGCCCATGAATACCTCGCTTGCCACGCTCAAGCCCTCCGGCATCCGTCGGATCAATGCGCTCGCCGCCCAGCATCCGGGGTGCATCGCGCTTGCGCTTGGCGAGCCTGATTTTCCCACGCCCGATGTGATTAGCGCCGAGGTGACCGCCGCGCTGGGCCGCGGCGACACGCACTATCCGCCCAACAACGGTCGTCCCGCCCTGCGCGAGGCGCTGTCTGCCTACATGGGGGACGCGGGCCTTACGTTTTCGGCCGACGAGGTCATCCTGACCGACGGCGCGACCGAGGCCCTGTCGGCAACATTCATGGCTATGCTCAACCCCGGCGACGAGGTCATTATCCCCACGCCGGCCTTTGGCCTGTACGAGAGCATCGTCGTGGCCAACCACGCCAAGGCGGTCTTTTTGGACACGGAGCCCGCGCAATTCCAGATTGACGAGGACGCGCTTCGTGCCTGCGTGACGCCGGCGACCAAGGCTATCGTCATCTGTTCGCCCAATAACCCCACGGGCTGCATCCTCAACGCGGCCTCGCTCGACGCCGTGGCGCGCGTGGCAGAGCAGGCGGGCATCTACGTAGTCTGCGACGACGTATATAACCGCCTGGTCTACGTGGGCGGCTACGAGCGATTTGCCCAGCGCCACCCGGAGCTGCGCGATCAGACGGTGGTCATCGAGAGCTTCTCCAAGCCCTGGGCCATGACCGGTTGGCGCCTGGGCTGGCTCGCAGCGGCAGCTCCCGTCATCGCCGAGATCGCTAAAGCTCACCAATACCTAGTATCGAGTGCCGTCTCCTTCGAAATGGACGCCGCAACGCGAGCCCTGACCGTCGACCCAACCCCCATGCTCAAAGTCTACCGAGCCCGCCGCGAAAGCGTACTCGCAGCCTTAAACGCCATGGGCCTCGACGTAGTGGAACCAGCCGGCGCTTTCTACGCCTTCCCGAGCATCAAGCAATTCGGCCTAACCAGCGAAGACTTCTGCATCAAAGCCATCAAAGAAGCCAACGTAGCCCTAGTCCCGGGCGACTGCTTTGGAACCGAAGGCCACATCCGCCTAAGCTACTGCGTCTCCGACCAAGATCTGGACGAAGGCCTAAATCGCCTGTCCACCTTCGTCGCAACGTTGTAGCCCAAAGGGACGCAACCCATCAGCCCACCGACATAAGGGTTATGTGTGGGGCGCGCCGCTCAACGGACGCGAGGATTCGCAGCAAAGTTACCGTAGCTCCGACCCGAGGGGACGGGCCGAGATTTTCGTAGATTCCGCACGAGCCGAAGAGCACTAAATGTGCTCTTCGTGCGAGCCCAGGACTTGACCGAGCGAAAACCTTGCGCCTGGCCTTCGGCGACGCGTGCTGGATGGTGGAATTGTGTGCAGCCCGGTTTTCCGTTGACCGACGCCGGGGTCCCCGCCATAATACTTTCGGTTCACGCACGAATCCGCTGCCAGAGACAGCCGGCGCAAACGGGTCTTACCCGCGAGCTTAATGGGATATCCCGCCAGCCGAGGTGGTCGAGTAGATATGTCTTCTCGCCCCCGTCGCTCATGCAGCGCGGGGGCTTTCTTTTTGGACATGCCCCCGTCACGTCCTTGTGGCGGACCGTGCCCGGAAAGAATTCGAGGAGGTGTAATTCATGCCCCAGCAGTACAAAATCGACAAGGTTGCAGAGATCGAGTCCCGTATCGCCGAGAACGCCGGTCTGTTCGTCGTCAACTACAACGGTCTGACGGTTAAGCAGGCTCAGGAGCTGCGTCATCAGCTTCGCGAGTGCGGCGCCGAGATGAAGGTCTACAAGAACAACCTGGTCAAGATCGCTCTCAAGAACCAGGAGCAGCCCGAGCTCGACGAGATTCTCGCCGGCCCCGTCGCTTATGTGTTCTACGAGTCCGAGCCGGTCGAGGCCGCTAAGGCCCTTAAGGACTTCTCCGCTAAGTCCAAGGGCGTCCTTGAGATCAAGGGCGGTATCTCCGACGGCAAGGCCGTTTCCGCTGATGATGTTAAGGCTATCGCCGAGCTGCCCACCAAGGATCAGCTTCTCGGCCAGATCGCCGGTCTCATCTCCGGTTTCGCTCGCGACATCGCTGTCTGCGTCAACGGCGTTTCCTCTGGTCTCGCTCGTTCGATCCAGCAGGTCTCCGAGCAGAAGGCAGCCTAGTCGCTGTTTTCACCCGCGGCGGCAACGCCGCACCCCTGGCGCATTCGCGCCGTGTTTTAACTGATCTCCGTGCACAGACACGGAAACCGAAAGGACTTAGAAATGGCTAAGCTTACCACCGATGAGATCATCGATGCTCTTAAGGAAATGACCCTTCTCGAGGCTTCCGAGCTCGTTAAGGCTATCGAGGACACCTTCGGCGTTTCCGCCGCTGCTCCTGCCGCTGTTGTCGCCGCTCCCGCTGCTGGCGCTGCTGAGGCCGAGGAGAAGACCGAGTTTGACGTCGTGCTCGAGGGCTTCGGCGACAACAAGATCCAGGTCATCAAGGCCGTCCGTGAGCTCACCAACCTTGGCCTGAAGGAGGCCAAGGAGGTCGTCGAGGGCGCTCCCAAGGCTGTTCTCGAGGGTGCCAAGAAGGAGGACGCCGAGGCTGCCAAGGAGAAGCTCGAGGCTGCTGGCGCTGCTGTCACCCTCAAGTAATCAGGCTTTCTCGCCAGATTTCTTTGCAGACGGGGTTCGCATTGCGAGCCCCGTCTTTTTTGTTTTTCGGTCCCTCGACATCGGTAGCTCAAACTGCCATGTTCTGTGATTTGCGTCGTATCGGGCACCCTGCCGTTGGGCAATAAAATTGCACCATTCGAGCAATAATTTGCGTTGACCTGCTGAAGAATTGTCTCTGCCTTGTAGCGACATATAGTTCCAGCGGTAAGATGCTTGGGTATCGCAATTTGGTCTGCGGCTGTGTGCCGCACGCATGGGGCGCTTTTGCGCCTGCGAAAGGATCTTTGAATAACATGAAGGCAATCATCCCCGCCGCCGGTCTTGGCACGCGTTTTCTGCCTGGCACCAAGTGCACGCCCAAAGAGATGCTGCCGGTGCTCGACAAGCCCGTCATTCAGTACGTCGTCGAGGAGGCGCTCGACCCCGAGGAAGTCGACGACGCCATCATCGTTACTTCTCCCGGCAAGCCCGAGCTACTGAACTACTTCCAGCCCGATCGCTCGCTCGAGAACCTGCTGCGCGAGCGCGGCAAGAACGCCTATGCCGATGCCGTCGCCCACGCTGGTGGTATGCCGGTCGACTTCCGTTATCAGTACGAGCCCAAGGGCCTTGGCCACGCCATTCGCTCTGCCGCCGACGCTGTGGCAGGGGAGAACTTCCTGGTTCTTCTGGGCGACTACGTTGTGCCTAACCGCGACATCTGCGACAAGATGCTCGCCGTTTCCAAGGAGCACGGTGGCGCTTCGGTTATCGCCGTCGCTGCTTGCTCGCCCGAGGAAGTCAGCCGCTACGGCGTTATCGCCGGCGAGCGCGTCGGTTCGCTCGAGGGCGCCGAGGGCGTTGCCGATGCCGAGCCGGGCGCTGTCTGGCGCATCGGCGGTCTGGTCGAGAAGCCTGCTCCCGAGGCGGCTCCGTCCAACCTGTACATCGTCGGTCGCTACCTGCTGAGCCCGCTGGTCATGGACCTGCTGGCAGATCAGCAGGCCGGCAAGGGCGGCGAGATCCAGCTCACCGACGCCATGGCCCGTTCGCTCGACCGCGAGGCCATGTATGCCGTCGTCATCGACCCGCTGTCGGGCTACGACACCGGTACCCCGTCTGGCTGGATGGCCACCAACGCCCTCATGGCTGCAAGCGATCCTCGCTTTGCCAGCGCCTTCTGGGACGCCATCGACGAGCGCGGCGGCTTGATGCGCAAGTAAGCCTTCGGGCATCGACATTTACGGGTGCGGACTTCGGTCTGCGCCCGTTTTTTATAAGAGCTGCGATTGTTGGCTCTCTGTTCACAGAAAATATATGAACAGATGTTCGATACACATGCATCTACCTGCGTGTTTTCTGTCGAAAAACTTTGCTACTCCAAAAACTCAATCGCGTCAAGGCTTTTCTTGCTCAACGGTCGGTACCTGATAAACTATTAGGTTGCGATAACTGGCGAAGCTATGCCTCGCCAACCCACCGAGCATTTCCGTGAAGGAGGAAAAACCTGGTGACCTACGCATACACTGCCACTGAGCGCAAGCGCGTCAGCTTCGGGAAAATCCCGGAGGCCATGGAGCTCCCCAACCTTATCTCTGTTCAAAGGGAATCCTTTGAGCGTTTTAAGGACGAGGGCCTTCGTGAGGCGTTCAAGGAATCCAGCCCCATCCAGAGCCAGAACCATGTTCTCGAGGTTACCTTCGGCGAGCATCAGTTCGGCGACCCCGCGCACACCGTCGAGGAGTGCCGCGAGAAGGACATGACCTATCAGGCCCCGCTTCTGACCGACGTCCGTCTCACCAACAAGGAGACCGGCGAGATCAAGGAGCAGCTCGTCTTTATGGGCGACTTCCCCATGATGACCGATCAGGGCACCTTCATCATCAACGGTACCGAGCGTATCGTCGTCTCGCAGCTCGTCCGCTCCCCGGGCGTGTACTACAGCTCCGAGATGGATTCGGGCAAGCAGATCTACAAGGCCCAGATCATCCCGTCCCGCGGTGCCTGGCTTGAGTTTGAGGTCGACAAGCGCGACCAGCTCATGGTCTCCATCGACCGTAAGCGCAAGCAGAGCGCCACGATGTTCCTGCGCGCCCTTGGCATCGCCGTCACCAACGACGACATCATCGAGCTGCTCGGCAACTCCGATGTGATCAAGCGCACCCTGGAGCGCGATACCGCCCTCACCCGCGAGGATGCCCTCATCGAGATCTACCGTCGCCTGCGCCCGGGCGAGCCTCCCACCGTGGATGCTTCCCGCAGCCTGCTCGAGGGCCTGCTCTTCAACCCGCAGCGCTACGATCTGGCCCGCGTCGGTCGTTACAAGGTCAACAAGAAGCTCAACCTCACCACCGAGGAAGAGGTCACGGTGCTCACCGACGAGGATATCGTCGCTACGCTGCGCTACCTGCTGTCCCTCGCCGCCGGCGAGCAGGGCTTCAAGGTCGACGACATCGACCACTTTGGCAACCGCCGCATCCGTACCGTCGGCGAGCTCGTCGCCAACCAGTTCCGTATCGGCATGAGCCGTATGGAGCGCGTCGTCCGTGAGCGCATGAGCTCCCAGGACATCGACGAGATCACCCCGCAGTCGCTCATCAACATCCGCCCGATCGTGGCCTCCATCAAGGAGTTCTTCGGTTCCTCGCAGCTCTCGCAGTTCATGGACCAGGCGAACCCCCTGACCGGTCTGACCCACAAGCGCCGTCTGTCCGCACTCGGCCCTGGCGGTCTTGCCGGCCACAAGTCCGGCTCCAGCCGCCGCACCAACGTGCCGACGGCCGTCCGCGACGTTCACAACTCGCACTACAGCCGCATGTGCCCGATCGAGACCCCCGAAGGCCCCAACATCGGCCTGATCGGCTCGCTCGCCCTCTACGCCCGCGTCAACGAGTACGGTTTCATCGAGGCTCCGTTCCGCCGCGTCGAGAACGGCGTTGCCACCGACCAGATCGACTGGATGACCGCTGACGAGGAAGAGAAACACGTCATCGCGCCGGCCAACACGCCGCTCGATCCCAAGACCAACGAGTTCATCACGACCGATGCCGAGGGCAAGCTTGTCCGTCCGCATACCGTGATCGCCCGTACCCGCGACTTCGACGGCTCCTTCGGCGCTCCCGCCGACGTGCCTGTCGAGGACGTCGACTACATGGACGTCTCGCCGCGTCAGATGCTCTCCGTCGCAGCCACGCTGATCCCGTTCCTGGAGCACGACGACGCCAAGCGTACGCTGATGGGCGCTAACATGCAGCGTCAGGCCGTGCCGCTGGTTCACCCCGCCGCTCCCTATGTCGGTACCGGCATGGAGCGCCGCGCCGCTCTGGACTCCGGCGAGGTCACCCTGGCCAAGAACGCCGGCGAGGTCATCTTTGCCGACGCCGCCAAGATTATCGTCAAGCATGCCGGCGGCATGGACGAGTATCACCTGGCCAAGTACCAGCGCTCTAACCAGTCCACCTGCATCAACCACCGTCCGCTCGTGCGCGTCGGTGACACCGTTGAGCAGGGCGAGCCCCTGGCTGATGGTCCTTCGACCGATCATGGCGAGCTCGCACTGGGCCAGAACCTCACCGTGGCCTACATGCCGTGGGAAGGCTTTAACTACGAGGACGGTATCGTCGTGTCCGAGCGCCTGGTGGCCGAGGACCTGCTGACGACCATCAACATCACCCGTCACGAGATCGACGCCCGCGACACCAAGCTCGGCCCCGAGGAGATCACCCGCGAGATCCCGAAC
>ENA-OUOU01001355-OUOU01001355.1-human-gut-metagenome-genome-assembly--contig:-NODE-1355-length-12908-cov-3.679141_pt1 | contig 12908 bp, 10 predicted proteins | sample MGYA00237936_ERZ548765 | MGnify/ENA primary metagenome ERZ548765 (study PRJEB26490, sample SAMN05356889) | human gut metagenome | biome: terrestrial biome; feature: human-associated habitat; material...
ATTAAGATAAGACCGTGTATGACCAATATGAACTTGAGCATATTCCGTCCGTATTCATACTGGATGATCAAGGAAACATCATCGGCTTATCCGAAGGAGAGGAAGAACCTCTTGCCTTATTAAAGAAATACGCCAAATACAACGGATATAAAGCGGAAGGAGGCGACATCAAGTAACTATAAAAGGCCAGATTAAGGAGCCAGCCATGAAGAAATGCCTGCCCTCCATCGTCTCAGCAGCTCTTTGCCTCTCCCTTGTCATGACACCATTTGTACCCGTTGCGGCAGCCTATGCCGACGAGGGATCTCCCGCCGAGAGCAGCGATATCTACGTCTGAGTCAACTACGACGAAAATTACGATATATCCCTTTTTGAGCGCGGACGCTGCACGGATTCATATTCCAAGGCGTGGTGCGATTCTCACGGATCTGCAAATAACCGCACCGTCCCTCACAAGGTCAAGCTGAACGCGAAGGAGGAGGCTTGCCTGCGCGATCTCTAGCTTGCTGGCACCGCTGAAGTTATCGCCGGTCTCGTGACAACCGGTCCTAGCGGCGGCTTTTTTGCAACCGCAATGACATCGTACCGACTTTTCACTTGCATGTTCTGAAAGGAAGTTGCCATGTTGTCGCAAAATCAATCGAGATACTTGACCACAATCGGCTTTGCCCTGCTTGCATTACTCTTTGCTAGCGACCTTTTGCTGAAACCGCCCAAGGAACTCGTTTCGCTTGCCATAGCCTGCATTTCCGCCCTTTACTTTACGGCAACCCTATTCGTCGGACTAAAGGAGAGGAAAAAAGGCGCAGTCGTTGCATCTGCCGTAGGCGTGATCATAGCCATTGCCTCATTCTTTATCTGACACATTGGTGATCTAGGGGCGATATCGTAGGAATACGACCGGGAGAGCCGGGACCAGATTGCCCGGGTTGCCCGGTCGGCTCGCGCGACGGCGCGGCGGTTCCACAGAAAGCTCTCCGGACTTCGCGCCGTTTCTGATCGCATTGTAGACAGCCATCTCGTCTTCGCTGTCGGCGAGCACGCGGTGTGCGTCGTCGTTTTTGATGTCCAGCAAATCTCGAAGGTCCTCCATGCACCAGCGTCCGAGATCTGGCCATGCGCGTTGCGCGAGCTGATAAGTGTCGATTGCGATGTTGTAGTTAATGTCCAGGCCAAAGCCGTCCTAGGCAGAACGGCTTTGTTTCCTTGATTATCAACTTTATCCGGACACTTCCCGCATTCATCCGTGTGTGTGCGGATGAATGCGGGGCTCGATAGCCCGGCGGCCTGATCGGCAGGCCGCCGGGAACTCTCACTCCTCGATAAAAGCCGGCACCCGGTTAGTCCTGCGCATCTTGAAATCGCCAGTTTCGTGGGAGACGTAGAGAATGCCGTCCATCCCGTCTCGCGATGCATATGAAAGGTGAACAGAACCGCAATCCGCTCCATCATCGTCGAGAAGATCGAACGAATTCGGATCGCTCGTTGCGGCCAAACGACCACTCAGACAAGAGCCATCGCCATTACAGATTTGCCATTCCATGTCTTCGCCTGCAAGAATCGCCATAGACGGCCTGGTCGCGCCATCGTTGACATACATCCCGTCTATGCCAAAACCGTTCTCAGCGCCATCGATAAACGATTGCTCGGACCTATACCTCGCAAATGATGCACATAGCACCATTGCAAGACAAAGTACAGAGCCAACAATCGCTATCTTTGCATAGCTCTTGCCTATCATGTCATTCACCTACTTCGTATGTATCGAGGTATTCCTGCTTGAGCGCCTGCGAGGACGACTTGATCTTTTCCACGAGCGTGCCGGCTTCGATGAAGTAGAACGAGTTGGTGAGGTCTGCCAGGTCGTCGAGTAGATGGCTTGAAATGAGCACGCTGCGTCCCCGCGCCACCTCGCTGCGCATCGCGTCGCAGGAGGTTTTCCGCTTTCCCGGATCGAGGCCGTTCAGCGGTTCATCGAGGATGAGGTACGGGCAATCGGTCGCTATCGCCATGGCAAGCTTTACCTGCTGCTTCATTCCTGTCGAGAGTTTACGGGTCGGCTTGTCGAGATATGGGGAGATTCCGAGGGAGTCGCAGAGCGAGTCGATGTCGGCGGCCGATTTCCACGCCTCCCTAACGAAAGCAAGGTGCTCGATGGCCGATAGCGTGGGGTAGAGATCCGCGCCGCCCGAAGAGCTCAGGTAGACGAGTTCTGCAAATTCGGCTGATCGACGTTGGCAGATTCCGTCTGCCGCCAGGCTTCCCGAGCGGATGCGGGTGGGAAATTGGCCCGACAGCGCTTCAAGAAGGGTGGTTTTCCCCGAGCCGTTGGGAGCAACGAGGCCCGCCGCCGTTCCCGGGCTCAGGAAAAGCGACCCGATTGAAAGTATCGTCGTGCTTCCGTATCCCACGCTCGCGTCTAGAAGCTCGAGCCCATGGTGCTTTTTCGCGGGTCCAGGCTGTTTGGGGGAACGTGTCGCAACGGCGCCGACCGTAAAAAAGACCGCGACGTATACCAGGGCCACGGCAAGCATCGATGCGCCGCCCGAACCGGAGCCAATGAATTCTGTCGGGAAGCATCCTACGTAACCCGTTGCCTCGATAGGCGAGAACACGGCCAGCGGCAGGAGCTCGAGCGCGGCGTTATGCTCCAGCGCCGAATCGGACAGCAACGGGAATGCCGGGGCCGCGACAAGCAGCGCGGAGGCAAGGGGGCCCGCGAGGACGCGCCTCGTTGCGGTCGATAGGACGGCGGAGCAAACGGATATCAAGGTTCCGCCCGCAAGCAGCGCGAGAAGCAGGGCTGTGAAGACGTTTCCCGCGGTCGTGGTGGTAAGCGCGCCGTCATGGAAGAAGGCGATCGGGTACCCAATTTGCCCGAAGCCGTTTAGGACCAAGGCGTAAATGCCCCCGGGTGCGAGGCCGGCGAGGAGCATCGCGGTCCCCGCGGCGATTATCGAAAACACGATCTGGATAAGGCGCCGGAATTTGGGTGCGGGCGCCTTTGCCGCCAGGGTACCGGGCCTTGTGGCGCCGAGCAGGAGTATCGACGAGAGAAGGAAGGGAATGAAGGGAAGGAAAGACGGCACCATGGCAATGGCGTAAGGCAGGAAGGAAAGGAATGGCAGATCGCTTGCGGAGGCCGGGATATCCGTGATGCCGGAACTGCTCAGAGCACGGCAATACGCGAGGTCTGCGTCATTGGTCTCTCGGTCTCCCACGATGGACCCGGATTGGAAGCCTTCGTCCATGAGCGCGTAGTAGCTCTCGGCAGAATCGAGAAAGGCGGCGTCGGTTTGAGCGGCAAGAGCGGCGTTCGCGTATCTTGCAAGCTCCGCGTCGACTTGCTGCTCTGGCGATAGGTCTATGCCGCTGGCCTGGGGCGCGCGCGTATTGAATGCGTCGACAAAGCCCTGCATGCCCTGCTTCATAAAGAAGGGCCCGTAGATGGGTGAATTGAACGCAATGGGGACGGAAAAGGCTGCAGCAAGAACGAGCGTACAAATCCATACGGCCCTGTCTCTTAGGATTAGTTTGAGAAGAAGTCGACAGTACATTTAGAAGCACCTACATTTCTCAAGTCATCGTTAGATTAATAATGACAGACCGAATGAAGATGCATGCGACGGGGGCGAGGCGAATGACTGAGCGGTATCGATACGCGGGTTCAACGGTATTATATTGACCACATAGATTATTAACTTGCATTTCTAACAGTTAAGGAGACGGGTGCTTTCCAGCACACTCCTTCGATGATGCCTTCCGCTAGTTGCTATGCAGGTTTCAGCCAACAAAGAATGTGCCCGGGCGCTCAGGTTCACCGTTAGCGTTGGCAACATATGAGATGGGCCAGGCCCTTGCCGCGCGCCGATTGCGCGAGAGGTGTCGGGCTCCATGTTTATTCCACCTGTTTGTTATCAACCAGCTTCGTTCTACGTCAGACATTCAAGATGTCAGACGTTGAACCTGCGCCAAAGACGCAGCTGGGGCTACTAGTTGCCTACAATCGCTCGCGAAGCTCGCCTGTTCGTGCGTGAATGTCTGACAGCTCCGTCAGACATTGTCGGACATTTGATTGTTCAACAAATGCGCACGTGGTCGCGTTCGCAAAGATTACTGAACGGTCGATGGGTGCGTTGAGACCGGAGCAAACGGCGGATGCCAGAAAAAAGGCCTCACAGAATAGCGCCCATGGTTGATAAAATTGACCGCCCGGGCGCAAATACCCGGGCGGTCAATTCATCCCCTCGTTCGCGATCCTGTTGGGTTTTGGGGCTTTGACATGTTGTTGACGGATGGATCAGCCGTACAGCTTGATCTCCCGGGGTTCCATGTGGTCGTCCCCCAATAAGACGTCCCTGATGTAGCTCTGCGGCAGGAACTCGACGGGCAGCACTGGGTCGTCGACGTAGCCGGGCACTGGGAGTAGGCGTGGCCTTTGGACATAGCGTGGCCGCCTGCCGGCGGTCGGACTGCCACTTCAGCCAAAAGCTCAGGCGCGCGCATTAAAATAATGAATATATCGCTTGATGGGCTTTTGACCAAGCATGAACATCGCAGGTAAATCCGTGTACCAAAAATTGGTACACGGATTTACCTGCGATTTGTTGAAAGCTCTGACATGCGCTGTCGACTTTATTAAAATCGATTGCCGATCAAGTCTTCCTATATATGCGAGCCCCAAGAAACTGCGCTGTGAACCTGAGTCCTCTATCGATCGGCCCGGTGCACCGGGCCGCTGTCCTCGAGCCGGCAACAGCTTGCCGGTCTCAAAACGTATACTTGATTTAAGGCGGAGTGGAATGTGGGCGCGCAAGGAGATGCGGAATCGATGAGAGCCTCAAAAAAAATTACTGCAGTGTTATCATCTTTCATCCTCTCTATTCTTCCATTTCTGATTCTATGGGCGGCTTGGTCAGTCCTCCCTGATACAATTCCCGCTCATTGGAGTGGGGGTGTGGTTGATCGATGGGGTAATAAGCTTGAATTGCTGGTTGTTCCGCTGTTTTCTCTGATTGGTTCTATTGCAATTTCTGTGTACCTTATTGTTTCCACGCGGCGAAGAGAGTTCGCGGATTTCTCTGTTCGAATGCGACGGGACTTTGTTGCGTGCTATATTTCTAGTCTTCTTTTATCGACAACCTGCTCAGTGATAATTGCCGTTTGGGTTCAGTTGATTCTTACGCAAAACACTGCGGTTGATGGGGGGCTTGGACTATCGATCCTGTATTCCCTTCCCGGGCTATATGTGATCTTGTGCGCTTTGCCGCCTTTTTATGCGAGCGGCGAGAGCAAAAAGGCAGAGCGCCTGATAACAGTTCTTATTGGCGGCGCGGAGATTGTTCTTTGTGGAATAGTGCTTGAAGGTCCGGCTGCCTCTTATGCGATGATTGGACTGATGATTCTGTTCTGTGCGTTTGAGATTGTGTCACAGGTTAGGGATAGCCAGTCCTTATGAGTTGAATTACTCGTGCGGACATCTGAGAAGATATGTAGGCGCCCGCTCTCGGGGGCTGGTGCCTGGGCTCGCCCCCACAATTGCCGATGAGACGTGCAATCGCTCCTGAGGCCCTGAGACGGAGGTTGCCAATGAGGGATATCGAGACATCTCGCCTGCTGCTGCGGGCGTGGCGCGTGAACGATGCCGCAGAGGCAGCGTCGGTCTTCCGATACGCGTCAGATCCTTAAGGGCCAGCCCGTGTTGTGCCGAAAAGACCGTGAACCTTTTGTGGGACACGCGGCGCCGTGGTACCATAGCCGAGTTTGTTGTCTTGGTCGGAAACCAAGACGCCTTATGCGCTGATCGGTAACCAGCGCCTGACCAATAAGGAGTCCTACCATGAAGCAGGGTATCCATCCCCAGTATGTCGAGTGCACGGTGACGTGCTCCTGCGGCAACACCTTCAAGACGCACGCTACCGTGTCCGAGATGAAGGTCGAGCTTTGCAACGAGTGCCACCCGTTCTACACCGGCCAGCAGAAGTTCGTCGACACCGGTGGACGCGTCCAGCGCTTCGCCGACAAGTTCGGTGGCGCCGCTGCCGCTCAGCTCAAGAAGGCCGAGGAGGCCAAGGCTGCCAAGGCCGCCAAGGCTGCTGAGGCCGAGGCCGCTCGCAAGGCCGCCGCTGAGGCTAAGGCTGCCGAGAAGGCTAAGCGTGCCGCTAAGTTTGCCGAGGAGGCTGCCAAGCAGGCCGCCGAGGCTCCCGCAGAGGCTCCCGTCGAGGAGGCTGCTGCCGAGGCCGAGACCACCGAGGCTGCTGAGTAAATAGCTCGCCGAGGACACACTCGCATTCATGGCATGAGGGCCGCGCATCCGGTTGGGTGCGCGGCCCTTTTCCTTTATTGGTGCAAACGAACCTGTCTCCATGGCACCAGATTGGTACGAAGGGGACGGATTGGTTTGCGCCAAATGGCAGAGAGACAGCATTTTCCCAGATAAAAGCTGTCAAATTAAACCAGTCCCTTTTCGGCAGGTTGGTCGTAGTTATTACGTGGCGGTCGAGCTCGACCGTATAGGCCGCGCCTTGTTTGGCTAAAGTACAATCATCTGTGTTTAACTCGCCCGCAGCTGCACGGCGTGGGCGATGGCCAAAAAGGAAAACCACATGGGATTCATGTCAAAGCTGCTGTCCTTTGGATCCGATAAGGACCTCAAGCGCTACTACAAGATCGTCGACCAGATCAACGGTCTTGAGCCCCAGTTTGAGAAGATGACCGAGGAGGAGCTCCGCGGCCAGACCGACAAGTTCCGTGAGCGCTATGCCAACGGCGAGTCGCTCGACGACATGCTCCCCGAGGCTTTCGCCACCGTGCGCGAGGCTTCCAAGCGCATCACGGGCATGCGTCACTTTGACGTACAGCTCATCGGCGCCATGGCGCTTCATGAGGGTCATATTGCCGAGATGAAGACCGGCGAAGGCAAGACCCTGGTCTCCACCTTGGCCGGCTACCTCAACGCTATCGCCGGCAAGGGCGTGCATGTCGTTACCGTCAACGATTACCTGGCAAAGCGCGACTCCGAGTGGATGGGCCGCATCTACAAGTACCTGGGCATGACCGTCGGTCTGCTCCAGAACAACATGCCGCTCGAACTCAAGCGCCCGGCCTACCAGGCAGACGTCACCTACGGCACCAACTCCGAGTTCGGTTTCGACTACCTGCGCGACAACATGGTCACCCGCCCCGAGCAGCGCGTACAGCGCGGCCACCATTACGCCATCGTCGACGAGGTCGACTCCATCTTGATCGACGAGGCCAGAACGCCGCTCATCATCTCGGGCGCCGGCACCAAGTCCGCCAGCACCTACAAGGACTTCGCGCGTGCCGTGCGCGGCCTGGAGCGCGGTGAGGACGTGTCGCACGACATGCTCACCGCCACCGAGGACGTCGAGCCCACGGGCGACTACGTCATGGACGAGGCCAAGCACACCATCGCCGCTACCGAGCGCGGTCTTAAGAAGATCGAGCGCCGCCTGGGTATCGATGACATCTATGCCGATCTCTCCGGCCAGCTGGTCAACCACCTGCAGCAGGCGCTGAAGGCCCAGTACATGTTCCACCGCGATAAGCAGTACGTGGTCACCAACGGCGAGGTCAAGATCGTCGACGAGTTCACCGGCCGCATTATGGAAGGCCGCCGTTACTCCGAGGGCCTGCACCAGGCCATCGAGGCCAAAGAGGGCGTGCTCGTACGCGAGGAGAACCAGACACTCGCCACCATCACCCTGCAGAACTACTTCCGCCTGTATGACAAGCTCTCTGGCATGACCGGTACGGCGCTCACCGAGGACGCCGAGTTCCGCGAGATCTACAAGCTGCCCGTCGAGGTCATTCCCCCCAACAAGCCCGTGCAGCGTGTTGACCACGAGGACCTGGTCTACCGCACCATTCAAGCTAAATACAACGCCGTTGCCGACGACGTTGAGCGTCGTCACGCCAAGGGCCAGCCGGTCCTGGTGGGCACCGTCTCCATCGAGAGCTCCGAGAAGCTGTCTGCCGCCCTCACCAAGCGCGGCATCGCGCACGAGGTCCTCAACGCCAAGCACCACGAGCGCGAGGCCCATATCGTGGCCCAGGCAGGACGTTACGGTGCCGTGACCATTGCCACCAACATGGCCGGTCGTGGTACCGACATCCTGTTGGGCGGCAACCCCGACGAGCTGGTGCGCGAGCGCCTTGAGTACGAGGGCCTGACCATGGAGGACGTGACGCCCGAGCAGCTCGAGCAGTTTAACGCCGAGGCCAAGGAGACTTGCAAGGCCGAGCGCGAGCGCGTGCTTGCCGCCGGCGGCCTGACCGTTATCGGCACCGAGCGCCATGAGTCTCGCCGTATTGACAACCAGCTGCGTGGCCGTTCCGGCCGTCAGGGCGATCCGGGCGAGACCCAGTTCTACCTGTCGCTCGAGGATGACCTCATGCGCCTGTTCGGCGGCGACAGGATGGACCGCGTCTCCAAGATGATGGTCACGGCCGACATGGGCGACGACATGCCCATCCAGCACAAGATCATCTCCAAGGCCGTCGAGAGCGCCCAGCACAAGGTCGAGAGCATCAACTTCTCCATGCGTAAGAGCGTTCTTGAGTACGACGACGTCATGAACAAGCAGCGCCAGGTCATCTACGCCGAGCGCAATAAGATTCTGGACGGCAAGGATCTGACCGACCACATCACCGAGGTCATGCACGATACCGTCTACCGCTGCGTGCAGGAGTTCTGCACCAAGGACAGCCACGAGGGCGAGCGCGATCTTGAGGGTCTGCGCAAATGGGTCGTCGAGCTGACCGGGCATATCGATACCCCTCAGTTCCCCGACGAGGACTTTGAGGCCCTGGCCGCCGATGTCTTGGCCTATGTTGAGAAGTGCTACAACGTGAAGGCCGAGCGTCTGGGCGAGGACCTGATGCGCGAGCTCAATACCCAGGTCATGCTGCGCGTCATCGATACCCGCTGGATGAACTACCTGCAGGAGATGGACTACCTCAAGACCGGCATCGGCCTGCGCGGCTTTGGCCAGCGCGACCCGCTGGTCGAGTACAAGACCGAGGCCTACGGCGCGTTCCAGATCCTCGTCGACACCATGTACGAGGATTACCTGCGCACGGTTCTGCGCATCGAGATCAAGGCTGCCCCGCGTGCCGTGGAGCACAAGGAGGACCCCGCACTCGAGGGCGCGCGCTTCTCCGGTCCTGCCGAGGTCGATGGTGACAACGGCGACTCGGTGTTGCGCAAGCAGGCGCAGGTGCAGGCCCGCACGGCTGTCCAGGGTGGTCCGGCTGCCGTCAACAACGGTGGCAAGGTGACCACCTATCGCAAGTCCGAGAGCGACGATCCGTACGTCAACGTGGGCCGCAACGACCCGTGCCCCTGCGGTAGCGGCAAGAAGTTTAAGTACTGCCACGGCAGGAATCGTTAATGGCTGAGGCTTTAGAGGTAACGCCCGCCGAGCTGGACGCGTTTGCGGACCGGCTCGGCGAGGTCGAGTCGTATCTCCATTTGGACGAAAAGCGCACGCGCGTGACCGAGCTCGAGGCCAAAAGCGTGGCCCCCGGCTTTTGGGATGACGCCGACGCCGCCCGTGCCACCATGGAGGAAATCGCGCGCACCAAGGAAGATATCGCTGCCGTGGACAACGCGCGCGGCGAGCTTTCCGATGCCCGCGCCGCGCTGGAGCTTGCCGAGGAGATGGGGGATGACCCCGATGCCGCCGCCCTTCGCGAGGAGGCTACAGCCACGGCTGAGCGTCTGGCCCGTGCCATCGATGAGCTTGAGCTTTCGAGCTGGTTTACCGGTGAGTTCGATCACGGCGATGCCATTGTGACCATCAAGCCCGGACAGGGTGGTCTGGAGGCCCAGGACTGGACCTTCATGCTCTTTAAGATGTACATGAAGTACTGCCAGCGTCGCGGCTGGAAGGTCACGATTAACGACTGCCCCGCTGCTGAGGTCATCGGCATCGACCGCGCGACCTTTACCGTCGAGGGCAAGGACGCATTTGGCATGCTGCGCGCCGAGGCCGGCGTCCATCGCTTGGTTCGCATTAGCCCCACCGACGACAAGAAGCGCCGCCAGACCACGTTTGCCGGCGTCGAGGTTATCCCCGTGCTACCCGATGATATCGACATCGAAATCAGTCCCGATGACATCCGCGTGGACGTGTACCACGCGAGCGGCCCGGGCGGTCAGGGCGTTAACACCACCGACTCCGCCGTGCGCGTGACGCATTTCCCCAGCGGCATTGTGGTCACCTGCCAAAACGAGCGCAGCCAGATCCAGAACAAGGCCGCGTGCATGCAGATCCTCAAGGCGCGCCTGTACGAGATCGAGCTCGAAAAGCGCGCTGAGGCCCTAGATGAGATTCGCGGACCCAAGACCACAATTGGTTTTGGCAACCAGATCCGCAGCTACGTGCTCTACCCGTATCAGATGGTTAAGGACTTACGCACGGGCGTTGAGACCAGCAACGTCGAGGCAGTTCTTGACGATGGCGACCTGGACCCGTTTGTTATTGGCTACCATCGCTGGGCCACTGGCAACGCTGACGCAGAGATCCCATCTGCATAAACCGCCTGGTTTATGTGGAAATGGATAAAACCCTCCGAGCAGGGTGGTTTTGTATCCAAAGCAAACCCTGCGCAGGGGTGGTTTTTGTTCGGCGAATCGGTAGAATCGAATACAGCAAGAAGTTCGAAGCGCATCCGTTTGGGTGCGCTTTTTTGAGGGAGGCAGCATGGCATATCGTCTGGACATCAAGCGCATTCTTTCGATGAACTTCTTTCACGACCTGCCCCAGATTATGTTGGGGTGCGCTCTGGCCGCTATTGCGACCGACCTGTTTTTGATTCCCAACGGCCTTGCTGCCGGTGGCGTTACGGGCCTTGCCACCATTATCCAGGCGGTCGGCGCATCGCGCGGTCTATCGCTTCCCGTTGGTATTCAGACGATCGTGATGAACGCCTTGCTGCTGCTGGTCGTTATGCGCGAGGGCGGCATGTTCTACGTGGTGCAGACCGCGACGGGCTTTGTGCTGCTGGGCTTCTTTACCGATCTGTTCGCCCCGTTTGTAGCACCTCTGGCGGATGCGGACCTGATGCTCCCTGCCATGTGGGGCGGCATTATTACGGGCATCGGTTACGGCATGGTGTTGCGCGCCGGCGCCAACACCGGCGGCTCGGACACGATTGGCCAAATCATCTCGCGCAATACATCGCTGCCGGTGGGCTCGACGGTCATGGCCATCGATGTCGCCGTATGCGCGCTGTCGGCCCCTGTCTTCTCGATTGAGAACGCTCTGTATGCCGGCCTTTCGATGGTTATTAGCGGATACGTGATCGATGCCGTGGTCGATGGCGGCAACAAGCGCCGTATGGTGCTCATCATCTCGGACAAGTTCCCTGATATCGCTGCCGATATCATGTATGGTCTGGGTCGTGGTTGTACCAAGTTTAAGGCGACTGGCATGTATTCGGGTGCCGAGAAGCCGGTGATCATGGTCATCGTGAACCGTCGAGAGCTCAATACCCTCAAGACGATCGTGCGCGAGCGCGATCCTCACGCCATTGTGACGGTCGCCGACGTTACGGAAGCCTTCGGCGAGGGATTCAAGGACATTAACGCGTAGGCTGAATTTCGATTTGCGGACATGATCCGTTTTCCTCCGTCCCCAAGGGATCAAGTGATCCGTAGGGGACGGCAGGATTTCGGATCATTTTTGTGCCGGGGCGAGAGGTAGACACCGCATCCAAAAGACGTTCACATTGATAAACCGTTTCATCAGCGGTTCTGCCTGCTAAATTGTTCAAATAATGATAAAAACTCTGGTAAAGCCATCAGTTTCCAGCATAATGAATGACGTACGTGCATTGCGGCTGTGTTGGGATTACCTTCGGTGCCGTGCGCATTTTGTCTAATGAGGATGAAAGGAAGGCACAATGAGCGACGAAGAGCTCAAAAAGGTTGCCAACGAGGTAAGGAAGGGCATCGTCACCGGCGTGCACGCTGCCAAGTCCGGCCATCCGGGCGGTTCGCTCGGCGCTGCCGACATCATGACCTATCTGTACTTTGAGGAAATGAACGTCGACCCGGCCCATCCCCGCAAGGCCGACCGCGATCGCTTTGTGCTTTCCAAGGGCCACTGTGCACCTGGTCTGTACGCTGTGCTCGCCGAGCGTGGGTTCTTCCCCAAGGAGGATCTTGAGACGCTGCGCCACATCGGCAGCCACCTGCAGGGTCATCCCAACATGAACGACACCCCGGGCGTTGACATGTCCACCGGTTCGCTCGGCCAGGGCATCTCCGCCGCCGTGGGCATGGCCGTTGCCGCCAAGCACTGGGGCGATACTTATCGCACGTACGCCCTGCTGGGCGATGGCGAGAGCGAGGAGGGCCAGGTCTGGGAGGCCGCCATGTTTGCCGGCAACCAGCAGCTCGATAACCTCTGCGTGATCGTCGACCACAACGGCCTGCAGATCGACGGTCCCGTCGAGGAGGTCAACGACCCCATGCCGCTCGCCGACAAGTTCCGCGCCTTTAAGTTCCACGTGGTGGAGCTTGCCGACGGCAACGATTTCGATCAGATCCGCGCCGCCTTCGCCGAGGCTCGTGCCACCAAGGGCCAGCCGACCGCGATTATCGCCGAGACCACGAAGGGCAAGGGCGTGTCTTTCATGGAGAACCAGGTGGGCTGGCACGGCAAGGCCCCCAACGATGAACAGTTTGAGCAGGCCATGGCAGAGCTCACGGCCGCCGGAGAGGAGCTCTAGGATGGCAGACGTCAAGAAAATCGCCACGCGCGTAAGCTACGGCGAGGCCCTCGTCGAGCTCGCCAACGAGCACGATGACTTTGTGGTCCTCGACGCCGACCTGGCCGCCGCCACGCAGACCGGTAAGTTTAAGGCTGCGCACCCTGAGC
>ENA-OUOU01001374-OUOU01001374.1-human-gut-metagenome-genome-assembly--contig:-NODE-1374-length-12799-cov-7.490427_pt1 | contig 12799 bp, 9 predicted proteins | sample MGYA00237936_ERZ548765 | MGnify/ENA primary metagenome ERZ548765 (study PRJEB26490, sample SAMN05356889) | human gut metagenome | biome: terrestrial biome; feature: human-associated habitat; material...
CGAAGATGGATGTGAACGGCAGCGTAACGGCTATTGGCGCCATCTACACCACCAATGGCGGCGCTGACATTTGCAGCAGCAACGGAACCGGCAAATATGTGCAGCAGAGCATACTTGGTAAGGAAACCGCAACCTATCAATATAATGCAAATGGCAATAATGCGGTGACCATCCCCATCACCGCCGCGAAGCTACACAACGCAGACGGCACCTACACCGAGACGGCAAATGCCAGCGCGGGTACGACCATTCCCTATCTGGATGGCGTATGGGGCGGTGCTGCGAACATCACTGTTGACTTTGACGCCAACGGCGGCGAAGGAACGATGCCTACCTGGACAGGTAAGCCCAATACGAGTTTTGATCTGCCAAAGAACACCTTTACCCGCGAAGGCTACACCTTCACCGGCTGGAACACTGCGGCAGACGGTACTGGCGCGGCCTATGCCGACAAGGCGCCCGTGAAATTCAGCGAGAATACCGCCCTTTATGCCCAGTGGACTCAGGACCCGGTCATCGCCTTTGACGCCAACGGCGGCAAGGGAACCATGGGTACGCAGACCGTGAAGCCCAATGAGGCGACTGCCCTGACCGCCAACACCTTCACCCGCGCGGACTATGATTTCACCGGTTGGAACACGGCGAAGGACGGCACCGGCACGGCCTATGGCGACAAGGCAAACATCACCACCAACGAAAATGTCACCCTCTACGCCCAGTGGACGCTGCACAAGTACCATGTCCGCTGGCTGAACTGGGACGACACAGTCTTGCAGAAGGGCGACTACACCTGCGAGGATACGGCTGGATGGGATGATTCGAACAACGAAACCCCTAGCAGACCCGAGGATGAGAACTATACCTACGTCTTTGCGATGCGCTGGACTCCCTATGATGAGACGAAGGGAATCGACGGCTGGGGCTTCAACCCGCATGAGGACGTTGACTTCAGGGCAGTATTCAACGAATTTAAGAAGCTCACCGTCACTTTTAATGCCAACGGCGGCATCGGCACGATGGATTCGGTAAAAATCGTCAACGGCGGGTCCGGCGAGTATTACACGCTTCCCGAATGTGGCTTTACTCGCGAAGGCTATGACTTCGCCGGTTGGCTCATCACCGGAACTGTTGGCTACGATACTTTCGAGACGTATGAGCTTCATGACGAGAAATGGGACAATGAAATGCTCCTCGCCTTCTCCGACCTGACCCTCAAAGCCAGCTGGAAGGATAACCACTCGCTGACCGAGGTTCGTGGTAGCCGTGAGCCTACCTGCACTGAGGAAGGCTACACCGGCGATACCTATTGCAAGGTTTGTGATAAAGTACAAAAGCCGGGTAAATCCATTCCTGCAAAGGGCCACAGCTGGAATGAGGGCGTGATTACCACCGCCGCTACCTGTGAGAACGCCGGTGCCAAGACCTACACCTGCACAGTTTGCAATGCAACCAAGACCGAAGCAATCGACGCGACTGGACATACTCCGGTTGAAGTTGCGGAACAGCCCGCTACCTGCACCGAGGCTGGCCATAAAGCCGGCACGAAGTGCTCTGTCTGCGGCGCTACGATATCCGGTATGGAAGAGATCCCTGCGACGGGCCATACCGAAGTCGTTGACACGGCTGTTGAGGCAACCTGCACCAAGACTGGCCTGACCGAAGGCAAGCACTGCTCTGTCTGCAACGCGGTCATTAAGGCACAGGAAGTGATTCCCGCCAAGGGACATACCGAGGTCATTGATACGGCAGTTGCACCTACCTGCACCGAGCCCGGCAAGACCGAGGGTAAGCATTGCTCCGTCTGCAATACTGTACTTGTTGCCCAAGAAGTGATCCCCGCCAAGGGCCACACCGAGGTCATTGACGAGGCAATTGAGGCGACCTGTACGACGCCCGGCAAGACCGAGGGCAAGCATTGCTCTGTCTGCAACGAAGTGATCGTTGCACAGACCGAGGTTCCCGCCAAGGGCCACACCGAGGTCGTCGACTTGGCAGTCGAGGCTACCTGCACTGCACCCGGCAAGACCGAAGGCAAGCACTGCTCCGTCTGCGGTGAGGTGATTACCGCGCAGGAAACTGTTCCCGCGAAGGGTCACACGGAAGTGGTTGATCCGGTGGTCGAGGCGACTTGCACGAAGCCAGGCAAGACGGAAGGCAAGCACTGCTCCGTCTGCAACGAAGTTCTCGTTGCACAGAAAGTGGTTTCTGCCAAGGGTCATGATTGGGATAGTGGCAAAATTTTAAAGCAACCTACCTATGGAGAAAACGGTGAAATGCTCTACACCTGCGCTATATGTGATGAGTATAAAACTGAAATTATTCCTAAGCTGGTGAATGGCGGAGGCGGTACTGGTGGCGCTGGCGGTGGCAGTTCTTCTGCTGGTAGCACAACCAAGACTGAAACGACCATCAACCCTGATGAATCTACCACCAAAACCGAAACAAAACCCGACGGCACAGTGGTCGAGACTACCACCGGTAAGGACGGTTCGACCAGCAAGACCACGACCAAGAAGGACGGCAGCTCCGTGACCGAGAGCAAGACCGCCGACGGCACGACCGGCACGGTCAATACCGACAAGGACGGCAAGACCGAGGCGGAGGCCAAGATCAGCAACAAGGCGGTCGAGGACGCGAAGAAGTCTAGCGAGGCGGTCAAGGTGCCCACCGAGGTCAAGGCGGGCAAGGACAGCAATTCCGCCCCGACCGTCAAGGTCGAGCTGCCGAAGAACGCAGGTGAGACGAAGATCGAGATCCCGGTTTCCAACGTGAACTCCGGCACGGTTGCGGTCATCGTCCACGAGGACGGCACCGAGGAGATCGTCAAGAATTCCAAGCCCACCGAAGACGGCGTTCAATTGACTGTAGACGGCAATACGGTGGTGAAGATTATTGATAACTCCAAGGATTTCATTGACACCCGTAATCATTGGAGTCGAGATGAGGTCAACTTCGTCGCTTCCCGTGATATATTCAATGGCGTCGGGAATAATCTCTTTGGTGTCAGTCAGCCCATGACCCGTGGCATGGTGAATACTGTGCTGGCAAGACTTGCGGGCATTGATACCACACCCAAGAATGGCCAGAAGTGGTACGAGGTTGGTACCGAGTGGGCCAAGAGCAAGGGCATCACAGATGGCACGAACCCCGAGGCGAGCGTGACGCGCGAGCAGCTTGCGACGCTGCTTTATCGCTTCTATGGTTCACCTGCGATTAGCGGTACGCTGCGCTTTGCGGACGCGGGAGCAGTCAGCGCTTACGCGCAGGATGCGCTTCTTTGGGCGACGCAGAACGGCATTATGAACGGCGTCGGCAATAACTGTGTCGCGCCGAGCGCAGATGCCCAACGCGCGCAGGTCGCCGCGATGATGGCGCGGTACCTCAAGAACGCGGACTAAAGCCGAATACGGCACAGCAAGGAGGGGCGGTCCGATGGACCGCCCCTCAGTAAGCGTAAAACGTAACCGCATATAAAAGGCCGCCATCTCAAGTAACCGTCAAAGCTGAGGGCGGCTGGACAGACATGGGACAATAGTAGCGGAACATTGCGAAACTTCCCACCACTATAATGTTCAGGGTGTGAAGTAAATGACGAGCAATGAACTGAAACACGAAGCCAAGAAGCAGGAATGGAACATAGCTATACAGGAATGCCGGGGCAGCGGTCTCTCCGTAAGCGAATGATGCCGGAAGCGGGACGTTACGACAACCACTCTTGGCAAGTTTCGCAGGTCTCCCTCTTTCTTTTGCGGAAGCCCAGATCAAGCCGAGTTAAAAAACCGTTAAAATACTGTACGGTGGATTGAAAAAATGAGCCAACAGGACTATTTTATACAAGGTGAGTGTGTAAAATCAAATTTTTTAGGGGGAGGCGGATAAAAATGCCGCACCGAAAGAAGATTTTACTCTCAGACAGTAATGAAGCCTTCAGTATGCTCCTGACGGATTCCCTGCGTGAGCGCGGAGACTTCCGTGTATTCCACGCAAGGGATGCGGACGAGACAACCGAGGTGCTCCATCGGCACCGACCTCACGTTCTTCTGCTGGATTTTCTGCTGCCGCACAAGGGCGGCTTTCACGTTATGCAGCATCTGCGCGAGGACGGGTACAAAATCTCGACGATTTTTATGACGGCTCTGCCGACACACAGGGTCATAGAGGAGGCATACCGTTTGGGCGCAAGCTTTGTGCTCCCGAAGCCTTTTACGACAAGGGCGCTGGCCGAACGGATACACGATGCACTGCACAGTGATCGGCCCTAATTTGCACACATCAAAAATAGTGACCGCCATCTCAGTGAGCGAACGGCTCCTTGAGATGGTGGCCTTTTATATCCCCATCTACGCTGCTGAGGGCGACAGCGTTATGAAGCTGCTCACGTCCGGCTTCTCCGGCAACGCGACTACTGCTCTTGCCTACATCCTGCTCGGTACCTTCGCTACGGCGATCGCTACCACCGGCCTTGCCGACATTGTCTCCAAGAAGCTGAGCAAGATCATTGGCACCACTTCTCGGCATAATCACCCTGATTGCCTGCCTGTCTCAGAACCTCATCCCCATTCACATCGCTTATATCCCCATCCTGATTCCTCCCATGCTCGTGCTGATGAACAAGATGCGCCTCGACCGCCGCGCTGTGGCCTGCTGCCTTGCCTTCGGTCATAAGGCTCCCTACATTCGATTTCCACTGCACGGGCGACGCGCTCTACATGATGAGCTTTTTGCTGTGCCCTGCGGAACGGCACCGGCCGGAGCGGGAAGAGAAGTAAGGGGCGCGCATATCGCTTGCGCCGCGGGCGGTTCCAACCGCTGCCAGCGCTTCCACGTCCCACTGGATTGGCTCCATGCCTATCGAGCGGATGGTGGAGATGACGTGGTCGTCATACTCGCCGAACGGGCAGCGGATGAGCGTCGGGCGGACGCCGGTCAACGCCTCGATCTTATCGTTGCAGGTGTTCACGTCTGCGATGATCTGGTCGGCGGTGAGGGAATTATAATGATCATGCGCGTTGGAGTGGTTCATGAGCTCATTGCCGCTGTCCACGATGGCCTTGGCCTGTTCGGGATACTGATCCGCCCAGTTGCCCACGACAAAAAAGGTACAGGTGACACCGTACTCCTTGAGCACGTCGAGGATCTTCTGTGTGTTGTCCGCCCCCCACGCCGCGTCGAACGAGATGGAGCACACCTTCTGGTCGCGCTGGACACAGTAGATCGGCAGTTGGCGCGTGGCGGCCGACGCGCTGACGGCGGCGGGATAATTGACGGCGGCAAAGATTGCCGCGGCGGCCAGCACCGCCGCGCCCAGCGTCAGCCATTTGCGCCGGAGCACCAGAAAGCGCGGCGGCTTCTTCTCCTTTTCAGACTTCTTCCTGCGGTCAAAATGAAACAGCATCAGCATATCCTCCCCAATTCTCTTGGTAGAGGGTATGCTGGTGCTGTTCATATCATGCAAGGGGGACGGGCTTTACTCGATGCCCGCCAGCGTTTGGGCTTCGGCGACGTACTGGTCGATGAGGCCCTGCTCCTGCATCTCGGCGATCTTTTCGTTCAGGTAGGCGACAAAGTCCTCGTTGCCCTTTTGCACGCCGATGCACTGGCCCTCGCTGTCGCTTTCGATGCCGACGTCCTTGACCGTCAGGTCATCGTTCGCCGCGGCGAATGCAAGAGCCGTGGTGTAGTCGATGTACACAACATCGAGCTTGCCGCTCTTGAGCTCCATGATGAGATCCTGCGCCTTGACGAGGCCGACGACGTTCTCTTCACCCGCAAGCTCGTTGGCGATGGGTACCTGAATGGTGCCGTTCTGCACGCCGACCTTGTGACCACTCAGGTCTTCGGGCTTGTTGTAGAGCGCGTCATCCTCCGCGCGGATCAGAATTGCCTGCTGCTGCTTAAAGTACGGGTCAGAGAAATCGACGGACTTCAAGCGCTCCTCGGTCGAGGCCATACCGGCGATGACAATGTCAAAATCACCCTTGGCGAGGTTGATGCACAGGTTGTCGAATGACATGTCGACGACCTTGAGTTCGACGCCGAGGTCATCGGCGATGTACTGCGCGATAGCAACGTCAAAGCCGACGATGGTGTCCTTGCCGTCCACCTCCGTGTGGAACTCGTTCGGGGGATAGTCGGCAGAGGTTCCCATCACGAGCACGCCCGCCTCTTTGATCTGCTCGATCTTGGACTTGGCGGTGTCATCGGGCGACGCATCGCCGTCCGAGCTGCCCTGCGCGCTGTCATCGCTCTTGCTGCCGCAGGCGGCGAGAGACAGGATCATCATAAGCGCTAAAAGCAGCGCCGCAAATTTCTTGAATGCGTTCATCTTTGTTCCCTCCTGCGTGTCTTATTCCCACAGGGGCTTGTCCCAAAGGTTCACCTTGGTGCCGATGCCCATTTCCGTCGCGTTCAGATAGAGCTGATAGGCGATCATGATGTCCAGCGCGCCGAGGCCCATGGACGCGGCGGCGACGAACTGATCGTCCGAGGTGCGCAGCTTCTTCGTGCCGAGCACCAGCTCGCTCAGGTCCATGATCTGGCTCTCATCGAGCTTGCCCTCCTTCGTGAGCTTGGACAGCGGGTTCGTGTGCTGCTTGAGCTGTGTCCAGTAGTCGGCGACGATGCCGTCGGCCTTGAGGAAGACGTCCTCCATCACCTCGTTGGAGTGCATGGAGACGAGGCCGCAGCCGGGCGTGAGCCAGGAGGTGTCCATGAACGGCTTGGGCGCGGTCGTCTCGCCGACGATGAGCTGGGACTTGAGCGCCGCAGCCTTGCTGTCGCTCGTCGGGATGATCTCAACGCCCAAGCTGTCGCCGTACTCCTTCGCGATGCCCTCGGCCTTGGCGACATCAATGTCGCAGAGGTACATGGTCTTGATCTGGGGCAGCGCCTCGTGCACGGCGGAGATCATCGTGCGGCCGATAACGCCCGCGCCGACAAGGCACGCAATGTCCGCATCGGAGGGGGCGGCATACTTGGCCATCAGACCGCCGACGGCGGAGGTGCGCATCGCGGTGATGAGCGTGCCGTCCAGAATGCAGAACGGCAGCACCGTCTCGGGGTCACTCAGGATGGAAATGTCGATGCCGTAGGGGATGCCAGGGATCGTGGCGTTCTTCTTGGACTCCGTCGCCCACTTGATGCCGCCGATGTTGATGTCGCCGCCGATGTAGCAAGGCATGGCGTTGAAGAACGACTGCCAGTTTTCCTTGTCAGGGATGCTGGTGTTTGTCTTGGGCGGGTTCTTGATGAGGCCCTGACCGAGCATCGCGTAGGTCTTTTCCGTAACGGCCAAGATCTGTTTCATATCGAGAAGGCCGGCCTTGATGACATCTTCCTGCTTAAGGAACAGAATTTCGGGATTGATCGTGTGAAGCATTTTTGTTTCCTCCAATAATATCGTAAATTTTATTTTTGTTTGTTAAATGACGTTGATGACTTTGGATAAGAACTCTTTGGTTCGCGCGTTCTGCGGGTGCTCGAAAATCTCCTCGGGCGTGCCCTGCTCGGCGATCTGTCCGCCGTCCATGAAGAGCACGCGCGTGCCGACCTTTCGGGCAAAGCCCATTTCGTGCGTGACGACGACCATCGTGATGCCGTCGCGGGCGAGGTCGGAGATGACCTGCAGCACCTCGCCGACCATCTCGGGGTCGAGCGCGGAGGTCGGCTCATCGAAGAGCAGCACATCGGGCTCCATCGCCAGCGCCCGCACGATGGCGATACGCTGCTTCTGTCCGCCGGAGAGCTGGGAGGGATAGGCGTTCGCCTTGTCCTCAAGTCCCACGCGCTTTAGAAGCTTGAGGGCCTTTTCCTTGCTCTCCTCTTCCGACTGCTTTTTGACCTTCGTGAGCGAGATCGTAATGTTTTCAAGCACCGTCAGGTTGTTGAAGAGGTTGAACTGCTGGAACACCATGCCGACCTTCTGTCGGTGCCTGTTCACATCAAATCCCTTGGCCGTGATGTCCTCGCCCTCGAAGTAAATTTTGCCGGCGGTGGGCTGCTCCAGAAGGTTCAGGCATCGGATAAAGGTGGACTTACCGCCGCCCGAGGGACCGATGATGACGACCACGTCGCCCTTGCAGATGGTCTCGTTCAGCCCGTCGAAGACGGTCAGGCTGCCGAACTTTTTCTGCAAGTCCTTGATCTCGAACAATACGTTACCGTTCACTCTTTCTCAGCCTCCCTTCAAAGATGTTCAGGCCCTTGCCGAGGATGATATTCAGCGCCAGATAGATGATGGCGGAGATGTAGTAGCAAGGAAGCGGGTTATAGGTAGAGGTGACCACGATGCCGTTGTTGTACATCAGATCGCCGATGCCGAGGTACTGGATGATCGAGGTCTCCTTGACCATCGTGACAAATTCATTGCCGATGGCGGGGAGAATATTTTTGACCGCCTGCGGCATCACCACGCAGCGCATGGCCTGCGCATTCGTCATGCCGCACGAGCGCGCGCCTTCCATCTGGCCCTTGTCCACCGCCTGAATGCCCGCGCGGATGATCTCGGCGACGTAGGCGGAGGAGTTGATCGACAGAGCGATGATACACGGCAGCGCCCGCTCCAGATCGACGCCGAAGAGGGTTCCGGTGGGATAGCTGATAAAGTCGAGCTGGTAGTAAACGATGTAGAGCTGCACGAGCATCGGCGTACCGCGGATGACGGTGATATAGATGCTGGCGAACTTTTCCAGCGGCTTAAACTTGGATAGCCGCATGAAAGCGATCAGGCAGCCGAGGATCGAGCCGCAGAACACGGTGAGCAGAGAGATGAGGATGGTCGTTCTCGTTCCTCGCAGGAAGTATTGATAATAATTCGTTGCAATTTCCCAAATGTTCATGTGCTGTGGTTTCCTCCTTCATAGGACTGACTGCGATGCTGACTGTATATTTATGTTCGCAAAATGTCAATAACGAGAATAACAATTCATATCAAGATTGTAGCACTGAATAAAGAGGCGAAATAGAGTGGAAAACGATTTTGTAAAAATATACACAAAAGTCAGCATAACTATGACGGTCGAACATCCGCTGCGGCACAATACGGCATGTTTATAAGCAAGCAAAAAGATTTTGCTGCATGAAAACACATAAAAAAGAAAGGTGCCGGGCTGAAACGTTCACTGTTTCAGTCCGACACCTTTTTCATAAAAGTGCAAAAGTGCGCAAATGACCCCTGCCATCCCCAAATGGCAGGAGCCGTCTGCGTGATCGTGTGGGGCGCGCACGCGCCCTGGTATCATAAAGCCGCGAGCGGCTCTATCATCATGCGTCGTTTTCGAGCATCCGGTAGCCCACGCCGATCTCGGTGAAGATATACTCGGGCGAGGCGGGATTCTTCTCGATCTTGCGGCGGATGTTCGCCATATTCACGCGCAAAATCTGATTGTCGGCCTTGGCCTTCGGCCCCCAGATCTGCTTGATGAGATAGTCATACGTCAGCACCTTGCCAGCGTACTTGCCGAGCAGCGCCACGATCTTAAACTCGTTGAGCGTCAGGTGCACATCCTGATCGCCGATGAGCACGTGGTGCTTGTCATAGTCGATGGTCAGGTCCTTGACGGTGAACTTGCCCGACTGCGCGATCTCGTTGTTGTCGAGCGGCGTGCGCGTGTGACGGATGGCCGTGCGGATGCGCGCGAGCAGCTCGCTCGTGCCGAACGGCTTTTCGATGTAGTCGTCCGCGCCGAGGTCGAGCGCCATGACCTTGTCATGCTCGTGCGTGCGCGCCGAAACGACGATGATCGGCAGGCTCGACCACGAACGAACCTCCTTGAGGATGTTTATCCCGTCCATGTCGGGAAGCCCCAGGTCGAGAATGATGAGATCGGGGCAGTGCGAGGTGATCATCGAGACCGCCTCGGCACCCGTCTGCGCCACCAGCACGTCGAAGTCGTTCGCGGTGAGAACCGTCGAAATAAAGTTGCTGATGTTCTGCTCGTCTTCCACCACGAGCACTTTATCCTTCAATTTCACTGTTGATGCCCTCCTCCAGCGGCAGATAGAAGCGGAAGCATGCTCCGCCCGAATCTAAGTTTTCTGCGGTCATCGTGCCGTCATGCGCCTTGACGATGGTGTAGCACACGGAAAGGCCGATGCCCATGTTTTTCTTCATATCAAAGTTGTTGTGCGACACGCCGGAAAGCCCGCCGTTAAAAATCGTCGAGAGCCTCTCCTTCGGGATGCCGACGCCGTTGTCGCTGACGGAAAAGCAGGCGTTCGTCCCCTCGCGTGAGAGGCAGACACGGATCTGCGTGACGTTTCCACCGTGGATGGCGGCGTTTTCCAGCAGATTCATAATGACCTGACGGATGAGCGTCGCGTCCATCGGCACCATCAGCACCTCGTCCGGCACCTCGATCGAAACCTTGATCGCGGGGAAGCGCTTGGTGAACTTGCTGACCGAGACGCCGACGATCTCCTCGGCCGCCTCACAGTCCTTTTCGATCTTTGCCTGTCCGCCGCTCATGCGCGTAATGGACAGGAGATTTTCGACCATGCGGATGAGCCACTGCGCATCCTCGTTCACGTCTTCCAAAAGGCGGCGCTTCTGCTCGGGAGAAAACGAATCCTCGTTTTCAAGGATCGCGGCGGTGTTGCCGACGATGCTCGTCAGCGGCGTGCGGATGTCGTGCGACATCGCGCGCAGGAGATTGGCGCGCACGGCTTCCTTTTCTGTTTCGATGCGCAGCCGCTCCTGCTTTTTGATCTGCGTGTTCATCGCGCTGATCATCATGGACACCGTCAGCATCGCAAGGAAGGTGAACGGGTAGCCGGTGATCGTGAAGTTGAATTCCCAGTAGGGATATGTAAACACGTAGTTGACGAGCAGCACACCGGAGACAGCGCTGAATATCCCCCAGAAATAGCCCTCCGTCCAGCGCGAGATGGTCGCGACCGCCAGCACGAAGATGAGGTTCACGTAGCCACTGCCGTCGTCGATCCTTCGCAGCAGCGTGCAGAGCACCGTCGCCATAGCCAGGATCGCCGCCGTCAGCAAAAGGTCGTAGATCCAACGCATTTTTTCGGGGATTTTTGCCATGTCGCCGCCTTCTCTCGCTTGATCGTTGGCGCGGAGAAAGACTCCGCATGCTTTCCGTCCCCATTATAGCATACAGCCTGCTAATTTTGTGCTAAATCGAATATTTTTTTCATGGTAGCAAAAAGGACGGCGCGATGCCGTCCCTTTCGCTGATAAAGGAAGAAGTGGAATTCAAAATTAAATCTTGCGGATGCTGACATTCGTCACATTCGCCATGTTGAAGCCGGGCTGCTGGGCGATCGCCGCCATGATGGCGACCTTGACCTCGTCGGTCAGACCGTCGGCAGGAACGGCGGGCGCTGCCGGCGCGGCAGCTGCTGCGGCGGGCTTCGGAGCCTCGGGCTTCGAGAGGATCTTGCCCATCAGCATCGTCAGGAAGATGATGCAGGTAAGGCCCACAAACGTGACGCCCATACCCATGATAACAACAAATGCGCTGGAAACTTGCATCGGCGGATACGCTCCTTTTATGTATTCTGGCGCTATTATAGCGCGCAGAATTTGCATATCAACCGTTTGGAAGCCCTCTTAGCATTGGCTTAACGCGAAGAGTTTTTCCCTTAACAGCGTTTTTATTGATGTTCAGTTTCCGCTAAAGATAAAACAGTCAGCACGCCGTCCTTTACGCGGAACTTAACGTCCCAGCCGCCAAAGCTCATACCGTACACGCGCTCGGGGTCGTTCTGGTACTGCGGGCGCGGGTCCTGCGCAAGCACACCGAGCAGCGCCTCGCGCTGCCCCTCCGGCAGCTTTTGCAGGAGCTCCGGCGGGCTTTTGACTTCGATCGTCTCTTTCGGCGACGGGGCAAAGCCGCCCAGCGCCTCGGGATGCGCGTCGGCATACGGAAGGTAGGGCTTGATGTCATAGATCGGCGTGCCGTCCATCAAATCTGCGCCCGCGACGATCAAAACGTCACCGAAGCCATCCTCGTGCCGCACACCTTCGAGCTTCACGCAGGAAAGTCCGATGGCGTTCGGGCGGAACGGCGAGCGCGTTGCAAAAACGCCCACGCGCTCGTTGCCGCCAAGGCGCGGCGGGCGCACCGTCGGCGACCATGTGTCGCGCACGGCGGCGGAGAACTGCCAGATGAGCCACAGATGCGAAAAGCCCTCGATGCCGCGCAGCGCGTCGGGATTCCGGTACTCCGGTTCGAAGACGATCTTCGCACGAAGCGCGGGGACGAGCCCGCTCTGGCGCGGGATGCCGAATTTTTCCGGAAAGTCAGAGTGGATTCTGGCAATGACTTTCATTGTATAGTCCATAGAATGCTCCTTTCTCCGCACAGGTGCGGAGGGGATCGCGGCACTTGTGCCGCGGGGAAGCAGCGCCGTAGGCGCTGCACGAACGCGACCCCCATTTTCTTTCCGTGGAAAGAAAACGGGCGTCGCCCGTCCAAAAGAAAGGCGTTTGCATTGGCAGTCTCAATCTTGAAGAACTGCACGCGCTGCGCAATCGGGTGCAGTGTACATGGCTTCGCCATGAACCCCTACCGCCTCGTTACGACTCTCAACCGCGCCTTACTGTCGTGAGGCGCGAGTGACGTTCGTCTGGCGGCAGACTGCCTGCGAAATAGCGGCATTGCTTCGCTCGCCGCATTGTAGCGACTGGCGGTAGACGGAAATTAGGCTGTACTTCTACAAGATGGGCAGAGCGGCAGCGGGTAGTAGAAGCAGAGGCAAATCGTATAGCAGGGCCAAATGCGGCTCTGCCGCACGCAAGAGGTGCAATCGGCAAGCATTGCAGCTCTTCGAGCTGCTCGCT
>ENA-OUOU01001376-OUOU01001376.1-human-gut-metagenome-genome-assembly--contig:-NODE-1376-length-12795-cov-7.188854_pt1 | contig 12795 bp, 17 predicted proteins | sample MGYA00237936_ERZ548765 | MGnify/ENA primary metagenome ERZ548765 (study PRJEB26490, sample SAMN05356889) | human gut metagenome | biome: terrestrial biome; feature: human-associated habitat; material...
GGTTGAAATTTCCTCGGAAGCTTCTCCTGCTCCTGAGGAACCTGGTCGCGCCCCGCAAGGGGCGCGTGGGTTGAAATTTAGATTGGGCAATACCGCGATGAAAGCAGGGCGTCGCGCCCCGCAAGGGGCGCGTGGGTTGAAATTTGATGGTGTCCGTCAGCTTGTGCGCAATTTCGGTCGCGCCCCGCAAGGGGCGCGTGGGTTGAAACGCTCCCGGATTCTCATTGCCGTATCCCTCCATAAAAAGGAAGTCTCTGCCAACCGGCAGAGACTTCCTTTCATTTTTCTATTTTACTGATCAAAGCTTGGGTTTACGTAGTAGACGTTTTTCTCGTCCAGGCGGTCCTTGGCGAGGCGCAGGCCTTCACCGAAGCGCTGGAAGTGCACTATCTCGCGCGCACGCAGGAATTTGATGACATCACTCACGTCCGGATCGTCGGAAAGGCGCAGGATATTGTCGTACGTCACGCGCGCTTTCTGCTCCGCCGCTAGGTCCTCCGTCAGGTCCGCGATGGTGTCGCCCGTGACCTGCATGGTGCTCGCCGACCACGGGTAACCAGAGGCGAACTGCGGGAAAACGCCCGTCGTGTGGTCGACAAAGTACGGCTCGAACCCAGCCTCCTTGATCTGCTCCTCGGTCAAATTGCGCGTAAGCTGGTGAACGATCGTGCCGACCATCTCGAGATGTCCCAGCTCCTCTGTGCCGGCCGTGGAAGCCCAAGGGCCACAAGTACGAAAAAGCCTTGCGCCGCAAGGGTTACAGGCCGAAAAAGAGAGGGAAAACGCGAATGTGCAAAATGCCGGTTGGCTCCATTCCTTTGACGCGGACTACCACTATCGCGGCTCCGACCTTCACTACCATGTGAATGTGTCCGCCGCGCTTTCGGAGGGAGGGGCGGTATGGTGAAGGAATTTATCTCGCAGCTTCCACCGGACAAGCTGTCGCCCTTTGCAAAGCACCCCTATCAGGTGCGGGAGGACGCTGCCATGGACGAGCTGGTGGAGAGCGTCCGCACCTATGGTATTCTGTCACCCTTACTGGCGCGGCCAAAAGGGGAGGGCTACGAGCTGGTCAGCGGGCATCGGCGGCGATTGGCGGCGCAGAAATTGGGCCTGCCCACCGTGCCGGTGCTGGTGCGGGAAATGACCGACGATGAAGCGGTGATCCTGATGGTGGACAGCAACCTCCAACGGGAAAACCTGCTGCCCAGCGAAAAGTCGTTTGCTTACAAGATGAAGTTGGAGGCAATGAAGCATCAAGGAATGACTTGTGGACAAGTTGGCCACAAGTCAAGGGATGCCGTCTCAAACGATGACAGTGGGCGAACTATTCAGCGCTATATCCGCCTGACCAACCTTGTTCCGCCGCTGCTTCAGATGGTAGACGATGGCCGTATCGCCCTTTCTCCCGCCGTGGAGCTGTCCTATCTCACCCGCGACGAGCAAGCGGAGCTGTGGGACTTGATCGGGCGGGAGGACGCCACACCGTCGCTGTCACAGGCACTCCGCATGAAGCAGCTCTCCCGCGAGGCAAAACTGACGCCGGAGGTACTGTACGCCATTCTCACCGAGGAAAAGCCCAATCAGAAAGAGCAAATACGCATCAAAACCGAGTCGCTGCGGAAGTATTTCCCGCGCAATTACTCTGCGCAGCAGATGGAGCGGGAGATCATCAAGCTGCTGGAGGCCCGTTACCGCGCAAAGAACAGGGAAGAGCGATGATTTTCGCATACTGGCGCTATACGGATTTCTCCTATACAATGTCGGCAGAAAGGGGCGAAATTTATGGAACAGAATTTACCGCCATTGCCGCCGGTCATTTTTGAGAACGGCCTTTACTACGAGCTGCGGGGCGAGCAGTATTATCCCTGCCTTTTGCCGCCGGAGCCGGACACCACAGAGGACAAGCTTCTGGAAACCATCATACGCCAAATGGCGGAAGCACAGGGCATCGACGAGGACTTGAAGGCGCGGGATCAAATGGCGTGGGTAGGTGCGATGAACAACATCAAAAGCGCCGCACTTGAGATCCTGCGAGAGTCCAAATAACGCCCCAAGAAGGAAACAAAAGCAAAAAATCAACGCAAGCGGAGACAGGTCAAATGCCTGCCTCCGCTATTTTTATGCCCCAACGGGCAAGGAGGAACAATATGGATTATTTCTACGAGCATGAATCAGAGCTATTTACATTTTACCGTGTTCCAAAGGTGCTGTTTACGGAGGAACCATTCAAAAACATAAATTGTGAAGCAAAATTACTTTACGGATTATTGCTGGACAAAATGGGACTTTCCCGCAAAAGCGGGTGGTTCGATCAGCAAGGGCGCGCTTTTGTTTACTATGGCATCAGCCACATTATGGAGGACTTGGGCTGCGCCCACAACAAGGCGGAGAAGCTGCTATCCGAACTGGAGCAAGCTGGCCTGCTGCGCCGGAAACGGCAGGGGTTGGGGAAGCCGTCTGCACTGTACCCCCTGAAATTCGAAAACCGAATTTCTTGACTTTCGATTTTCGAATTTCAAGAACGCTGAAAATCAGCGTTCAGGTGCGCTGATTTTCAGCGTCTAATAAGACTGAGTAGAGCGATACTGAGATAAATATATACCAAGCCGAAAAAAGAATAATAGGGAGGATCATCAGATGAAGAACAAAGAGAACTTACGGGAAAAGCAGGTAAATCTCCGCTTGACGCAGGCAGAATATGAGCGGCTCACCCGCACCGCGCAGGACCACGGCATCGGGCGGGCGGCGTATCTCCGCATGGTGCTGCGAGGCGCGTGGCTGCGGGAGGACGGCAGAAAATCAGAATAACTTTTTCCGCTGGAATTTGATGCAGGCCGTCACACGGTCACGGATATAAGGAACATCCCGCTTGGCGTAAAACTCCAGCGGCTCCGAAAGGGCCGCCATGATCTCTTTTTCGGCAAAGTCGCAGCGAAGCTGCGGCCCGTATAGATTTTGCGCCGCGTGGACCTGTCGGACAAAGCCCGTTTTCATGGGCTGAGCCTTGAGCTGCCGCACCAATGCGTCCGGCTCGATCTCCATGGGATAGTCCCGTGTGTTGGACAGCAGGCCCGCACCAAAGTCGAAGATGGGGCAGTAGTCAAAGCCATCACCGCAGCGCAGCACAGCGATGTTGTTCAGATGCCGGTCCTCGTTGCTGAACAGCATATCCACCTCGAACAGCAGCGTCAGATAGGTGCCAAAGCGGTCAAGTCCCGTCAGCCGCTCAACCTGCTCCACCAACCACGCAAGGCGGCTCTGAAGATTGGGCAGGCGGTTTACCGCGGTCTGCCAGTCCGGGCCAACGCCTTTTCGCAGCAGCTCCGCAAGGGTCAGGATGGCCTCGCCCTGACGTAGAAAATTGGCACTGGAACAGCCGTTGCGGGTATGATTGTGGACTTCCAGCCGCTCCATGCGGTAGGTCACATAGCGAAAGCCCAACGCGCCGGTATTGGTTTGTGCCAGCAGCGCAGAGGTTACGGTTTCTGCCAGCCCTTCATAGCCGAACAGATCCAGCTTGTACCAGCGGCCATCTGCCAGCCATTTTTCCTGATTGCCCTTAGACGAGGTTTCCGCGATGCGGCTTCCCGTTGTCAGTCTGATCGACATATTCAGCCCTCCACAATTTTGATCCAGCACGAATCCTCTGCCATGCGCCCTTCGGTCTTGCGGATGATCGCCAGCGGGTCATAGCAGTCCAGTCCCAAGTCAGACAGGTAATATTTCAAACCGTCTCGCTCCTGCGGCACACAGCGGTCTTTCAAGAAAGTTTGCAAATCGTCCCATGTGGGCTTGCGGTTCACGCCGAAAGCGGAGGAAAGGGGAGAACTGACCTCGTTTTCGATGGCAAGTTGATGAGTGGTTTGGTCAGCACAGATCTTCGTACAGAGCTTGTTCCCATCGTAGTAGTACAGGATCAGGAGGGCGTGAGCGCTACTTCGGGCATTGGCCAGAAAGACATCGTAATCAGACACGGCAGGGCGGCGGATGGTGATGCTTTCCCCATCGAATTGCAGCGTTACGGTGCGGCTGCCCTCAGAGATGCCCAGGGCCTTCATCCAGGCAGATGGCAGAGCCACGCGGTAGCCCTTGGCATCCGGCCCGGCGTTTCCACCCGCCTTGTTGATAAGAATATTTGCAGTTCGTTCCTCGTGTAGCACGGTCATTCACCTCAAAAGTTTCTCACAATTATTATACATATTGGACACCAATAAATCAAGAAGTTAATTTTACAACAACGTTGTCACGAAAATGAAACCGCTATACGGAAGCTGCTTTCGCAAGCATAGCATTTGGCCGTCCAAATGCGCTTGTTAAGGGGCAAAGCCCCCTAAGACCCCCATCTTGAAAAGGAGGAAACTGTGTTGCGAAAACGCGCAATCAAAATATCGGTCCGATTGAATGAGCAGGAGCATGAACACCTGAAAAAGCAGGCTGCGATCTCCGGCTACCCTATGGAACCGTTCATCCGCGCCCTCATCATGGGCGTGAATCTGCGCCCGCGCCCGCCTGACGAATACGCTGAGATCCGGCGTCAGCTTGCCGCCATCGGCAACAATATCAATCAGATCGCCCGCGCGGTCAATGCCCGCGGCTTTGCTACGAAAGAAGAAATTGCCGCGATCACGACTGCGCAGGAGATGATTTGGACCATCGCAGAGCGGCTCTGATATGGCGTACACGAAAGTATTCGCCATCCGCGCAAGACTGGATGACCGCGTAAAGTATGCCATCAATGGGGACAAGGCGGAGCTGGGCGAGAAAATCAATTACGCAGCCGATTTACAAAAAATGAATTCCGTCCGATTTGTAAGCGCTTTGAATTGCAAATCGGCGGAAACCGCATTTGCCGCCATGCGCAGGACCAAGGAGAAGTTTTGCAAGACAGGCGGCGTCCTCGGCTATCACTTTATTCAGTCCTTTGCCCCCGGAGAGGTCACGCCGGAGCAGGCACATGAGATCGGATGTGAGTTTGCACGGCGGCTGTTCGGCGAGGACTTTGAGGTCGTTGTTGGGACACATCTGGACAAAGCCCATCCGCATAATCACATCATCGTTAATTCTGTGTCCCGCATAGACGGACACAAGTACCACTCCAGCCCGGAGAGCTACTACAACGATGTGCGCGGCACTTCGGACGAGCTGTGCAGAGAGAACAATTTATCCGTCATTGCACCGCGGGGCAAGGGTAAGCACTACGCTGAGTGGAAAGCGGAGCAGGGCGGCAAGCCCACCGTGCGCGGCGTGATCCGCGACGACATTGACGCTACCATTCAGCAAGCCTACACCTACGATTCGTTCCTCATGCTGCTGCGAAAAAACGGCTATGAGGTGCGCCGCGGCCCCAATCGAAAATACACCACCGTCAAACCACCCGGCGCGAAGCGGGCAATCCGGTTGGACAGTTTGGGCGAGGGCTATACCGAAGCGGATATTCTGCGGCGGCTTTCCAGGCAGCGGCGCGGCGGTATGGCCGCGCCTATTGTTATCCGTACCGTCTATACGGTCAAGCGCTATCGTGTGAAGGGCAAGTTGAATACCGCCCGAAAAAAGAAAATTACAGGATTTTACGCACTATACCTCCGCTACCTCTATCTGCTGCGTGGAGGCAGACGGAAAAAGCTGCCGCCTAAGATGCCCTTCTCCGTTAAACGGGAGGTCATTCATTTGGAGCGGTATGAGCAGCAATTCAAATACCTTTTATCAAGCGGAATTACTACCGTAACGGAGCTGGAGCAGCGCATCCGTGTGCTGGAGTGGGACATCCGCTTGCTGGAGGAACAGAGAAAACCACTTTATCAGGAAAGGAGGAACACCAGCGATGAAGAAGCACAAGCCAAGTACAGCACGGAGATCCAACAGCAGACTGCCGCCCTGCGGGAAAAGCGCGGGGAGCTGCGTCTGTGCCGCAGGATACAGGCAGACATTCCGAGGGTATCCCAGCAGTGCCAGCAGGCGCAGGCTGAACGGCAGAAAAATCTAAAGAACAAGGAGGAACACGAGCATGAGTACCAACGGTGAAACCGCTGACCTGATGGTGCGTGAGGGCATCCAGATCACCGAGAGTGCCCTCAAGCTGGCAGGGCTGGGGGCGAAAAACCTCGCTGCCCTGTTGATCGCCCTTGCCAACGACAACCAGAAGCTCGCCGGCAAGACCAACCTCAAGCGCCTGATCCACGACGGCGAGGAGCTGACGATCTTTTCCGTCAAGCAGGAGGACTTGAAGGGCTTTCAGATGGAAGCCAAACGCTACGGCGTCCTGTTTTACCCCATCGTCAATAAGGTGGAAAAGACCGGGACGGTAGAAATTATGGCAAAAGCCAAGGACGCCAAGCAGATCAACCGCATTTTTGAACGCATGGGCTATCCCGCCCCGGTGAAGGAGGATACTGCCGCAAAAAAAGAGAACGCCCGCGCTCCGTCCGAGAACAGCTCCAAGGAGCGCGGGACTGGTGCGAGAGCGTCTACGGAACCGGCTACGGAGAAGGCTGACGCCCGCCCCTCTGTCCGCAGCCGCCTGATGGCACTGCAAGCCGCGGCAGAACGGGATGGCACAGCTCCCACCAAGGACACCGTGCGGGAAGCCATTCAAAAGGCTATGCCCACGCGGGAATAATTTGATTTTGAGAAGGAGAAACGAACATGGCAAAGTTAGACGATTTGATCCAGCAGAAGCAGCAGCGGGACGAGGACTGGAAGGCAAAGAAAACAGCGGAGCGCGAGGAATTGGGGCAGCTTTCCGACGATGCGGTCATGCACGTCACCAGCGAACCCGGCGCATACCTCCACTATCTGGACACGCAGGCCATCAACCCGCGATACAGCGCATCCAATGTGATGCTGGCGATGGCGCAGAACCCGGAGATCACCTACATCAACAGCCTGGAGGTGTGGAACCGGCTGGGGCGCAGCGTCAACCGCGATGAGAACGGCATGAAGATCCGCGTGTCGGACACCTATATGAAGGACGGAAGAGAGTATCACGGCTATAAGATCGGGCGTGTGTTCGATATTTCCCAGACCCACGGCAAGGCCGGTGTTCCGGCGCTGAGCCTGAAAGACAATACACCGGAAATGGACGCCGCCCTGCGCCGATTGCTGGACAGCTCCCCCGTTCCCGTGGTCACCAGCAGCACCATGTATCAGGATGCCGTTTATGATCCTAAAACGCAGAGCATTACGGTGTCCAGCCGCCTGATCGACAGCAAGATCTTTGCGGCGCTCTCCCGTGAGATCGTCCACGCCGGCATCCATGACCACGGGCGCTATCCCTACTATACCCGTGAGGACTGCGCCATGGACGCCGAGAGCGTCAGCTATATGCTCTGCCGCAATTTCGGCGTGGAGACCCCGCAGCCTGATGTGAGCCGCGTGGGGCAGGTGTTTGACGGCATGGAGGTGCAGGATCGCCGCGGCGTGGTGGACAGCCTGCAAAAGTATTTCCGCAAGCTGCAAAATGATATTCAGCGTGAGATCTCTCCGCAGGAGCGCAAGCAGCTGGAGCAGAACCGGCCCGTTCGTTAAGAAAGAGAGGTGTAATGTGAAAAAGAAACTTTCGCTTTTGCTGTGCATAGCAGTAACATTGTGCGCTATGAGCAGCACGGCCCTGGCCGTTTCCGCTGAACCCATCAAGGAGGCTGATCCGGTAACTGCCATGATTACTGCCGCAGATACACTTCTCGGCGTTTCCACCTATCCCGCCGAGGTCAGAGCCAGCGAGGAAAACGGTGTCTATCGTTTGGAAAAGGTCTACTACCTGACCGCGAAGGACGATCCCGCCACGATTCCCACCGCTGACTTTGAGCGCGAGGGACGCACCTATACGCTCCTTGATTTGCTGAAAAATGACCAGACAGAAACGGACACGCGGGAGCATATCGAGGTGGTCACGCTGGGGAGCAAGACCAAAGATATGGCGGAAATTCTGAAAATGCTGGAGCCGAAGCTGGAGGTCAAGACCGAGGACGGCTATGAGGGCGTCCTGTCCCTTGACCATACTACCATTCAGGTGGAGGCCGCGGGCTACGGGACCAGCAGCCGCACGGTGACGGCGGAGCGCACCTATCCCAACCTCTCAGACGCGGATGTGTCCCTTGTTCCCAAGTCCGTGAATGAAAATGGCCGCACCCTGACCCTTGCCGATGTGAGCTGGCAGGAGGCAGCGGTCGATCCCACGGACGGCTATGACATTCCCATCCGCTACACCGCCGTGGCAAGCTACACCGGCACCGCCACCAGCAAATATGCCACCGGCTACACCGTCACGGCGGACTATAAGGGTGACGTCACCCGCACAAGCTGTGATACAGTGGTCTACACCGCAGTCTTTTCCAGCGTCGGTAATGAAGCAGCAACGGACAGCAGTAGCTTTAACTGGCTGTGGCTGCTGCTCCCCGTGGGAGCTGCGGCGCTGGGCGGCTGCGGCTATGCCGGTTATAAGGGCTATCGCCACTACATCAATAAGAAAAGAGGGTACGCCGCATGAAAAAATATCTGACCACGCTGCTGGCCGCCTGCTGTATGCTGGCGGCTTTTTCCATGCCTGCATCGGCACTGGAGTATCACTTTGACGGCCCGGACGCAGGACTGTTCGGACGCCCCACCTCGGACGATACCATTTATGTCACGATGGACAAGCCTGTGAATACCGACCGGAGCAAAAACGCCGCCTACATCCCGCCTGCCTTCGGCTCTCCCACCTCCTACACCCTGAACGCCGGAGAACTGCTGACGCCAAACCTTGTGAGCGGTTCAGTCACGGGAACGACCAGCGGCACAGGCGGTGTGACCGTTCTGCCGCCTATGACTTCGGGCAGTAGCAGCGGAAATACCGGCTCCTACACGCCGGTGAAGTACACCGCGGTCACGAAAGACCTCTATTACAGCGGCGGCTCCCTCGGTACACTGAAAATCCCCACCCTCGGCCTGTCTGTCAAGGTGTATCAGGGAACGGACGCGGACGCGCTCCGCAAGGGCGCAGGACATTTTGCCAGCACCTCCATTTGGGAAGGCAATGTGGCGATTGCGGGCCACAATCGCGGCGTGAATAATCACTTTGGCAAAATTCACACCCTTGACATTGGGGACGCCATCAAGCTGACCACCCAGCTCGGCACACGCAGCTACGAGGTGTACTCCGTCAGTAAAATCGGCGTGGACGATACCAGCATCCTGAGCGACAGTACGGAGAACATCATCACCCTTGTCACCTGCGTGATGAATCAGCCGGATTACCGCTGGTGTGTGCAGGCTCGACAGAAGTAGTATTGATGTGAATAATTTCGACAGGAAAAAAGTTATTCACATTGATGTTAAAAACTTTACTTGACGCAAAGGGGGTGATATAATGGCTGACAAAGGTGGTGACAGAATCATGGAGTTAAAAAACAGATCGCAGTACCTTGATAAGCTCATTTCCGTTCAGGATATGGAGGTCATCAAGGTCGTGACCGGAATCCGGCGCTGCGGCAAATCCAGCCTGCTGAAATTGATGATGGCACATCTGCGGGAACAGGGCGTCATGGAGGAACAGATCCTCTCGATGAACTTTGAGTCCATGCAGTTTGCAGACATGGACAGTAAGAGCCTTTATCAGTATGTAACGGAACGCGCACCCAAGGGCAAGCGGCTTTACCTGTTTTTAGACGAGGTGCAGAAGGTTCGGGACTGGCAGGATGCCGTGAATTCCTTCCGCGTGGATCTGGATTGCGACATTTATGTGACCGGCTCCAACGCCTACCTGCTTTCCTCCGAACTGTCCACGTATCTGTCCGGACGCTATGTGGAGATCAAGATGCTGCCGCTGTCCTTCCGTGAGTTTTTGGACTTCCACGGCTATCTGCTGGAGGAGTACAAAGCCCCCAACGGCACTATGAAACAGCGCGCCAAGGGAAAAGACGGCGAAGCGTATGAGCTGCGCGACCTGTTTGAAGCCTACGCACAGTTTGGCGGTATGCCGGCGCTGGCCGAGGCGGAGCTGGATCAGGAGCGCGCCAATATGCTGCTGGACGGCATTTATTCCGCTGTTGTTGTGCGGGATATTCTGGAACGCGGCAAACGGAAAGAACAGCGGGCCGTTACCGACGCGCTGCTGCTCCGCAAGATCATTCTGTTTCTGGCTGACAACATCGGCAACAACACCTCGGCGGCGTCCATCGGGCGCACCCTTGTCAGCGAGGGCCTGTTGGATGATGGCAGAAAGGCCAAGCCTGCGGTGCAGACCATCTCTGCCTATATCGACGCACTGTTGGAGTCCTATATCTTTTATGAGGTCAAGCGTTTTGACATCAAGGGGAAGGACTATCTGCGGACGCTGGGCAAATACTATATCGTCGATCCCGGCCTCCGCACCTATCTGTTAGGAAACCGGGGCGGCGATGTGGGACACATTCTGGAAAACATCGTTTATTTTGAACTGCTGCGGCGTGGTTATGAGGTGGCTATCGGCAAGGTCGGTGAAAAGGAGATCGACTTCATCGCAACAAAGATGAATGAGAAAAAGTATATCCAAGTCACTGACAACATGAACGCCCCCGAAACCCGCGCACGGGAGCTTGCACCGCTGCAAGCTGTGCAGGACAATTACGAGAAGATCGTGATTGCCATGGACTGCGACCTTATCAGCGACGTGGACGGTATCAAAATCGTAAAGGCGCTGGACTTCCTGCTCAGCGAAGTGTAACTAAAAATCCGCTCTGAAAAATCAGGGCGGATTTTTTTGATACACGCCGACTTTTACTTTAGCCGTGGGGGAGGGTCAATCCTGAAAGAAGATCCTGTCGAACCGGTCCATGACGTCCTCCATCGTATCGCTGATCTCCTGCTCATTGACCGGAAGGCGGGAATCCAGCACAGTCTGAATGGAGTCAGGCGTGTTTCCAAGGTCATCACGGATGCTGTGGAGATGGTGCTCTGTCAGGATCGTCTGCCCTTCTTTGGAGAGGATGTAGTCATAGAGGAGCCGACCGTTTCGCTCGTTGGGACAGCCAGCTACCAGCCCCATGGGACTGTAGATCGGCACCGTATCCCGCTCCGGAAGGCGGAAGGAGATAGGCTCCCCGGCTTCTTCCATGTTGCTGACGATATAGTCCATGCAGATCCCCACGGCGTACGTCCCGTGCGCGACCTGCAGATGGGTGGCGGTGGAGTTGCTCTCAAGCATGCAGCCGTTTTCCCGCAGACGCTCAAAATACGCCGTTCCGTAGGCAGGGGAATTCATCAGCGCGCCGACGAAGTATTTGATGCTGCCGGAGCTGCCCGGGTCCGTCATCACGATCTGCCCGTTCCATCTGGGATCCAGCAGATCGTCCCAGGTTTCCGGCATCTTGACACCCTTGGGAGCCAATTCCTTCTCAAAACGCTCCTCGTTGATGATGATGCTCAGAACGCCCATGTACCAGCCCTGCCAGAAATGATTGGGATCGTTAAAGCGGGCATCCAGGCTGTCATTGTTGGGAGAGTCATATGCCTCAAAAGCACCTGCGGTGGCCAAAGAGCCATACAGGTCCACAGAGCCGCCTACCAGAATGTCTGCCTTTGGATTGGCCATCTCTGCCTGCACACGGGCCACGGCATCGCCGCCGCCCAGAGAGATGTACTCGATCTCAATGCCGGTATCCTTCTTGAACTGGTCTGCGATGGCGATGGTATTGTCCTCGTTCAGTGCGGAATAGACCACCAGCTTGCCGCCGGTCTGTCCTGCGGTGCTGTCGTCATTCGTGTCTGCGGGAGGGGTATCCGTTTTGCCGCCGCATGCGGCCAGAGTCAGCGCCATAGTCAGCGCCAGTGCTAAGCTCAAAAACTTCTTCATGGGACACAGCTCCTTTTCATCATATTGATTTTGAGGAAAAAGCGGTGCGTTTCTGTATCTATACCGTACCAAATATTTTGGAACGTGTCAATTAGATTTTTGGCATTTCGCAAAATCTGAATGAGTTTTCGTCGCTATGCATATATAATATGAACAACAATCGGCGCATTGCACAGTGCACTCTTGCGCCCATTGACTTGATGCAGCAGTAAAATCATAGTAAAATAAATGTATCACAAATATAGGGGGAGGATGACGTATGCCCACCATCAAGGATATTGCCCGAGAGGCGGGTGTTTCCCACGGGACGGTCTCCAACGTTATCAACGGCCGGGGCAACGTCAGCGTGGAGAAGATACAACTGGTGTGGCAGGCTGCGGAGAAGCTGGGCTACAAGGTCAACAGCAAGGCACAAAGCCTCCGGCAGGGTCAGGACCGCAGCATTGCGGTGCTTCTGCCGAGCATTGAGGACCGCCGCTGGGCGGCCATGTATGAGGTGTTCCAGAACGAGTTTATCCGGCACGGCTATTCAGTTCAGCTATATTCCACCCGCTCTATGGAGACCGCCGAGAAAGAACTGCTGGCTGCCGCTCTGGCTGAGCGGGTCAGCGCGGTCATCAGCCGTTCGTGTCTGTTGGATGCCGCGGCGTATTATCGGGCAGAGACCCCGGAGCTTCCAATTGTACTCCTTTCTCGGGAAAGCCGTGCACTCGAAAATGTTATGTATGCCGCGTTCGATCCCGAGCGAATGGGAACAGACATCGCCTGGCATCTGCGGCGGAAAGGACTGCGGCGGATCGGTATTTTTACAGAGCCTGCCGCATTTCCGGATACCGCGCTGTTTCTAAATGGATTCCGGACGGTCTGTGCGGATGAGACAAGTGTTCTGGATTGCCCAAATCATCAGGTGGATCTGCGGGCCTTTGAGCTTTTTGAAGAGGACGAACCGTTTGATGCCATCGTATGCACGGATCAACGCCGGG
>ENA-OUOU01001386-OUOU01001386.1-human-gut-metagenome-genome-assembly--contig:-NODE-1386-length-12753-cov-4.284848_pt1 | contig 12753 bp, 10 predicted proteins | sample MGYA00237936_ERZ548765 | MGnify/ENA primary metagenome ERZ548765 (study PRJEB26490, sample SAMN05356889) | human gut metagenome | biome: terrestrial biome; feature: human-associated habitat; material...
CTTAATGTGCTTTCCGTCTTGCGCAGGACTGTAGAGCAGGAAACTTAATTACGCGCCGCTCCCCGCCCACGCCGGGCAAACCCTCCCTTGTACTTTATCAAGGTAGAGTGTATGATTCTGAACGTTACATGACCCACTTTACCTAACTAAAGTGCCATCAAGGGGGATACCATGAATACCGATATGTCTCGTCGTCAGTTTGTTGGTCTAGCCGGTTCGCTTGCTACGGTGCTCGGCCTTGGCCTGGTCGGCTGCGGCGGCGGTGCCGACAAGGGCTCCGCAGCTGGCTCTACTGCGGCCAAGGATGTGAAGGGCGCCGCAGAGTCCAAGAAGCTCGTCGTGGGCTTTGACAAGTCCTATCCTCCGTACGGTTTTGTGGGCGACGACGGTGAGTACACCGGTTTCGACCTCGATCTTGCCAAGGCCGTTGCCGATAAGCAGGGCTGGGACGTTGAGTATGAGGCTATCGACTGGGATGCCAAGGACACGCTGCTCAACTCGGGCGCCATCAACTGCATCTGGAACGGCTTTACCATGGAGGGCCGCGAGGACGACTACACGTTCTCCGATCCGTACATGCTCAACGAGCAGGTGCTCGTGGTCAAGAAGGATGCGGGCATCAAGAGCTGGGATGACCTTGCCGGCAAGACCGTGATCACCCAAACCGATTCTGCCGCGCAGGACGTGCTCGAGGGCGACCAGAAGGATCTTGCTGCGACGTTTGCCACGCTCGACACCATCGGCGAGTACAACACGGCGTTTATGCAGCTCGAGAGCGGTGCGGTCGATGCCGTCGCCTGCGACCTCTCGATCGCTCAATATCAGCTTGCCGCCAAACCCGATGCCTATACGCAGCTCGATGAGCCGCTGTCCAGCGAGCACTACGCTGTTGGCTTTAAGAAGGGCGACACCAAGTCTGCCGACGCCGTGACCGAGTCGCTCAAGGCGCTCTATGAGGACGGCACGGTTAAGGACCTGTGCGACAAGTACGCGGATTATGGTCTGTCTTTTGATAATTGGGTGCTTAAGTAATGTCAATTCAGGTCATGATGCAGATGCTTGGCCAGGGGTTCTTGGTCAGCCTGCAGCTATTTGTGCTGACGTTGCTGGGGTCGATTCCTCTGGGAATTCCCGTGGCGTTTATGCGCATGAGCAAAATCGCGCCGCTTCGTTGGATTGCGCGCATCTACATCTCGGTCATGCGCGGCACGCCGCTCATGCTGCAGATGTTTGCTATCTACTTTGCCCCGTACTACGTGTTCGGCATTTCGCTCACGCCCGATTCCAAGTGGGCGGCGTGCGTCGTGGCGTTCATCATCAACTACGCCGGCTATTTTGCCGAGATCTATCGCTCGGGCCTGCAGTCCATTCCGCGCGGTCAATACGAGGCCGCCGAGGTGCTGGGCTATTCGCGCACGCAGACGTTTCTGTATATCGTGATGCCGCAGGTCGCCAAGCGCATTTTGCCGGCGATGGGCAACGAGATCATCACGCTGGTCAAAGACACGTCGCTGGCGTTTGCCATCGGCGTGGGGGAGATGTTCTCGACGGCCAAGGCGCTGGTCGCCTCGCAGGTGAGCATGGTGCCGTTTGCGATTGCAGCGCTGATCTACTGGGTCTTTAACTTCGTGGTCGAGATGCTGCTGGGCGCCGCCGAAAAGAAGCTGGACTATTATCATGACTAACTCAGTGATGAAAATCGAAAGCGCGCGCAAGGCGTTTGGCGGCAATGAGGTGCTCAAGGATATCTCGCTCGAGGTCAAGCGTGGCGAGGTCGTGGCGATTATCGGGCCTTCGGGCGGCGGCAAGTCCACGCTGCTGCGCTGTGCCACGCTGCTCGAGACACTCGACGGAGGCTCGCTCTCGTTTGGCGACCTTGCCGTCGCGACGGATGCGGGTTCGGGCGCGGTGTACGCAAAGGGCGATGTACCTAAACAGGCGCGCTCGCGATTCGGCCTGGTGTTCCAAAATTACAACCTGTTCCCGCACTATACCGTGATGAAAAACATCATCGACGCGCCGATCCGCGTGCTTAAGCGCCCGCGCGAGCAGGCAGAAGCTCGTGCGCATGAATTGATTGCTCAGATGGGGCTTGTGGGCAACGAGAACAAGGTGCCGTGTGAGCTTTCGGGCGGTCAGCAGCAGCGCGTGAGTATTGCCCGCGCCCTAGCGCTCGACCCGGAGATCCTGTTCTTTGACGAGCCGACCTCGGCACTCGATCCCGAGCTGACGGCCGAGGTACTGCGTGTCATTAAAGACCTTGCGGCGCAGAATATGACGATGGTGATCGTGACCCATGCGATGCAGTTTGCGCGCGATGTTGCCGACCGCGTGGTCTTTATGGACGGCGGTCGTATTGTCGAAGAGGGTCCTGCCGAGCAGGTCATCGACCATCCACGCGAGCAGCGCACCCGTGAGTTCTTGAGCCGTATCGAGGGATAGGCTCAGGTATTTACTCAACTATTAATTGAGGCGAAGCCGCCGCAGGTCTTACGGTCTGTGGCGGCTTTTTGTTTGCATCGACGGGGTTCAATAATCGCCTCACAAGCTTGTCTCTTCCTCTCGCCGCCTGTATTCATACGTGCGCCGAAAGGTATGCATGGACAGCCGCCCGTGAGGGTAGGGTGGTGGCATAGGACATTTGGAGGGTGAGTCGGCTCGGCTGCCGACCATGCTGCTCCCGGGATGGCATCGACCGCGAACTCTCCCCGTTGGCGTCGCGCAATGCGCGCGGCCCTGCAAGGAGGTCATCATGGGTGCTCCCAAGACCGGTAACGTAAGGAACGTGGTGCTCGTAGGCCAAGGCGGGGTGGGCAAGACTTCACTCGCCGAAGCCATGCTCCACCTTTCCGGCAAGACCGCCCGCCTGGGCGGCCACGACGGCACCAAGCCTACGCTCGACTATGACCCTGAAGAGGTCAAGCGTTCATTCTCCATCTCGACGACCATTGCGCCAATCGACTGGAAGGGCGCGCGCATCAATGTGCTCGATGCCCCGTGCTACCCCGATTTTATCGGCGACGCCTTTGCCGCGATGAGCGTCTGCGAGACGGCTCTGTTTGTGGTCGACGCCGAGGCCGGCCCGCAGCCTACGACGGTTAAGCTCTGGTATGCCGCCGAGGACCTGCGCCTGGCGCGCGCGGTGTTCGTAAACCGCCTGTCGCGTCCCGAGGCCAGCTTTACGACCACGATGAACCTGCTGCAGGAGCGCTTTGGTACGCGTTTGGGTGCCGTGACCCTCCCCTGGGGCGAGGGCGAGGACTTTGACGGCATCATCGACCTGGTGCGCATGAAGGCGCGCCATTGCAACGGCACCGAAGCCGTTGAGTCGGAGATTCCCGAGGAGTATCGTGCCCAGGCCGAGGAGGCCCATGACCATCTGTGCGAGTTGGTGGCCGAGGCCGACGATGAGCTGATGATGAAGTACCTGGAAGGCGAGGAGACACTGACGCAGGAGGAGCTTGAGGGCTTGTTGTCGAAGGCGATTGCCGAGCGCATCTTTGTGCCGGTCTTTGCGGGCGATTGCATTAAGGAGCAGGGCGTCAACTCGCTGATGGACGACATCGCGACGTACTTCCCGGCGCCGACCGACTACGGCGAGATGCCGCTTATCGACGGCGATTCGCTCAAGATTTCGAGCGACGATGACCGTCCGGTGGCATTTGTGTTTAAGACGCTGGCCGACCCGCAGCAGGGCCGCATCAGCTTTATCAAGGTGCTGACGGGTACGCTTGAGCCGGGTCTTGAGCTGGTCAACGCGCGTACGCGCAAGAGCGATCGTCTGGCTCACCTGTATGTGATGTGCGGCCGCGACATGACCGAGGTCGGTCACGCCTATGCCGGCGACATCATCGTGGCGCCCAAGCTAGCGGCCGAGACGGGCGATACGCTCTCCATTACCGGTAAGGTCGAGGCTGCGGCGTTTAAGTTCCCCAACTCTCAGTACCGCATCGCCATTGAGTCCGAGAATCGCGGGGACGAAGAGAAGCTCTACACGTTTATCGAGAAGGCCTGCAAGGCTGATCCGACTATGAGCATCGACCGCGACGAGGAGACCGGCCAGACCATTATCTCCGCCGTTGGTGAGGCGCAGGTTTCGGTGCTGCTCAACCGTCTGGAGGACCGCACCAAGGTCGCTGCCAAGAGCGTGCCGATCCGCATCCCGTATCGCGAGACCATCCGCCGCACGGCGAGCGCTCAGGGCCGCCACAAGAAGCAGACCGGTGGCGCCGGTCAGTATGGCGACTGCTGGCTGCGCGTTGAGCCGCTCATTGGGCCCGACGGCACGAGCGACGGTTATGAGTTTGTTGACGAGGTCGTGGGTGGCCGCATTCCGCGTTCGCTCATCCCTGCCGTGGACAAGGGTGTCCAGGAGACCATGAAGGACGGCATTATCGCCGGCTATCCGCTCACGGGCATTCGCGTCGCGGTGTACGACGGCTCGTATCACAGCGTCGACTCCAACGAGATGGCGTTCCGCGCGGCGGCTCGTATTGGCCTGCGCAAGGCGTGTGCCGATGCCGACCCGGTGGTGCTGGAGCCCATCGAGGAGATCACCGTGACCATTCCCGAGAGTTACGCCGGCGCCGTGATGGGCGACATCTCGGCCTCGCGCGGTCGCGTGACGGGCATGGAGACCGATGAGCGCGGCGACACCGTGGTCATCGCCCAGGCTCCGCTCGCCGAGCTGACGGATTACTCGACGCGTCTGCGCTCTATCACGCGCGGCACGGGTGACTTTACCATGAAGCCTGCTGGCTACGAGCAGGTTCCCTATGACGTTCAGGCCAAACTGGTCGAGCGCTATGAGGAGGGCCGCGCCAAGTAACGTGTGGTTTTGCCTGCAATGTAGGTGCTGACGAAAAGGCCGCCCTGGGTAACCGGGGCGGCCTTATTTGATCCGTATGCAACGGAAGGATTGCGGATCATTTTTGGGCTACGGGAGGCGCGGTCGGCACTAGTCTCCGGATGCCTGGTTGCGGCCGGTGGCGTAGTCGATCTGCACGTGCGGCTGCAGGTTGTAGCAGTACACGTGGAAGCACAGGGTCTTGCCGTGGTCCTCGATCGATTGTGCCTCCAGGCGAACGCCGCGACAGACGAGTTCCTCTTCGTTGTACATGGGCGTGACGCGGTAGAGCACATGGTTGCCCGTATCGCGAATATAGTTGAGAATCTGCTCTTCAAACGGTAGCATGCCCGTCTCGTTGAGATAGCGCGTGCCGGTGAGGAGATTTTTGCGGTTGGCGTTTTCGCCGCAGAGCGACCAGGCGATGAGGTGGCAGCGGTTGTAGAGGCTCTGGCCTGGAATAAAGTCGTAGCGCTGCTGGTGCCAGCCGGCGGGATGAATGCGCGAGATGTCGCCGCGCTTGCCCTGGCCGAGCGATTCGGGTCCTACGCAGGCGAGCGCCTTGCGAGTGCGGCCCAGGCTGTCGAGTTTGGAGAATTTTTTAAAGCAGCCCTCTTCGGTGGCACGCTCATACTCGTCGAGCGTGAACGACGGCATGCCCAACGAGTGCGTGCTGTCGGCGCGAAGGGCAACGTAGGGGTTGCCGGCGTAGTCGGGAATGCTGCTGAGATAAACACCGCGGGCGCGGTTGAGGTCGGGGTTTTCGACTTCGTCGATGGGGGTGGCGGCGCTGTCCTCGGCAACGTTGCCGCTGGTGTTGGTCGCGGTGGATTCGGAGCCATCGCCAGAGTCTTGGCTATTTTGAGAGTCCGAGGAGCTCGCTGTTCCCGATTCGAGCCGGGCGACCAAGTCCGCCTCGTCGTCGGTACGGCTGGGACTCTCGTTTTGCTTCTCGGCCAGAGCTGCCGCCTGTTCATCGCTTTGCGGCGACAGCAGCTTGGGAGCTCCGTCGAGCGATCCCGTAAACAACGCAAATCCCAGCACCACGGCGGTACCGATGGAAAGCACTTGCTTGTAGGAGGACTTGCGCGACATGGAGGCTCCTGGCTAGACGGTTGGGAATCTACCAGTCTAGCAGGAGCCGGCAGGGGCCGTTCTGTCGAACAAATACTCAAGATTTGGGATAGACGCTGCTGATTAATTTATCCCGCGGTCTAGATCGAGGTGGAGTCGAGCCAGTTGAGCTTGCACTCGAGAATGCGCTGCTCGCCGGGTTCGCTGCTACCGTCAAGTAGGGCGAGCAGCATTTCGGCTGCTTCGCGACCTTCCTGGTCGACGGGCTCGATGATCGTAGAAACGGTCGGCGTGGTGAGGTTGGTCCAGTCTTCGCAGTTGAGTCCCAAAAGGCCGATTTGCTGCGGAAGCAGATGGGCCATGGGCTGAAGCGCCTTATAGACGCGCGGAAGCGCCCATTGGTTTTGCACGAAGATGAGCGTGCGCTTGGCGGGGTTGAACTTGTATTTAAAGTATTCGGTGAGCTCGTTGATTGACGGCTTGTTGTGGTCGATGGGGATGGCTTTGTAGAGCTGCCCATTCGCAGCCAGCGCCTCGGCATATCCCTGGAAACGCTCCATGCGGGTGCGCATTTCGGTCATGTTGGCGGCGATGGAAAAGAAATCTTCGTAGCCGGCATCGAGAAGCGCCTGTGTGGCGTTGTACACGCCGTCGTAGAGGTTGGTTTTGATCCAGCTGGTGCCCGGGCTATAGATGGCCGCATCGAAGAAGACGACCGGCTTGCCGGCGCGCCTAATACGGTCGTGGACGGCTTTGAAATTTGCCGTGGGTTGGATGATAAAGCCATCGACGCCCAGCGAGAGCATCTTGTCGACGTACATGAGCTCGGTGTCGGGGTCGAAGTTGCTCGTGCAAACAACCGTCTGATAACCCGCAGGGAGCATGACCTGCTCCATGCCGTTGAGGACGAGGCCCGCCCACTTGTTGGTGTTATCCAAAATGATAATGGCAATGACGTGGGTTTGCTTGCCAGTGAGCGTTTGCGCCTGGGCATTGGGAACGTATCCGAGTTCCTTGATGACGCGCGCAATCTTTGCCTGCGTCTTCTCGCTAAGCTTTTCTCGTTTGTCGTTGAGGTAATACGAGACGCTTGCCGTCGAGGTTCCCGCCTCTCGAGCGACGTCTGCGATCGTAACGCGCTGTTTTGCCACAGCGACTCCTTCCGACAGATGAGCATTTTCCAACATGATGACTTTGAGTCTTGGTGGGGGATACGCTTCGGTGAGCGACCCTTTCCTTTCATATGAGTATGCAACAAATGAGGTATACGGGCGGGGTCGAAATTTGTAACCGGCATGCGCATCTGCCGTCTACCGAGAAAATCAAATACTTCTTGACTTTTGAAATCGAGGGTAAAATCGCAGGATTCATTTTTGGTTAAACGCATAACTAAATCGCATAACCAACGCTCTGACCTGCGCGTTTACCGAAATAAGCTGGCATTAAGAAAAACGAGCACCTATATTGGTCTTGTCGAAAAGACAGCAAGTCCAAACGGCAGGGGATGCTCCGGAGGCCTCCGCAAACGGTGTCTTGCGCACGCAACTCTATGAAAAGAGGGAAGCAATGAAGATCGTAGGCGTTGCCGCCTGTACCGTGGGTATCGCCCACACGTATATGGCCCAGAAGGCGATTCAGGATGAATGCGCCGCCCGTGGCATCGAGTGCAAGGTCGAGGCTCAGGGTGGCCTGGGTATCGAGAATGAGCTCACGCAGGAAGACGTGGATTCCGCCGATCTGGTGCTCGAGTCCGTCGACGTGGGCGTCGAGAACGAGGACCGTTTTGAGCAGAAGATGGCCGAGGGTAAGTTCCTGAAGGTCGGCACATCGGATGTAATCGCCGATCCGGTAAAGATCATCGACCAGGCCGTTGAGATCATCAAGGCGACGGGTGGTGCCGTTGACGCCCCCAAGGCCGAGGCCAAGGCAGAGAAGAAGGCCGTCTCCGCTGCCCCGCAGGCCCCGACACCGGCGTCCAAGCAGTCTATCTTTGCCGATCCTGGTAAGACGCTGCTCAATGCATTCAATACCGGCGTTTCCTATTTTATCCCCATCGTCGTTATTGGCGGCGTGTTTCTCGCCTTCTCGCTGGCATCCGGTACCGCCGGCGCCAACGGCATGGAGGTTACGAACCCGCTGATGGTGAGCCTTAACACCATCGGCATGGCCGGCATCTCCATGATGATCCCGGTGCTTGCGGCATACATCTCCTACTCGATGGCCGGCAAGCCCGCGCTCGCCCCCGGTTTTGTCCTGGGCTACCTGGTCAACAACGCCGTCGTTACCCCGAGCGGCAACAGCGTTTCGACCGGCTTCCTGGGCGCCATGATCATGGCGGTCATCTGCGGCTACTTTGTCCGCTGGATGAAGACCTGGAAGGTCAACAACACCATCCAGACCATCATGCCCATCCTGATCATCCCGATTCTGACCTCGCTTGTCCTGGGCATGGCCTATATCTACATCCTGGCCACGCCGCTTGGCTTTGTGATGGACTGGCTCACCGGCGTGCTCGGCAGCCTGCAGGGCGGTTCCGCAGTTGTCCTGGGTCTGGTCATTGGCGTTATGACCGCCTTCGATATGGGTGGCCCCATCAACAAGACCGCCTCGACCTTCACCATGGCCATCATGGCCTCCGGTATCTACGGTCCTAACGGTATGTTCCGCGTCGCCGTCGCCGTTCCCCCGATCGCCTGTGGCCTCGCTGCGCTCATCGCCAAGAACAAGTTCGATGACGCCGACCGTCAGATGGGCATCTCCGCGCTGTTTATGGGCTGCATCGGTATTACCGAGGGCGCTATCCCCTTCGCGGTCAAGGACCTCGGTCACACCCTGCCCGGCATTTGCATCGGCTCTGCCGTGGGTGCGGCGCTTGCCGCCTTCCAGGGCATCGACTGCTACGTCCCGCACGGTGGCTTTATCGTCGCCCTTGCCACCAACAACGTCGCGCTGTTCTGCCTGGACATCGTGATTGGCGCCGTGGTCGCCGCTGCAATCCTGATTGCCATGAAGCCCACGCTCGATAAGCAGGCCAAGTAAACCTTTAAGGACTCCGGTTGTGCGGAGGGATGGATTTGACTCCGCACAACCGCCCCTACACAACAAAATCCATCCGTACTGATAGGGCCCGCATCTGGGTCCCAGGGAACTTTTGTCAAAAATCCTCTGGAGAAGGAGAACAAAATGTCCAACCTCACCATCCGTCAGGCCGTTCAGGGCATGCTCAAGCTGCAGGATAGCGGCGATCACGCAACCATGGTCGGCATTGGCCCCATGAGCCCCAACCTGATTCAGGCCGTGTTCGAGCTTGCCAAGGACGAGGATTTCCCGCCCATGTTTATCGCCAGCCGCAACCAGGTCGATATGGACGAGATGGGCGCCGGCTACGTCAACGGTTGGGATCAGACGCGCTTTGCCGCCGACATCAAGAAGGTCGCCGACGAGGTGGGTTACACCGGTCCGTACTACCTGTGCCGCGATCACGGCGGTCCGTGGCAGCGCGACGAGGAGCGTAACGCCCACCTGCCCGAGGACGAGGCCATGGAGCTCGCCCGCAAGTCCTTCGTCGCCGACATGGAGGCGGGCTTTGACCTGCTGATGGTCGACCCCACCAAGGACCCCTATCAGATCGGCAAGGTTATTCCGCTCGACGTGGTGCTTCGCCGCACGATCGATCTTATCGACTACCTTGAGCAGTACCGTCGCGAGCATAACCTGCCCGAGGTTGCCTATGAGGTCGGTACCGAGGAGACCAATGGCGGCTTGACCTCTACCGATAAGTACGAGGAGTTCATTTCTCAGCTGCAGCCCGAGCTCGAGAAGCGCGGCTGCCCAATGCCCACCTTTATCGTCGGCCAGACCGGTACGCTCACCCGTTGGACCGAGCAGGTCGGCCATTACAACTTTAAGAATGCCCGCGAGCTCGCCGACATGGCTAAGCGCTACGGCGTGGGCCTGAAGGAGCACAACGCCGACTACCTGGACGACGCGACGCTGCTCGAGCACATCCCGGCACACGTGACCGCTTCCAATGTCGCCCCTCAGTACGGCACCGAGGAGACCCGCGCTTACCTCAAGCTCTGCGCTACCGAGCAGATTCTGGTCGACAACGGCCTGTGCGACGATCCCTCCGACCTGTATCACACGCTGCTGGTCAAGGCTATCAAGACCGAGCGTTGGCGCAAGTGGATGACCGGCGACGACGTCAACCTGCAGGTTGACGACATTCTGGCCGATGACGAGCTCAGCCTGAAGATCCTGGATGTTTCCGGCCACTACGCGTTCAACGATCCCGAGGTCAAGGAGCAGGTCGAGAAGCTTTACCGCAACCTCGCCGCTCAGGACATCGACGGCAAGCGCTTTGTGATCGAGCACATCAAGCGCCCGATCAAGCAGTACGTCGTCGGTCTTAACCTCAAGGGCGTCACGAGCCGCATCGAGGCCGCTCTTGCCGAGTAAGTAGCTTTTCCTACGCGACGCCGGGCCTGGGGCATGTCCCAGCTGCAGGCCCGGCACATGGGACAAAGGGGCAGTCCCTTTGTCCCATTCTTTTGAGTTTTAGCTTCCTTTGAAGGGGTTCACCATGAAGTTCTTTATCGATACCGCCAACCTTGACGAGATCGCCGAGGCCAAGAGCTGGGGCTGCCTGGCCGGTGTTACCACCAACCCGTCCCTGTACGCCAAAACCGGCGGCAAGCTTGCCGACTTTGAGCCGCATATGCTCAAGATCGCCGAGCTCTGCGAGGGCCTGCCCGTTTCCGCCGAGTCTACCGCCACCACGGCTGAGGGCATGATCGAGGAGGGCAAGCGCCTTGCCGCCCTCGCCCCCAACATCGTGGTCAAGCTTCCGGTGTGCGAGGCCGGCCTTGCCGCCTGCCGTGCGCTGGCCGATGCTGGCGTGCGCGTCAACATGACGCTTGTTTTCTCGCCGACCCAGGCCTTGATGGCCGCCAACGCCGGCGCTCGCTACATCAGCCCGTTTGTCGGCCGCTTTGACGACATCGCCGAGGACGGTATCTCGCAGCTCGACAACGTCGTGACCTGCATTAAGAACTACGACTGGACGGGCAAGAACGTCGACGACACCGTCGAGATCATCACCGCCTCGGTTCGTACGCCCAACCACGTAACCCAGGCCGCGCTGCTTGGCGCCGATATCGCGACCGTGCCCATGGCAGCCCTTAAGAAGTGCCTGCACCATCCGCTGACCGATCAGGGCCTTGCCTCGTTCGAGGCCGACTGGCAGAAGGTCGTCGCTCAGGCTTAACGAGTGGATTGCCCCGGCATCGCGTCATCCGGTGCCGGGGTTGTTCTCAAGAGAGGAATTCGTATGACCAACCAGGAGCTGGCGAAGGTCGCCAATGAGGTCAGGAAGGGTGTCGTGACTGCGGTTCACGCGGCCAAGTCGGGACATCCGGGTGGATCGCTCGGTGCTGCCGACATCATGACGTATCTGTACTTTGAGGAAATGTATATCGATCCTGCCGACCCTCACAAGGCCGATCGCGATCGCTTTGTGCTCTCCAAGGGTCACGCGGCGCCGGGCCTGTATTCGGTGTTGGCAAATCGCGGCTATTTTCCCGTCGAAGAGCTCGAGACACTCCGCCATATTGGCAGCCGACTGCAGGGCCATCCCAACATGAACGACACCCCGGGCATCGATATGTCCACCGGCTCGCTCGGTCAGGGCATCTCTGCTGCAGTTGGAATGGCACTTGCCGCGAAGCACTGGGGCGACAGCTACCGCGTCTACACGTTGCTGGGCGACGGTGAGTGCGAGGAAGGCCAGGTGTGGGAGGCGGCCATGTTTGCCGGCAACCATGCGCTCGACAATCTTGTTGCCGTCGTCGACCACAACGGCTTGCAGATTGACGGCACGATCGATGAGGTCAACTCGGCGATGCCGCTCGCTGACAAGTTCCGCGCCTTTAAGTGGCATGTGATCGAGCTTGCCGACGGTAACGACATGGCGCAGATTGCCGCCGCCTTTGCCGAGGCTCGCAAAGTGAGCGCCTCGCCTGTGGCCATTATCGCCGAGACGGTGAAGGGCAAGGGCGTCTCCTTTATGGAAAACCAGGTGGGCTGGCACGGCAAGGCACCCAACGATGAACAGTTTGAGCAGGCCATGGCCGAGCTCGCAGCAGCAGGGGAGGAGCTCTAATGGCAGACGTCAAGAAAGTCGCCACGCGCGTTAGCTATGGCGAGGCGCTTGTCGAGCTGGGCAATGAGCGCGATGACTTTGTGGTTCTCGATGCCGACCTGGCCGCCGCCACGCAGACCGGTAAGTTTAAGGCTGCGCACCCTGAGCGCTTCTACGACGCCGGCATTGCCGAGAGCAACCTGATGGGGCTTGCCGCCGGCATTGCGACCACGGGTCACGTCGCCTTTGCGAGCACCTTTGCCATGTTCGCTGCCGGCCGCGCGTACGAGCAAGTGCGTAATTCCATCGGCTATCCGCACCTCAACGTCAAAATCGGCGCCACGCATGCGGGTATCTCGGTCGGTGAAGACGGCGCCACGCATCAGTGCTGCGAGGACATCGCGCTCATGCGCACGATCCCGGGTATGACGGTAATCGTTCCCGCCGATGACATCGAGGCTCGCGCTTGCGTGCGCGCCGCCTATGAGTTTGAGGGGCCGGTCTACATGCGTTTCGGACGCCTGGCAACACCGGTCATCAACGACTGCGAGGGCTATGAGTTCAAGATTGGTCGCGGCGTGGTCGTGCGCGAGGGGTCCGATGTGACCATCATCGCTTGTGGCCTTATGGTCGCTGAGGCGCTTGAGGCTGCCGAGGCGCTCGCTGCCGATGGTATCGATGCCGAGGTCATCAA
>ENA-OUOU01001387-OUOU01001387.1-human-gut-metagenome-genome-assembly--contig:-NODE-1387-length-12751-cov-4.083727_pt1 | contig 12751 bp, 5 predicted proteins | sample MGYA00237936_ERZ548765 | MGnify/ENA primary metagenome ERZ548765 (study PRJEB26490, sample SAMN05356889) | human gut metagenome | biome: terrestrial biome; feature: human-associated habitat; material...
TTCTCATCATGCACTTCGCGTTTGAATGGTGCGTTGATCAGCACAATATTGTCATACTCGAGTGCTTCCAGTCCGAAATTGACCGTTACTTCATATTCATAATCGCGGATATTCTCCTCGAAGAAATCAGAACTGCGGTTGATTTCCTGTCCGCCCGCTTTGAAAACGCGGTTCGACAGCGGAATGACCGTATCCTTGTCGAGATAAACAACGTGTTTCAGCTCCTTGGCGAGCTGTTTTGAAATGTATGTCTTTCCGCACGCCGGCGGCGAGGTTACGAGGATCATCTTTTTCATCGTTTGTATGTCTTCCTTTCCAGTTGAATAAAAAAATCACTCCTAGCATTATAGAAAATTTGGGAAAAAATTGCAAGAGAAAAGATGGTTGTGCCGGAGAAAAAATTGTCTTATAATAAAATAAGATTTTTATGCCATCACGGAGAAAATAAATGGAGGAAAGACAATGAGCAGAGCAAATACACGAGTTGTGAAAATCGGCGACCGGGTCATCGGAGGCGGAAATCCGATTCTGATCCAGTCTATGACGAATACCAAAACAGAAGATGTGGAGGCAACCGTAAAGCAGATCCAGGCGCTCACGGAAGCCGGATGTGACATTATCCGATGCGCCGTCCCGACCATGGAGGCAGCCAAGGCGCTGTCCGAGATCAAAAAGCAGATCTCGATTCCGCTTGTAGCAGATATTCATTTTGACTATCGATTGGCGATCGCCGCGATCGAAAACGGAGCCGATAAAATCCGCATCAACCCGGGCAACATCGGCAGCCGCGACCGGATCCAGGCGGTTGTAGATGCAGCAAAAGAACGCCAGATTCCGATCCGCGTCGGCGTCAACAGCGGTTCACTCGAAAAAGAGCTGGTGGAAAAATACAACGGCGTAACGGCAGAGGGCCTGGTGGAGAGCGCGCTCGACAAAGTGCGGATCATTGAGGAGATGGGCTATGACAATCTCGTCATCAGTATCAAATCGTCTGATGTGATGATGTGTGCAAAAGCGCATGAGCTGATCACGAACCAGACGGATCATCCGCTTCATGTCGGCATTACGGAGGCAGGAACGCTGTATTCCGGCAACATCAAATCGGCAGTGGGGCTCGGTATTATTTTATATCAGGGCATCGGAGATACGATCCGTGTTTCCCTGACCGGCGATCCGCTCGAGGAAATCAAATCCGCAAAACGGATCTTAAAGACCCTGGGACTTCGAAAAGGCGGCATTGAGGTCGTATCGTGTCCGACCTGCGGACGGACCCAGATTGACCTGATCGGATTGGCAAACCAGGTGGAAACACTGGTGCAGGGCTACGATCTTGATATCAAGGTTGCCGTCATGGGCTGCGTGGTCAACGGACCGGGCGAGGCAAAAGAGGCAGATCTTGGTGTTGCAGGCGGAAAAGGCGTCGGCATTTTAATTAAAAAAGGTGAAATCGTGAAAAAAGTACCGGAGAGCGAGCTGCTGTCCGTCTTAAAGGACGAGCTGGATCACTGGGGCAAGTAAAAAAGAAAGCAGGAATAGGAATGGAAAAACAGTTTCAGGAAGTATTTCCGGATTTGAGAATCGAAGGGGGCATGGCAGAGCTTCTCGATACCGTGGAGGTTTCGCGGGTATCGATCAATAAGAAAAAAGATCTGCTGCGGATCTATGTGGTCAGCCATCAGTGGATTCACAAAAAATATATTTATCAGCTGGAGCGCCAGATCGAGGAGCAGCTCTTTTCCAACGTGCCGCTGCGCGTGAAGATTATTGAGCGGTTCTATCTGTCGCGCCAGTATACGCCGGAAAACTTTCTGGAGGTGTACCGTCCGAGTATCCTGCTCGAGCTGAAAAACCACAGTGTCTTTCTGAATCATCTGTTTTCGACTGCCGAGATTACCTTCCCGGAGACGAACAAAATGCACCTGGTGCTCGTGGATTCCGTTGTGGCAAAGGAGCGCGAGGAGGAGCTGGTCCACATTCTCGAGAAAATCTTCTGTGAGCGGTGCGGCTTCGACCTGATCGTGGAAACCGAGATGAGAAAGCCGGAGGGCGAGAGCCGCGCCATGAGAAATTCCGAGCTCCGCATCCGGGAGGAAGTGCGCCACGTTCTGGCGCATACCCATTACGGTGAGATGCTCGGCGAAAAAGAGCAGAACCGGATGGAAGAGCAGGCGGAAGCAGCAGGCGAACAGCCAAAAGCAGCCGCAGCAGCCAAGGGCGGCGAGGCGAAAAAAGAAAAAGCAGCAGACGGCGGAAGGGGAAAAGGTTTTTCCGGCGGCGGACGCGGTTCCTTCAAGAAAGGCAAGGGCAGTTTCAGCCGGAATGCGGACAATCAGCCGCGCAAATCCTCCAATCCGGATGTGCTGTACGGAAGAGATTTCGAGGATGAGAGCGTGGAGATTCTGAAAATCGGCGATGAGATCGGTGATGTTGTCATCCGAGGAAGAGTCCAGAGTGTGGATATGCGCGAGATCCGGAATGAGCGTACGATTTTCATGTTCACGATCACCGACTTTACGGATACCATCGGCGTCAAGATTTTCGTCCAGAACGCGGAAGTGCCGGAATTAAAGGATGCGATCAAAAAAGGCGCGTTCATTAAAGTAAAAGGAAAAACGACGGTTGATGCATTTGACCACGATCTGACGGTTATGTCTGTCTGGGGCATCAAGAAGATCACCGATTTCCGTACCGGCCGTCAGGATACGAGTCCGGTGAAGCGTGTGGAGCTGCACTGTCATACAAAGATGAGCGATATGGACGGTGTCACCAATGCTGCCCGTCTGGTACAGCGTGCCTACGAGTGGGGCCATCCGGCGATCGCGATCACTGACCACGGCGTGGTGCAGTCATTCCCGGAGGCAAACCATGCGATCGAGGCGATCGACGGCGCTTACCGGAAAAAATACCAGGCAGAGCACCCGGATGCGACAAAAGATGAGCTGAAAAAAGTTTCGGCTCCGTTCAAGGTCATCTACGGCATGGAGGCTTATCTCGTCGACGACTTGAAAGATATCGTTGTCAACAGCAAAGGACAGGACATCCACGGAAGCTACGTTGTTTTTGATATCGAGACGACGGGATTTTCCCCGGTTGTCAACAAAATCATTGAGATCGGTGCCGTCCGTGTGGAAAACGGAGCGATTGTCGATAAGTTTTCCACCTTCGTTAACCCGAAAGTCCCGATCCCGTTCCGGATTGAGAACCTGACCGGCATCAACGACAACATGGTTCTTGACGCGCCGGACATCGAAACGGTGCTGCCGAAATTCCTGGAGTTCAGTGAGGGAGCCGTTATGGTTGCCCACAATGCTTCGTTCGATATGAGCTTTATCGAGCACAACTGCGTCCTGCAGGGGATCGAGCGGGAATTTACAACGGCGGACACCGTCGCCATGGCGCGTTTCCTGCTGCCGGGCCTCAACCGTTTCAAGCTGGATACCGTTGCGAAGGCGGTCGGCGTATCGTTGGAAAACCATCACCGTGCGGTGGACGATGCCGGCTGTACGGCGGAAATTTTCGTGAAATTCGTAAAAATGCTGGAGGAGCGCAATATTCTGACTCTGGATGACCTGAATGCGCAGGGAAAAGTATCGGAGGAGGCTGTGCGCAAGCTTCCATCGTACCATGCGATCATTCTGGCAAAGAACGAGACGGGACGTGTCAATCTGTACCGCCTCGTGTCAGAATCCCACCTGAAATACTACAACCGCCGGCCGAAGCTGCCAAAGAGCGTCTACCTGAAATACCAGGACGGTCTGATGATCGGATCTGCCTGCGAGGCGGGCGAACTCTACCAGGCAATCCTGCGCGGTGAACCGGATGCGGCGATTGCGCGTCTTGTGGACTTCTACGATTATCTGGAAATCCAGCCGATCGGCAACAACGCGTTCATGATCAAAAAAGAGGACGTTTCTGCCGTAGAGAGCGAGGAGGATTTAAAGGAGATCAACAGGCGCATTGTTAAACTCGGCGAGCAGTTCCATAAGCCTGTTGTGGCAACGTGCGACGTCCACTTCATGGATCCGCAGGACGAGATCTACCGCCGCATCATCATGACCGGAAAAGGTTTTGACGACGCGGATGAGCAGGCACCGCTGTTCCTGCGCACCACCGAGGAGATGCTTGAAGAGTTTTCATATCTCGGAAGTGAGAAGGCGGAGGAGGTCGTCATCACCAATCCGCGCAAAATCTCCGACCTTGTCGAGAAAATCTCCCCGATCCGTGCCGGAAAATTCCCGCCGGTCATCGAGGATTCCGACAAGACACTGCGGAGAATCTGTTACGACCGCGCGCATGAAATCTACGGCGAGGAGCTGCCGGAGATCGTTTCCGCACGCCTCGAACGGGAGCTGAACTCCATTATTTCCAACGGATACGCCGTTATGTACATCATCGCACAGAAACTAGTGTGGAAGTCGAACGAGGACGGCTATCTCGTAGGATCGCGTGGTTCCGTCGGTTCCTCGTTCGTTGCGACGATGGCGGGAATCACGGAGGTAAACCCGTTGAGCCCGCATTACTACTGTGAGTCGTGCCATTACAGCGAGTTCGATTCGCAGCGCGTCAAAGAGTACGTCGGCCGTGCCGGATGCGATATGCCGGACGCCGTCTGCCCGAACTGCGGCAAGCCGCTGAAAAAAGCCGGATTTGACATTCCGTTCGAGACGTTCCTTGGATTCAAGGGAAACAAAGAGCCGGATATCGACCTGAACTTCTCCGGTGATTACCAGAGTAAGGCGCACAAATACACAGAGGTTATTTTCGGCGCCGGTCAGACGTTCCGTGCGGGAACCATCGGTACGCTGGCGGATAAAACAGCGTTTGGTTACGTGAAGAACTATTACGAAGAGCGCGGCCAGCACAAACGGAACTGCGAGATCGACCGGATCGTGGAAGGATGCACCGGCATCCGCCGTACCACCGGCCAGCACCCGGGCGGTATCATCGTTCTGCCGTTCGGTGAGGACATCAACTCCTTCACCCCGGTGCAGCATCCGGCGAACGATATGACAACCGACATTATTACGACCCATTTCGATTACCACTCCATTGATGCCAACCTCTTAAAGCTCGACATTCTCGGACACGATGATCCGACCATGATCCGTATGCTCGAGGATATCACGCACCTTGATGCGCAGACGATTCCGCTCGATAACCCGGAGGTCATGTCGCTGTTCAAGAGCACCGAGGCGCTTGGCATCAAGCCGGAGGACATCGGCGGCTGCCCGCTTGGATGTCTTGGCGTGCCGGAGTTCGGTACCGATTTCGTTATCCAGATGCTTCTGGACACGAAGCCGCAGTCGTTCTCTGACCTGATCCGTATCTCCGGTCTGTCGCACGGAACCGACGTATGGCTCGGCAATGCGCAGACCCTGATCGAGGAGGGCAAGGCGACGATTTCCACCGCTATCTGTACCCGGGACGATATCATGATCTACCTGATCGACAAGGGACTCGAAAGTGAGCTTTCCTTTACGATCATGGAGAGTGTGCGAAAAGGAAAGGGCTTAAAACCGGAGTGGGAAGAGGAGATGAAGGCCCACGATGTGCCGGACTGGTACATCTGGTCATGTAAAAAGATCAAGTACATGTTCCCGAAAGCCCACGCGGCGGCGTACGTCATGATGGCGTACCGCATCGCTTACTATAAAATTTTCTATCCGCTGGCGTACTATGCGGCGTACTTCTCCATTCGTGCGTCCGCATTCTCCTACGAGCTCATGTGCATGGGACGCGACCGGCTGGAATATTATATGAAAGATTACGAAAAACGGAAAGACACGCTGACTCAGAAGGAGCAGGCAACTGTCAAGGATATGAAGATTGTCCAGGAAATGTACGCCCGCGGCTTCGATTTCGTGCCGGTGGACCTCTATAAGGCACAGGCGCACCGCTTCCAGGTCTACGATGACAAACATCTGATGCCGGCGCTCGACTCGATCGAGGGTCTGGGCGACAAGGCGGCCGACGCCGTTGTCCTTGCGGCACGAAACGGAAAATTCCTCTCGAAAGATGATTTCCGCGACCGCACCAAGGTCAGCAAGACGATTATCGACTTTATGGCGGACCTCGGTGTCTTCGGAGATCTGCCCGAAAGCAACCAGTTTTCGCTGTTCGACTATTAAAAGGAGCGTCCCCTTTCCGTTGCAATCCCGTGCGTCTTGGGGTATAATCAGACGTTGTGGAAAAGAACGAAAACGATTTAGATAAAATAAGGTGAAAAACATTGAGAAGAAGATTGGAACAACTGCTGAACGGCAGATTTGAATATGAGGTTCCCCATCTGCTGCTGTCCGAGACGGAGGTGGCCCTGACGCTGGACGAGGGGCAGAATTTCCGCGGAGAGCTGAATATCGGAGCGGAAGACGGGAGAAGAGTAAAAGGAATTGTGACCACAGATCATCAGAGAATCGTTCTGGCGAAAAATCAGTTCCAGGGAACGGCGAGTACGATTGAGTACGGCGTGGATACCAGCGGATTAAAAGCAGGCGATGAAATCTGTGGAAACATCACCGTCAGCAGCAATCTGGAGGAACGCTGCGTGCGGGTACACGTCTCGATTGCGGGAAAGACAATGAACATTTCCGGGCAGGAGATTCATTCCCTGGCAGATTTTGTGCATCTGGCAAGCCATGATTTCGGCGCAGCGTACCGCTTCTTTGTAAAAAAAGAGTTTGCACGTCTTCTTCAGAAAGAGGCACCGGAGCAGATGGCACTTTATCAGGGACTGTCCCACAAGCCGGTGACATTTCAGCATCTGGAGGAATTTCTGGTTGCCCTCGGTCAGAAAGAGCCGGTGATGCTTTCGGCGGAACAGCCGGAGAAAACTGTGCTTACCGTGGACCAGCCGCGCAAGGAAACACTGTATCTGTATAAAAATACCTGGGGCTACGTCCGCATGGAAATCGAGGTGCAGGGAGACTTTCTGGAAGTGGAAAAGAAAGTCGTCACTTCAGAAGATTTCATCGGAAGCGTCTACGGTGTGGAATACATTATCCATCAGGAGAAAATCGGAAACGGCCGCCATTACGGCAGAATTACGGTGCGTCAGGGAAAACAGGAGCTTCGCTTTGAACTGGAAGTGACAAACAGCGAAAAGCATGTGACCAGCAGGAAAAATACGGAGCGCGACCGTCAGATAACTGCCATCGCGCGCGGCTATCTCGATCTGGCAGTCCATAAACGCGACTACCGTACCTGGTATCAGGACACCTGGGAGGCCATCGAGCAGTTCGAAAAAGCCGGCGGAGACATGGCGTGGGTGACGCTGGGAAAAGCATGGCTGTACGAGAGCCATGAGGAAACCGGAAAAGCAAGAGAAACGCTTTCTTACGTAAAAGAGCATCAGGAACTGCTGGACACCGCGGAGAAAAAAGGAGCGTACCTGTATCTGGCATGGAAGCTGAAAATGGAAGTGGGCCATACCGGGCTGGTATCACGCCTTGGAACACTGATGCGGCAGGAGAGTGCAAGCTATTTTCTGTTAAAGCTTGCCATTGATGCCGACGATTCCTGGCAGCAGTCGCTGACCCGTCAGCTCTACGCGATGGAACTTTGCTATGAGTGCGGGTGCAAGAGCCCGCTTCTGTATCTGGATGCGGCACAGCTCTATCTCCGCCAGGAGGGACAGCTCCGCCGGATTTCGCCGTTCACCGTTCAGGTGCTGAAATTTGCGCAGAAAGAAGGCATTTTAAGCGGGGAACTGTTAAAACGGGCCGCTTATCTTACAGAGACGATGAAAACGTTCGATGAGAATGTCTATCAGATTCTGACTGCGGGCTATGAGCGTTTTCCATCCGATGAAGTGCTCGAAGCCATCTGCAAACTGGTGATGAAGGGCCGCCCGGTGCGGAAGGAATATTTCCCGTGGTATGCAAAAGCCGTGGAGCGGAACATCCGCATCACGCGCCTGTACGAGTACTATATCGAAACGATGGATGCGTCGTTCGACGAGGTCCTTCCGCAGGTCATCCGGATGTATTTCTCCTACAGCAACACACTGGCAGGCCAGAAGAAAGCGCTGATCTACGCCAACGTGATCAAAAACCGCGAAAAAGACCGCCATACATTCCAGAGCTACCGCCCGGCGATGGAGGTTTTCACGGCAAGACAGATCCAGAAAGGCCGCATGAACCGCGAATACGCCGCACTGTACCGGACTTTTCTGAAAAAACCGGAAGATCCCGACAGCGCAAAAGCGATCGCAAATGTGCTGTTTACCCATCATGTAACGTGTGAAAATCCGAAAATCACGCGTGTGATCGTCTGCCATCCGGCGATGGCGGGCGAAACGTCCTATCCGATGACGGAACGGGGTGCTTATATCCGTCTGTACGGCAAAAAAGCGCGGATTCTTCTCGAAGATGAGCAGCGCAGAAGATATGCGGTGACAGAAACCTGCCGCATAGAGCCATTGTTTACGGATGAAGAGCTTGCCCGTGCCTGCGGCGGTTTTGCCATTGAAAATCCGGGTCTGCTGCTGCACCTGTGCGGGGAGCAGGAAGAGGAGATGCAGCTTACCGCAGAAAATCTTGCCTGGTATCAGCAGGCAGCGCGCACGAGCGCATTTTCCAGTGCTTACCGGAAAACAGTGCGTCAGAAACTGCTGGAATACTATCTTGCCCATCCGGATGAGCGTGAGACCGAGGCAGCTGTTGCAGAGCTGGAGGACAGCGCTTACGCAAAGGTGGACCGTATTTCTACGATCGAGCTTCTGGTACGCTACGGCTGTTACAGCCGCGCCTTTGCCCTGACGGATCGGTACGGCTACGAAAAGATCCCGGTGTCGTGTCTCTTCCGTCTGGCGCATGCGATGATTCTGGAAAAAGAGTTTACAGAGGACGAGGAGCTTCTCTATCTGGCATCCTACGTGGTAAAACAGGGCATTTACGATGAAATTGTATTGTGCTATCTGAGAGATTATTTCACCGGTTCTATTGAGGATATGTGCAGTTTATGGGATAAAATCCGCGGCTTTCAGATGGAGAGCGACAAGCTGGAGGAGCGCATTCTGACCTGGTCCGTCTTTGTGCGCAGCCACCCGAAGTGGGAGCAGGAAATGCTGGAGAGCTACATCCGCCAGAGCGGAAAAGAGCATGTCATTCTGGCATACCTGACGTATCTTGCGATCGGCTATTTTATGGACGGAAAACCGCTTTCGGATCAGATGTTTGACTACTTGGACCGCGCCTGGAAACAGGGCTGGGAGCTGGACGAGATCTGCCGTTTTGCGATGCTGAAACATCTTTCCACGAAGCCGCAGCTTTCTGAGGAGGAAGAAAAAGAGGCGCATACCCTGCTTCTGGCGTTTACGAAACAGGGACTCCGCTTTGCCTTCTACAAGGATCTGCCGGAGCACCTGACCGAAGGCTTCCAGATCGGCGACCGCATGTTCATCGAGGAGCGCCAGAGAGCGGAGGCAAAGGTGACGATTCATTACCGGACAAACGCCGAAGAAACATGGAAGAGCGAACCGATGCGCAATATGTATCAGGGCATTTTTGTGAAAGAGTTTCTGCTGTTCTACGGCGAGAAAATGGAGTATTACCTGACCTTTACGAACCGTCAGGGCGAGGGAAAAACAGAGGTGAAAACCGTCTCCATGACCGGCGAACCAAAAGCAGGAAAGACGCGGTACCAGCTTCTGAATCAGATGAAAGCAGCGCGCGCGGCAGGAGATTCGGAAAAAGCAGAAGAAGCATTCCAAAAGTATCTGCAGCAGGAGGCTCTGGTTCGGAACTGTTTTGCACTTGTGGATGAAAAGAAGCAGCAGGAGGATACGACATGGAACAGAAAAATTTAATTTTAGGATTTGATTTTGGAGAGAAATATTCCCAGTTCTGCTGCTATGACAGGGGAACCCATACGGCCGTCTCCATCCCGGTAAAAGAAGGAGAAGAGGCGGTGGAATTTCCGACCGCCATTGCCAAAAAACGGAATGAGGAAACGTGGAAAACAGGACCGGATGCAGAAAAATCTGCTCACGCGGAAAACGGCATCTGGCTGGACAATCTGTACGAGATCTGCATGGGATCCCGCATCTGCCAGATCGAAAACCGGGATTACACGCCGGGAGAAGTCCTTGGCACGTTCCTTCGCGAAGCACTGAAGATGATCGGCATCGAGCGCCCGGACCAGCAGATCCAGGCGATGATGATCACCACGGGCCATCTGACCCGTCCATTTGTGGAAAATGTGCGTGAAGCATACAAGATAATCGGACTTCCGCGCGGCAGAGCCTACCTGCAGGAGCATGACGAGAGCTTTTACTGCCATGTGCTGAACCAGAAGCCGGAGCTCTGGAGCCGTAAAGTCGGTCTGTTTTTCCTGAAAGATGAGGAAGCATCGTTTTCTGAACTTTCCATCAGCCGTAAAACGAAGCCGGCAACTGTGACCGTAAAACGGGGGCCAAAAGCCGCACTTTCGATCGAGCCGATGGAGCGCGACCGCGATTTCTGCCATCTGATGGGAGAAGCGATGGGGAATGAAATTTATTCCAGCGTATTTCTGGTGAGCGAGGAGTTCGACCTTGCCTGGGCCGACAACTCTCTGCGTCAGTTAAAGAAAAACCAGAGAAGAATCTTCGGCGGAACGAACCTGTTTGCACAGGGCGCCTGCTTTTCCGCGCGCGAAAAAGTGGAGGAGCGCCGCTTAAAGGGCTATCTCTTCCTCGGAAATGACCTCGTGCGCTACAACATCGGCATGGAGATGATGATCAATGGTTCTCCGACATACTATGCGCTGATTGCAGCCGGTGTGAACTGGTATGAAGCAGAAAAAGAATGTGAGCTGATCCTCGACGGAACAGAGGAGCTGGAATTTGTTGTGAGCTCCATGGAAAGCGGAAAACGAAACCGCTATACCATGAAGCTGGACGGGCTGCCCAAACGGCCGACGAAGACAACACGGATCCGGCTGCGTCTGGAGTATGATTCTCCGGTTACGTGTCAGATCACCGCAGAGGATTTGGGTTTTGGCGATATGTTCCCGGCAAGCCACAAAACCTGGCACGAGACGATGGGGGAGGTGTAAACGATGAGCGGTTATATTTTATGTCAGGTCAAACGGGCGAAAAATCCGTATTATATTTCCAACATCAGCACAAATATTTATTCCATCGAGGAACTGTGCTATTATCTGTACCACAACATCTATCTGCTGGACGAGACCATCATTAACGAGCAGCTGCTGGTGTGGATGAAAGAAGAACTCCACTTAAGAAGACTGTACCAGCGTCTCTACGTCCTTCTGGAGGAGAAAAAGAACATCGGTGAGTTTATCCTGCCGATCTTCAAGGAGATCAATTATCTTTCCCACGATCAGTTCCGTGAGATGAATGAGCGCCTGAAACGGTTCGAGGAGCAGCCGGAGATTACCTTGTCGACCACGAAAAATATATCAATGCGATCCAGGTTTACCAGGAAACGCTGAAAGATACCGAGGAAAACGAAACCAACATGGGAAGCCAGTTCACCGGAAGTATTTACAACAACATGGGCTGTGCCTACGCAAGTCTGTTCCAGATGAATGAAGCACTTACGTGCTTTCAGAAAGCAAATGAAGAGCTGCACACGAAAGCATCGTTAAAGAGCTGGCTGTTTGCGGTCTACATGAGCAAAGGACAGGACGCCTATGAGCAGATGTGCACCGAGCGGAAAGTGGATGCCGAGACGAAACGGGAGATGGACCGCCAGATCACCGAGGCAATGCATGTCGAGCTCCCGCGCGATCTGGACGAAGCTCTTGCGGCGTGGACACGGGAATATCATAAAAATACCGGACTTTGAACAAAAAGAACAAAAAAATTACTTGACAGAAAAAAAGAATGGAACTATAATACAGCCCATAAGAAAAAAATAAATACTTCGAAACCGATGAAGTGGAGATAACGTTGGAAGCGCACTCACAGAGAGCCCGGGCAGGTGGAAGCCGGACAGAAAGCGGATCAGCAAATGGACCACGGAGGGTACAGGGAAAAGCGGGAAACCGTCTGAGTATTCTGTAACGTGCAGGCATACGTTAGTTGCCAGGAATATGATCGTATTCTGCAGAGCGTGTGAGCAATCGCAAAACAAGGTGGCACCACGAGTATAAAAATATACCCGCCCTTGGCAAAGAACAAAGTGATTCTTTGCCGGGGGCGGTTTTTTGTATATCAGAAATTGGTTCTGAGGACCAGTGTTGATGACAGCCTTTGCAGACACAAGGAGAGGAGATAACAAGATGAAACAGATGACGTTAGAAGAAATTTCAAAAGCAGCCGCATCGGGAGCTTTTCGGAAAATCCCGGTAAGCAGAGAAATTTATTCGGATATCCGTACACCAGTAGAAACACTGAAAGTCCTGCAGGGCGTCAGCAGCCACTGCTACATGCTCGAAAGCGTGGAGGATAAAAAACAGTGGGGAAGATACACCTTCCTCGGCTACGATCCGTCGCTGGAACTCACCTGTGTCAACGGAAACCTGACAATCACCGCCGATGCGGCAGAGATGAAAAAAGTAGAAGATATTCCAGAAAGCTGCAAAGAACAGCTTCCGACCGGACAGATCCGGCTGACCGCAAAGACAGCCCATCCGGGAGCCGTCATCAAAACCCTGATTGAGAAAAATAAAAGTCCGAAGATCGCGACACTGCCGACCTTCACCGGCGGCCTCGTCGGATACTTCTCTTACGATTACATCAAGTACAGCGAGCCGACCTTAAAGCCTGTCTCTTATACACATCTGACGCTGCCGACGATACTCCTTG
>ENA-OUOU01001392-OUOU01001392.1-human-gut-metagenome-genome-assembly--contig:-NODE-1392-length-12728-cov-3.641521_pt1 | contig 12728 bp, 10 predicted proteins | sample MGYA00237936_ERZ548765 | MGnify/ENA primary metagenome ERZ548765 (study PRJEB26490, sample SAMN05356889) | human gut metagenome | biome: terrestrial biome; feature: human-associated habitat; material...
GTATAAGTAGCTTTTAGTATATGGCAGCTGCAGGTTACTTTTCTTGTATAAGTAGCTTTTAGTATATGGCAGCTGCAGGTTACTTTTCTTGCATAAGAAGCTGTTAGTCTATGACGGCTACAGATTGCCTTCTCAAACATAGGGGAAATGGTTCGAAATTGGGCACGGTGCTTGCCCATATTGGGAACGCTGCTTTCTCACATGGGGCACGCTGCTTTCTCACATGGGGCACGTTTCTTGCTTCGGGTGTTGCCCCTCTTGGGCACGTTTTTTTCCCATTATCCGTATAATCCCAAACGGTCATTAGACCGTTAAATGGAGTATTTGGGGATAATATAAAACAACGCGGTTCAAGGTATTGTCCTTCGAACCGCGTTGTTTTGTTTATCTTGATTTTCTTTGATGTCGCGTATCATTGTATTGCATGTCGCACATCATTGTTCAGCCTTACTGCATGTCATACACCACCTGCATCAGCTTCTTTCCGATGGCGTCAGCCTCTTCCATTGTCTGCGCCTCGCTGTAGACACGGATGATAGGTTCGGTGTTGCTCTTGCGCAGATGAACCCACTTGTCGGGGAAGTCAATCTTCACACCGTCGATGTCGGTAACCTTCACGTCCTTCTCGCTGGCAAACATCTCCTTCACTTTCACGAGGATAGCGTCAACGTCGGTTGACGGAGTGAGGTCGATGCGGTTTTTGGCGATGAAATAGTTAGGGAACGACTTGCGCAGTTCGCTCACCTTCATACCATTCTTAGCCAGTGAAGAGAGGAAGAGGGCGATACCCACGAGAGCGTCTCTACCGTAGTGGCTCTCAGGATAGATCACTCCGCCGTTGCCTTCGCCACCGATGAGTGCTCCCACCTCCTTCATCTTTGTCGTCACGTTCACTTCACCCACGGCAGCAGCAGTGTAGGTGCCGCCGTAGCGCTCTGTTACGTCTCTTAAGGCTCTTGTACTGCTCAGGTTAGAAACGGTGTTACCGCCACCCTTGGTGTTAGCCAGGATATAGTCGGCAACTGACACGAGAGTGTATTCCTCGCCGAACATCTTTCCGTCTTCGCAGATGAAAGCCAGACGGTCAACATCAGGGTCCACCACGATACCCAGGTCGTAGCCGCCCTTTGCCATCTCGCCCATGATGCCACCGAGGTTCTTCTCCAGCGGTTCAGGATTGTGGTTGAAATCTCCGTCAGGGATGCCGTTCAGAATCTTGTATTCCACTCCGAGAGCTTCGAAAAGATTCGGCAGTATGATGCCGCCAACAGAGTTGATGGTGTCTACGCATACTTTGAAATGTGCGTTCCTGATTGCCTCTCTGTCTACGAGAGCGAGGTTGAGCACAGAGTCGATATGCTTCTTGTTGAACGTGTCGTCCTTCTTGTAGTGGCCCAGGTGGTCAACGTCGCAATAGTTGAAGTCTTCCTTCTCGGCAATCTCAAGCACTTCGTTGCCGTCAGCCTTTGTGAGGAACTCGCCTTCGTTGTTCAGCAGTTTCAGTGCGTTCCACTGGCGAGGGTTGTGGCTGGCTGTGATGATGATACCCCCGGCAGCCTTCGACATTATAACGGCAAGCTCCGTAGTAGGAGTGGTGGCAAAACCGATGTCGAGCACGTCGTAGCCCATGCCAATCAATGTACCGCACACCACGCTGCGAACCATCTCGCCGCTGATGCGCGCGTCTCTGCCCACAACGATGGTGTTGCTGTCAGATTTTCCGCTCTTGCGGATGAATGTGGCGTATGCCGTCACGAATTTCACTATGTCCAGCGGATTCAGCGTGTCGCCTGTCTGTCCGCCTATCGTTCCGCGGATACCGGAAATAGACTTTATCAGTGTCATATCTTTGAATTCCTTTTTATTGGTGAGTGAATATTTTGTTAATTATAATCGTCTGTGATGAAAAAAAAGGCAAGCTTTCGCCCGCCTTATTGTTTTGTATAGGTTTATCTTCCCCTTTCGTAAGTGATGTTGTACAGGCATGGATAAACACCGTTCGTAGCGTATTGGTGTCCCTGCGTGTGAGGCACGATGAGTCTTACCTTGGCAATCTCGTCGCCTTCCTTCTCCGGTCTGCCCACGTTGATGTAGGTAAACGGCACGAGCCATCCGCTTGGTACCGAGGTGCTGCGATAGAGCGAATACATCAGACTCTCGCCGGCTTCGAAAGAGGCTGTGAATGTGCCGCTCGTGTTCTGCACGTTCATCTTGTCTACTACAGAGATGTAATAACCGATCATGTTGGTTGACTGCAGGGAGTCGGTCAGCAAATTGTATTCCTCGTAGCGACAGAGCACAGTGGCTGTCTCGCCCTTTTCAATCTTCTTGCCGCATCCCTTGCGTATTATCTGCATGTATACGTTGGAGTCGTCGAGATAAACGAATTCGTTTTTTGCAGTGTCGGTGACGCAGCCATTGGCTTCAAACTCACTTTCTTTCAACACCTTGATGCCTCTTTCGCTGATATAGCGGTTGATGGCGTTTCTCTCGCGCTTCTTCTGGTCGGCGTATGTCTCGTCGTCGCTGCAGCTTGAGAATACCGTTACTGCTGCCACGAGCGTCATCAGGAAGTATGCTATTTTCTTCATTGTCATTTTTATTCGTTGGAATTTATCCTTGCAAAAATACGAATATTTGTTCAAATACCTATTATTCTCATTGGCTTATTACGTTACTTTAACGTGGCGTCATTGTCATGAATGCATTGTGGCTTACCAGCGGAATTCTCTGATAGCCTTGTTCACCAGCATTTCAGCTTCGTCCATCGTGCAGTTCAGATGACCGCCGGAGGCATTGAGATGTCCGCCGCCGTTGAAGTATTTTTCTGCCATCTTGTTGCAGGGGAAATCGTCTACCGACCTCAGGCTCACCCAAATTGTGTTAGGTTTCTCTGTGTCTTCGCGCAGCGAGATGCTCAGTTTCATTCCCTTTATCTGCAGCGGCATGTTCACGAGTCCCTCGGCATCGCCCTTCATGAAATGGAAATGCTTCAGGTCGCGCCTTGTCAGAGTGAAATAAGCGGCATGGTATTCTGCGAATACGTTCAGTTTGGTATACATCACGTAGCCCATCAGTCTCAGTCGCCAGAGACTGTAGTTGTTGAACACGTTGCGGTATATCTTGTCTTTGTTGATTCCCTTTGTGAGCAGTTGGCTGATGATGAAGAATATCTCCGGACGGTTGGAGTTGTATGTGAAACCTCCCGTGTCGGTCATCATTCCGCAGTATATCGGCACTGCCACATTCTTGTCCATCTCCTCGAATCCGCCAAGCTGCCATATCAGTCGGAACACCAGTTCGCATGTGCTGCACGCCTCGGGGTGAGACACGCTGATGTCGGCATCCACAGTTGGGTTCAGATGATGGTCGATAAGCACCTTGTGGGCCGTAGACTCCGTGATGAGCGGTTCCAGTTCAGCCGTCCTGCTTGCATCGTTGAAATCGAGACACAGCAGCAGGTCAGCATTGCGGGTAGCCGCTTCTGCCTCCTCCTTTTTCTTGTCGTGTCTCAGAATGTCCATCGTGCCCGGCAGCCACTGCAGAAAGTTCGGGAACATATCGGGCACGATGACCTTCACGTCTTCCTTTCCTCTCTGTTTCAGATAGTTTGCCATACCGAGTGTCGAACCGATGGCATCGCCGTCGGGACTGCGGTGTGTGTATATTGCAATATGATTTGCTTCATCGATAAGACGGTTGAGGCTCTCTACCTCAACCTCAGTAAGTAGGTTTATGTTCATCGGGGAATTATATTTAGTTTACGAGTAGATGAGCCGGCTTGTTTGCTTGTTAACTTGCTTGTCCGCTCGTCTACTCGTATACTTGTCAACTTGTCAACTCGTCAACTCGTCAACTTGTTAACTCGTCAACTTGAAATCTTAGAACAACTTCTTTGGATAAACGCCTTCGTTGACGAGCTTCTGTATGCGCTCCACGGTGCCAGGTCTGTCTTCTGGATAAGTCACTCCGAACCAGTTGCTTGTGGTGTCGAGCACCTTCACTGTCGCTGTGCCTTCGTTGATAAGCTTGTTTACCATCAGCGGGATGAAGAACTCCGACTTCAGGTTCGTCATGTTCTCTGGTTTTGAGAGGAACTCCTTGAAGAATTCGTCGCTGTATTCGAAATAGTCAGGAGTGAATCCCCATACGTTCATGGAAACAGGAGTGTTGTCGTCTACTGTTACCCACTTGTCCTCTTCATCCATATAGCTCACCTTGCCGTCGATGCGCATTATCTTTGTGCGCTCCACTACGGTAGTGAGGTTGCCGTCGGCGTCTTTAGAGCAGATACCGCGAGAAACGGTGCCGTTCTCCGACAGGGTGTTGCCAACGCGGAATCCCACCATGGCATATCTGTTCTTGCTTCCCTCCGGCAGTTCGCTCAGGAATTTGCCAATCACCATGAAGCAGTCGCGGTTGTAGAAGTCGTCGCAGTTGATAACGCAGAAAGGTTCCTTCACCACATCCTTTGCCATCATCACCGCATGGTTAGTACCCCATGGTTTCACTCTGTCCTTAGGGCAAGAGAAACCCTCTGGCAGTGCGTCGAGGCTCTGGAAGCAGAGTTCTGCAGGGATGTGTCCCTCATACTTCTTGAGAATCTTCTCTCTGAAGTCCTCCTCGAAGTCCTTGCGGATAATGAATACAATCTTACCGAATCCAGCCTGTATGGCATCATATATAGAGTAGTCCATGATGGTCTCTCCGTTAGGTCCCAGTCCGTCAAGTTGTTTCAGTCCTCCATACCTGCTGCCCATACCGGCAGCGAGCAAAACTAATGTAGGTTTCATAATCTTAATTTTAAATGTTATATTTATGTTGTTAGTCAGAAAATCATTTTCTGTTTGCTGTCAGAATATTCTTTAGACAGTCGTGTTAGAGTTTATTGGAACAGTTGTATTCCGAATACTATCAGTGCGTATCTTATGAACTTGCCCGCCGTCATGCTCAATGTCGTCACGGGCAGGTTGGCACGCATCAGTCCGAGTGCCACCGTTATGGCGCTGCCGATTATGGGCACGAAGGCGAAGAACGCCATCAGAGCTCCGCGTCCCGCCATGAAACGCTGTGCCCTCTCTATCTTCTCCTCTTTGATGTGGAGATATTTCTCTATCCAGTCCATGCGTCCGAAGGTGCCTATCCAGTAGTTGAACAGTCCGCCGAGCACGTTGCCCACCGTACCGGCTATGAGCAGTATCCATGGGTCGAGTCCCATCACCTTCAGTGCTCCTATCACCACTTCGCTGTTGAATGGCAGCACGCTGCCGGCGAGTAGTGCTGATATGAACATGCCGAGGTATCCGAATTGTGCAAGAAATTCCGTCATGGCATCAAGTTGAATATTGTTAAACCTAATGTCGCGAGACACATCACTATGAAAGTCACGTTTGTGAGCCAGGTCCTTGTCAGCGCCACATAGTGGGCGAACAGGCAGCTGGTGTTGACTATTATTATCGGCAGCAGATTGTCGAAATGCTGTGGCTGCAATATGATGAACACAAATGAGAGAATGTCCACCGTGATGAACATCTCGAATATCATCCTCGTGCGTATCTTGTCCAAGTAACTGTTGCGCATGTAGTGTATTATTCCTATCACCGCCAGCAGCACCACCAGTCCGAATGTCGCTATGCGATGTATGTCGAGTGCCTCATATTGCAGGAGCGGTTCAAACTGAGCCAGTTCTGCGAAGTGGTCTATGAATGCGTCGAACTGGTTGGTCACCACATAGTAGCCCACAGCAAACCAGTATGGCATCACCAGTCCGAGCACGGTAGCCCAGAACATCCTGTGTGTCAGCGCCATCATGTTTGATGCCATCAGAATCCACAGGAAAGGCACGAAATACAGAATCTGCACGAAGAAGAGGCTTGCTATTCCCAGGCATGCGAATGAATAGAACGCTATTCCCGGTGCCCTCTTGTCTTGGTAAGAACGCAGCAGCGAGAGATAGAACAGTATGAAACACATACCCGTGGCGCAGCTCTCCAGCGAGCTGAACAGGAATGTGGCAGCACACGTCATTGCCACGAACGAGCATGACACCATGCGGCTGTATATCCTTATCAGCGAGTTGGTGTTGTTGAGCATCATCATCAGCAGCGTGGAAGCCACGAAGAACGCCAGCTGAAGGTATGCCCCTTCAGCCACGGTGCCCGCCCCCAGCCATACCGCTATGCCATAAATTATCATCACCGGAAAGGCGAAGCGGCTCTCTGCCAGTCTGTTCTGTATTCTCTTTTTCATTCAGCAGCAGTTGTTTCCTACAAGTCCTGTCCGATGTCTCTTCTGAAGTATTTGTCAGTGAAGCAGATCTTGTTTGCCTCAGTGAACGATTTCTGCAGAGCCTCCTCCTTGTCCTTTCCGTAGGAGCTCACAGCGATTACGCGTCCGCCGTTGGTCACCACTTCGCCGTCTTTCATTGCCGTGCCGGAGTGGAACACGATACTTCCCTCCACCTTGTCAACTCCGCTGATAGGGTAGCCTTTGGCATATTTCTCTGGGTATCCGCCACTCACGAGCATTACGCATACGGCAGCCCTCTCGTCGAATTCAATCTCCTTTTCTGCGATATTTCCCTCGGCAACACCTTCGAGCAGGTCAACGAGGTCGCTCTTTATCCTCAGCATCACGCTCTCCGTCTCCGGGTCACCCATGCGGCAGTTGTATTCTATCACCATAGGGTTGCCCTCCACGTTGATGAGTCCGAAGAATATGAATCCCTTGTAGTCGATGTTCTCCTCTGCAAGTCCCTCCACGGTAGGTCTGATGATGCGGTCTTCCACCTTCTTCATCCATTCCTCCGTTGCGAACGGCACCGGTGTCACGCTTCCCATTCCACCGGTGTTCAGGCCCGTGTCATGCTCTCCGATGCGCTTGTAGTCCTTAGCCTCAGGCAGGATTTTGTAGTCCTTGCCGTCGGTGAGCACGAACACCGAGCATTCTATACCGCTCAGGAATTCCTCTATCACCACCTGTGCCGATGCGTTTCCGAACATGCCGCCGAGCATCTCGCGCAGTTCCTTCTTTGCCTCGTCCAGGGTAGGGAGGATGAGCACACCCTTTCCGGCACACAGTCCGTCAGCCTTCAGCACGTATGGTGCCTTCAGCGTTTCCAGGAATTTCAGTCCCTCTTCGAGCGATGTTCCGTCGAAAGTCCTGTATTTCGCTGTCGGAATGCCGTGGCGCTCCATGAATCCCTTTGCAAAGTCTTTAGAGCCCTCGAGCACAGCGCCCTTCTTCGACGGACCGATTACCGGGATGTCCTTCGTGCGTTTGTCGTTCTTGAAGTCATCATAGATACCCTTCACCAATGGGTCCTCAGGTCCTACCACCACCATGTTGACGCCGTTGTCCACGCAGAAGTTCTTCAGAGCCTCAAAGTCGTCGGCTTTGATATTCACGTTTTCGCCCACGAGAGCTGTTCCGGCATTGCCCGGAGCGATGAATAGTTTTTCCACTTTCTTGCTCTGTGCTATTTTCCAAGCCAGTGCATGCTCGCGACCGCCGCTGCCTAAAAGGAGTATTTTCATAATCTAAATAGAGTTTCTTTTGTTTATATTTGGTGCAAAATTACAATATAAAGTGTTTATCGCCAAATAGTGACGGTGAAAAAATAACTTGGTATGTATTTTACTGTCACACAATAGTGCGTAATTATAGTTAATCATTCTTTTGTTCTTTCATGACTTCAAACATCATCTCGTCGAATGCCCTGTGTGAGAATATCGTTTGGTCAAGTGTTTCGGTGAAAAATATCTCCACGTCTGGTATCTCCGGAATCATCAGCATGAATACGCTTGTATGTAGCCACATGGAGTCTTCGTTGAAGGAGTATAGTAGCTTGAACCCGTTGTAGTTCAGGTTTGCCATGTTTATCGCCTTTCTCACTGTCGATACCATTTCAAGGTTTTCCGCCGGGTATTTTCTCCAGAACGTGTCGAAGATGGTGATGAACGGTCTTTCGTTGCTCATTCTCAGGTACATCCGCTCACCTTTGTATTCAATCCAGTATTCATCTTTGTTCTCGTTGTCCTCTTCATACTCTATGCCCTGCTTGTCGAGCAGTTGCAGGCACAGGTCTTTCGTTCCCGTCCTGCCTTCCATGTTGTTGTCTGTTCGTTCCATTGTCTTGTCTGTTGATGATGTTGTTGCTGTTGAAGATTCTGTTGCTGCATCGGCCTCGATTTCCTGTTCCCGTTTGTGGTTTATGTATACCAAGCGAGCTATTCCTGCTATCACTCCAAAGCCCATGCTTTTCATGAAAGTTTCCGGGTCGTCCATGCCGAATCCGTATCTCAGTATCAGATATGCGATAATCGACGTGGTCATTATTATAATGTATGTCATATTGAAGAATCTTTTTGAGTGGTTCGGATTATCATGGCAGAGCCATTGTCATTGGTGCTCTAACATATTCCCCAAACGGTAATTATGCCGTTTGTTTTTTGTATTTTACAAAGGTAGTGATAATTATTTGCAAACAAGCATAGAGACGTTGATTTTTATTCATCTGCTCCACGTTTTCTTTATATCCCTTATGTCAACGAGGGCCTCTGCAAATCGCAGAAGCCCTCGTTGTGATAGCAGTCTTGACTGATGTAGAGTCAAGAAAATGTGATTATCCCAAATTTGGATTATTTCAGATAATCCTCGAAATACTGTGTGATGCGCTCATGCAGGTGAACGCTCTTGTGACCCATCATGTTGTGGCCCTCGCCAGGATAAGCGAAGAAGTCTGGCTGAGTGCCGGCTTCGCTGCAGGCATTGAGGAACATGAGGCAGTTTTGTGGAACCACGGTAGGGTCGTTCATACCAGTGATGATCTGCAGCTTGCCCTTCAGATCCTTGGCCTTGTTCAGGAGCGAAGTCTTTGCATATCCCTCCGGGTTGCTCTCTGGAGTGTCCATATAGCGCTCACCATACATCACCTCATACCATTTCCAGTCGATTACCGGTCCGCCGGCAACTCCCACCTTGAACACGTCAGGATAGTTTGTCATCAGCGAGATTGTCATGAATCCGCCGAAGCTCCATCCATGAACGCCCATGCGGTCCTTATCGACGTAAGGCAGCGACTTGAGATATTCCACTCCCTTCATCTGGTCCTTCATCTCCTCCTGTCCGAGCTGACGGAATGTAGCCTGCTCGAAGTCCTTTCCGCGATGCTCGCTTCCGCGGTTGTCGAGGATGAAGAGCAGATAGCCTTTCTGCGCCATGTATGTCTCCCATGAGCGAGAGCAGTAGTGCCAGCGTGCGTCCACGTTGTGGGCGTGAGGGCCACCGTATACATAAACCACAGTAGGATATTTCTTGTTAGGATCGAAATCCACCGGCTTCACCATTCTCCAGTAGAGGTCGGTAGTGCCGTCGGCAGCCTTCAGCTTGCCGCAAGAGTATTCCGGAATGTTGTATCCCTTCTCCTTCCATGGGTCCTTGGCGTTGAGGATGCAGTGGCTCTTGCCTGTCTGAGTGTCGATAGCCACGATGCGACGGGGTACCGTAGGCTCCTGGTAGTTGTCGAGCAGGTATCGGCCGCTGGCGCTAATTGTCGAACCCTCGTGCCATCCCTTGCCGCCTTCATCGATGCGTGTGCGCTTCTTGTTGGCCACGCTCACCGAGTATACGTTCTGCTGGATAGGGCTTGCCTCGTTAGACTTGTATATGATGCTCTTTGTCTTGCTGTTGAAACCGAGTACGCTGAGCACTTCCCATTTTCCTTCTGTCAGCTGCTCCACTTCGAGCGACTCCGTGTTGCTTGCCATTCTGCTGCCGTGCATGCCGAGGGTGCAGAGATACAGGTGGTTGTAGCCATCCTGACGGCTCTGCATGATGAACTGTGACTTGTCCCAAGGCAGAAACACGATAGGGTTGAGAGGCTCCACGTATTTCTCGTCCACCTCGCGATACAGTTCACCGGTCTTCTCTCCTGTCTCTGCGTCGTATGCGGTGAGGCGGCAGTCGTTCTGGTCGCGGTTCAGTTCAAACATATACACCTTCTTGCCGTCCGGTGCCCATGCCAGATTGGTGAAATAGCGGTCAGTAGGATCGCCAGCTTTCAGATACACCGTCTTTCCCGTCTTCATGTCATACACGCCGATTGTCACCTTGTGGCTCGTCATTCCGCACATAGGATATTTGTCAGGCTCATAGGTGGCCTCACGCTCGAAGGTGTTCACCTGAGGATAGTCAGCCACCATCGACTGGTCCATGCGGTTGAAGGCGAGCTTCGTTCCGTCCGGACTCCAGAATGTGCCCTTCATCGAGGCGAACTCGTTGCGGTGTACAGCCTGTCCGTATACAATCTCGCGGCTGCCGTCGGTAGAGAGCTGTGTCGTCTTTCCTTCAGCGTCCATCACGTAGAGGTTGTGGTCGCTAACGTATGCCACAGCCTTCGATGCGTTGTTCCAGTCAGCAAACTCCTGTCCCTTTGAAGCCTGGCGCCATACCACGGTCTTCTTCTTGAAGTCGATGAGCATGCGCTCCTGCTTGTTGGCGATGAGCACGAGGCTCTTGCCGGCGTATGGGAACTGTGCCCAGCCGAGGTTCAGTATCTTGGAATCCTCGTTGGTCTTTGCCCATGCGTTGAGCTGTGCTTCGGTGAAGAGAGTAGTCTCTTTGCCGTTGGCTTTGTTCACGAGCTTACACTCCTCAGCGTTGCGGAGCACGAGCTCGTCGCCCCACCATGTGATGTTGCGATACTCTGGAATCATGTTGTGGTAGTTCGTTCCACCGAAGTTCAGGTCTTCGAGTGAGAACTGCTTCAACTGTGCTGCTGCGTTCATAGTGATCAGAATGCAGGCGGCAGCAGCGGCAACTCGTCGTGCCACCGTCTTGATAAGGTTTTTATTCATCATTATATCAGTTAAAACTTTTTTGTTTTTCTGTCATATCCCCTGTCGAAGTTCTTTCCGCCACGTCGGTCGCCACGGTCATACTTCTTTCCGCCCTTGTCGTAGTTCTTGCGTCTGCGGCGGTTGTCGTCGTCGTCGAAATCACGGCGGGTCTTCGTTCTCGGCTTCTTGTCAGCCTTCTTGCCGAAGTTCAGTGCGTCGGCATACGGGCTTTTGCGGAATTTGAACGAACGGATGTCTTCCTCCTCGTCCAGATGCTCCGGTTCGTCGAGACGCTTCTTGAATTCGCGGTGCTCCTTGAAGCGGTGCTTTTCAGCCATCTGCTTTTTCTCCTCTTCAGTCTTCAGGATGTTTCCCTCGCTGCGGAACTCGCGGAAACCGCCTTCGAACATCAGGTATTTGCGGAACTCGCATTCCAGCGAACCGTTATAGAGAGGAATCTTCTGCGACGGTTTCAGTCCTATTTCGTCGAAACACTCCTTGCGGTAGCTCAACACCCAGGCCTCGCCGTTCTTGAAGTTGCGCTTCAGCGTCTCTCCAATCATCTTGTATGTTCCGAGCAGGTTCGGTGTAGAGATACGCTCGCCGTATGGCGGGTTGGTTATCATGAAAGCCTTGCCCTCAGGCTGCTTGAAGTCCTTGAAGTCGGCACATGTGATTGTCACGTCCTTGCTCAGTCCGGCAGCCTTCACGTTCATGATGGCAGTGTTCACAGCCTTCATGTCCACGTCAGAACCGTAGATATGGTGTGTGAACTCACGCTCCTGCGAGTCGTCGTCGTATATGCTGCTGAAGAGGTCAGCATCGAAATCCTTCCATTTCTCGAATGCGAACTCCTTGCGGAAGAGTCCAGGTGCCATGTTGCGTGCTATGAGGGCAGCCTCCACAACGATAGTTCCCGAACCACACATCGGGTCGTAGAAGTCAGTGTCGCCCTTCCATCCCGACATGAGGATCATTCCGGCAGCAAGCACCTCGTTCAGAGGAGCTTCCACCGATTCCTGTCTGTATCCGCGACGGTGCAGACTCTCACCGCTCGAGTCGAGCGACAGCGTGCAGCGGTCTTCGGCGATGTGCATGTTGAGGCGTATGTCGGGGTTCGACACCGAGATGTTCGGACGGCTGCCTGTCTTCTCTCTGAACTGGTCAACGATGGCGTCCTTCACTTTGTATGCCACGAACTTAGAGTGGCGGAACTCGTCGGAGAATACCACGGAGTCAACGGCGAAGCTATCTTTCAGGTCGAGATACTTGCTCCAGTCAATCTTCTTCACCTCGTTATAAACATCGTCGGCGCTCTGTGCCTTGAAATGCTTTATCGGTTTTAGGATGCGAATCGCCGTGTGCAGTTGGAAGTTAGCGCGATACATCATCTCCTTGTCGCCGGTGAACGACACCATGCGGCGACCAATCTCTACGTTGTTAGCTCCGAGTTGCGTTAGCTCCTGTGCCAATACGGGCTCAAGACCCATGAAGGTTTTGGCGATGAGCTCAAATTCCTGTTCCATTATTGAATTAAAAATCTATGATACTTATTTACTTATTGTCTTGAGAGTGTGTTTGTATTGACACGGTAACACCGCCGGATGTACTGATATAGAATAAGGTGGGAAACGCTTCAAAATTTCCTCAATGCCATTGTCCGAAGGTAATCCTTTGCCATCGCAATGCAGTCGTAGACGGCCTCCCGTGGAGCATTCCGGAGATAATAGCCTCTCCGCCGCCTGTTTCAGAATGTCTGTAATTTTGTCGATTCCCATCATGTGATAAAATTGTCAATTTTCCATCTGCGATAAAAAATGTCAATGCGTGTGCAAATTTACGTCATTTCTCCTTAAGTGCCAAATCTTTTTTAGGGAAAGGCTATAATTG
>ENA-OUOU01001394-OUOU01001394.1-human-gut-metagenome-genome-assembly--contig:-NODE-1394-length-12713-cov-8.810239_pt1 | contig 12713 bp, 11 predicted proteins | sample MGYA00237936_ERZ548765 | MGnify/ENA primary metagenome ERZ548765 (study PRJEB26490, sample SAMN05356889) | human gut metagenome | biome: terrestrial biome; feature: human-associated habitat; material...
AAGTCTAATCTTTCTTAATATCCAACAAAAAATATACCTTTTGGGTAAGTTTCTTTTGATGAAAAGAAGATAATCTTTATCAGAATGTGTCGGGTGTAAGATGTATTTTTTTCTTTCATTAAAAGACATGGATATAAGTCTGTCTATTTCTGACTTGCCGTCCATGTGGTCAAATTCACATTTGCCACATATATGAGCTGTTGTGAATGTTGGAATATTTTCTCTCTGAGCTGTTAGGCTATAATCATAATCAGCGCATCCATGAACATATCCTTTATGGAAAATGCCTATTTTTTCAACAACTTTCTTTGGAATTAAAAGAATATTAGCATTCGTTAAGTCTACCATTTGGGGAGTATCTGAAGGCTTTACAGAAAAACTGTCACCTTTGTTGTTGGATTTAAATTTTTCCCCGCCATAGGTAATCTTTGTTTCATCCATTATATCACATGTGATGCCACTATATATACCTGTATTTCCTGTTGTTTCGAGTACATAGTTATGAGTACTGATTAATTCATCGAAAACATTAGAAACTACCATTGTGTCATCATTGATTAAGAGATAATATTCCCAAGGAGTAGAAGCTTTGAGCGCTTCTTTCCAAGCAAGTCTCATACCACCAGCCCAATAGCATTGACCGTTTCCTTTAATAATATGTATATTCTTGTCGTTGAATTCTGCTTTTACAGCATCTGCTGTACCATCTGTACAACCATCGTCTGTTAAGAATACTGTTAATTCAATAGTATCGGAAGTTTGGTGGTGTACATTATATAATGCACATGCCTCATATAGATGTTTGAGGCATGCTAACGTTTTATTTTTGCGATTAAAGCAAGTTATTATCGTTGCTATATCTGTTTTCATAAATAATCTTTTTTTATTGTAACGTATAAAGATAAGCTTTATTGCATAGTTTCCCAAACATTTTTCATTATACGTCTGATTCAATCTTTTTTTTGTTTAGAATTGCATTAATGTTAGTATATTGAAAAAAAATATGCAATAATGTTTGTGTGTTTCATGATTTTTACTTAATTTTGCAGGAAATAAGTTAATGAATTATGGCAAAAATATGTTGTTTCTTTAATTATCCGCCACATTATCGTTATCCGATATACAAAGCTATGTCGGATAATTTTGATTGTGATTTTTATTTCGGGGATAGTGTTTTTGAACCTCTTAAATCTTTTGATGTAAAGAAACTAAAAGGTTTTAAATGCTTCTTACATGCTGTTAAAACTAAGTTTAAAGATTATATTTGGTATGCTGGGTGTTTGAAACTCTTAAGATGTAAATATGATTATTATATTCTCACAGGAGAGAATTTGATAATTCCTAATTGGATAATTTTACTTTGGGCTAACCTGACTCGAAAAAAAGTGTTTTTCTGGACACATGGATTGCATCAAAAAATGATAAAAAAAACTTCAATCTTTGTTTATAGATTATTTTATAGTTCTGCTGACATCTTGTTGATGTATAATAATTTTAACTGGAAATATATGGAAGAATTAGGTTGCGAAAGAAGGAAATTACGTACCATACATAATTCTTTGGATACTTCTTTGCAGAGTAGCATTTTTAAAGATTTGAAACCGTCCAAATTGTACCAAGAACATTTTGGTAATGCTGATCCTGTTGTCATTTATATAGGTAGAATACAGAAACGGAAAAAAATTGAACAGATAGTGGAAGCAATGGCCTTGGCACAAAAGCAAGGTCTTTATTTCAATTTAATTTTGGTAGGAGAGAAAACTGATAATGAGTCTGGTGTTTCAGATTTATTAGTGAAATATGGATTGTCGAGAAGAACATGGTTCTTTGGACCTTGTTTCGATGAAAATAAAAATGCACAATTGTTGTTTGATGCATCGGTGTGCGTGTGTCCTGCTGCTGTAGGTCTTACCGCTATTCATGCTTTGAGTTATGGCTGTCCTGTTATTTCTAATGATAATGTAGAAACACAGATGCCAGAATTTGAAAGCATAGTGGAAGGAAAAACAGGATCTTTGTTTAAAGAAAATGATATTGAAGATTTAGTAGAAAAAATTAAATATTGGTGTGGTTTGAATCAGGAGCAGAGAGCTCATACCAGAGTTATTGCTCGTCAACTCATCCTCAATGAATGGAGTGTAGATTATCAGATTAAAGTTTTAAAAAGTTTATTGAAATGAAGGTATTGTGGGTATGCCAAAAATTGCCACCGGAAGCGGATGCTTTAATTGGTGGTCAGAAAGAGTTAAAAAATACTGGAGGTTGAATATTGGGTATGGCTGGTGAAATCATCAAATATGACGAAATTCAATTGGCTATATTAGCAAGTTCTCCTTTGGTAAATTCATTACGTGTCATAGAATGTGAGAAACTTCGTTATTTTGTTTTACCTCAGCCAAAAGGAGAAGCAGATAAAAAGTTTATAAATAATTGTAAGTATATTAATGAACTGTTTGTTCCAGATATTGTCCATATTCATGGTTCTGAATATGTGGAAGGCCTTTTATGGGTATTAGCTAATGGTAATTCACATACAGTAGTTAGTTTGCAAAGAATACTTACTTCTTATGCTGATTATTATTATTCAATCATGATTGCTGATGAAGGCTGTCTGTAAGCATACTGAAGAGAAATGGGTACTTCTATATATTGGGCGACAGCTCAATGTTCCCTATCAGACATCGAATGGTGGAAAGATGACAGTTCCCCAAGGTTCTTTGATAGGTCCGGTTTTGGCACTCTTGTTCCTTCATTAAGTCTTTGATGAATTGATGTCGAACTATCCCACGATTCCGTTTGAATGTTATACTGATGACACCATCTGTCACTGCGTATCGGAGAAGCAAGTGCAGTTCTTGAAAGCTGTTCTAATGAAATGCTTTGAGGAATGTGGATTTAAACTGAATGAGGAGAAGACAAAGATAGTCTATTGTAAGGATAGCAATCGAAGAGGTGGCTCGGTGCATACTTCCTTTGACTTCCTTGGCTTTACCTTCAGACCTAGAGGTGCAAGAAACATAAAGACGGGTCTAAACTTAATTGCTTTTCTCCCTGCAATAAACAAGTAGTCGATGAAGAGGGTTAAAGAAGTCGTAAGGACTTGGAAACTTAATTGTTAGACTTTTGCTTGGCTGCTCGACATAAGCAATGAGGTTGATACATAGATTAGCGGATGGATGAACTACTATATGAAGTTTTGTAGGTCTGAATTCCGCATGGTGTTGAATTACATCAAAGAACGACTAACCCGTTGGGTGATGCGTAAGGTCAAACGCTTCTCCAAGGGCAAGAAGTTTAGCAGAGCGTATGAATGGCTAGTAGTATGCGGTACATAACAGAAATGAGTTTTCAAACTGGGCGAAGGTTTTTGTACCCTATCCAAGTCTAGGTTAATAAAGAATATAAACTAATAAACAAAAGACTTTAGTACGAAGAGCCGTGTTGCGGGAGACTGTCAAGCACGGTTCCGGGAGAAGGGAGGGTGAACTTCCTCCGCTTACTCGACTGCAGAACTGAAATTTTGGTACCGTTTGCTGCGATACAAGCGGTACCGTTTGCAATGTTAGCATGGTACCGATTACAACGCTACGTGTGGTACCGATACTGCGCTATCGTCATTTAGATAATATTGTTATAAAACATTTATAATTTGTTCTTTAAAACAGCAGTCCACTTTTCTTCCCAATTTTTTAGGTTGAAACTTATTTTTACTGTGTCGTATCCCCTTTCAGCTAAATTAGTGCGTAGCTGTTTGTCTTCTACCAACTGTTTTAATTTTATGTATATTTCTTCGCTTGTTGGTGATACCATAAGTCCGTTATAACCATCAATAACAATGTTAGTCATTCCTCCAACATTTGTGCATAATATTGCACAGTGTGCAGCCATCGCTTCTAATAAGGACAAAGAAGTTCCTTCCGAACCTGTTGTTGGGATGACTGCGATATCAAACTGTGAATGGAATGATATACTATCATCTGATTTATAATGAGTGAAGTATACATTTTTGTAACCAAAAAATTGCTCTTTTAGCCATTCTTCATCTGGACCTTCTCCTGCAAAAGTAATTTCTATATCTTTATTTGTTTTCATTAAGTTTTTTACTGCTATAGTGAAAATTCTTGTACCGCGATATTCAAAGAATCTTCTTGCAAAAACAATTTTTGTAATTGTGTCAGAATGCTTAAGAGGCATAGCGTCTCCAATTTTAGTAAAATTCATAATAGGAATGAGTTTGACATCTCTTTCGTGCAACTGAGTTCGATGCCAGCAGATGAAATTGTTGTCCACACAAACAACATCTTCTACATTCCTAAGTCTTCTAACAGTTCTGTAGCTATTTATAGTTTTGCTTAAAAAACTTCTGAGAAAACTTCGCCTTTTCTTTGACTCTTTGTCCCATGATATGCCATGTTGTATTGCAATTGAGTTGGGAACTTTTTGTGACGGAATTATGTTATCTGTTGCGAAAAGAGTTATATATTCCACTTTCGGGACTCGTAAAGAAAGAACTTTTTTGTACAAAGTGTTTGCATTTCTTTTATTTTGAGGGATAGGGATACCAATAACTTTAGCGTTATCAAAGATAACTTTTTCAAAAGAAATGTCAGAATATTGAAAAATTCTAACTTGGAAACCAACCTTTAATGCTAACTTTGTAAGCTGACTGATGTATGTTTGAATACCACCTAAAGTCATTACTTCACCTTTAAAGTCGAAGTAGCGAATGTAAAGAATATCTATTGTTTTCATCTTGATGTTTTTTGGTTATTAATTCTTCTATTTCTTAATGTATCTATTAAATACTTGTAACTTTCTAGTTTAAAGATAATACAAATTGTCAAGTAAATGCCTATACCTAAAGCTATTTGTAATATTAATATAAGTATACTTGGCATTGGCAAAAACTGTATCATATATATAATGATACCCATTACGATGGAAGCTCCAAGAGGTGGCGCGATGTCTCTCCAAAGTAATTTGGTAGTATAGCCTAGCAGTTTTTTGTTAGGATATGTATTTATAAAAATGCATATAAAATTATAGACAACAACTCCTATGGCTATGACATAAACATTAATGAATAATGTTATGACAAGAATGCTAATTTCTAATACTTTCTTCAATAATTCAAGTTTTAAAAATGTATCGCTTTTACCCATAGCTTTTATGGCTTCAATATTCGCAATCTGCATAGGCATAAGAATATATGCTATACAAAATAAGCGTATAAAAGGAACAGCAAACATCCACTTTTCTGTTAAGAGTACTTTCACTAAAGGGGCAGCTACTGCAAACAATCCGATAAGTAATGGAAATATTACTAAACTACTTGTTCTTATACTCCTTCTTACCATATTCTTGATGTTGTTCTTGTCATCTTGTTTAGATGAAAAAACTGGGAAGAGTACAGCTTGGATGGAGTTGTTTATGTTGTCCATAATTAGAGCGGGAAATTGCTTTCCTCTTTCGAAGTATGCTAACATTGACGGCATATAGTATTTTCCAATTAATAAGCTACGGATATTCACAAAGAGTGAAATAATAAGATTTGACATAAAAATTTTCCATCCATATCCATATAATTTTTTCAAAGAAACTATCGAAAATGACAACCTTGGTTTCCAGTTTACAGAAAAGAACATGATCATGCACATTAGGTAGGATGAAACAATATAATGCAAAACCAATGCCCAAATGCCATAATTCTTATATGCTAAGAATATTCCTGTAACTCCTGCTACTATAGTCGTTAATAGGCTAGAATAAAAGAGTTTTTTAAATTGCATATTTTTTGATATATAGGCTCTTTGAATTGAATTTATAGCATAGGCGATAAGGCATAAAGCTACCACTCTTACGACAGAGCATAATTCTACATTATCGTAGAATTTTGCTATAATCGGTGCGGCTGCGTATAGTATTATATATATGAAACTAGCGATAAAGAGAGTTGTATAGAATATTGTAGAGAAGTCTTTAGCGTCGGCATTCTTGGCTTGTATTAAAGCAGTATTGAAACCACCATCAACAATGACATTAGCTATATTTATAAAGACCATAACAAGTGCGATTTCTCCATACTCTGATGGTTGGAGTATTCGGGCAAGGCATATGGATACTATGAAAGAAACTCCCTGTACACTTGCTCTTTCTAATAATTTCCATAGAAAAGAGTTTAATATTTTGATATTATTCATGACTTATTTTTGCGTTTTTGTTATCTAATAGAATTTTACAACAATAGCCAATTAGTGCATAGAAAAACAATTCTGTTAAAAATGTGCCACTCAGTAATAACTTTATTATAGTGAAAGAAAACATCATGATAATCATACATCTTTCATGTTTTGTTTTGCAATAGTACATCCCTAAGATACATAAGCAACATATGCCTATTAAAAGAATGTCCCCTAAAACATACCCATAGCTCAATTGGAAATCTAAAATGATATCATGTGGGTATATGTATCCAAAGCGTTGGGAAGCAAAGTATCCCATGCCTGCTATCGAATCAGAATTATCTAATATATTATAAAAATAGATCTTAATGCTAGATCTGCCACTGTCATTACCCAGTTCTCCTGAAATAAATTTATCTAGGATTCTTGTACTTAGATTTAATCCTGTGAACAAAAAAGCCATATAGCTGATTATTTCATGAAGAAACAGTAGCATTATACCAGCAATACTTAATATTATTCCTTTAATTAAAAAAGCAAATTTAAAATTCATAAAGAATATAAAATAGATTATTCCAAAAAAGGCAAGACATACTAATGGACCTCTTGTACCACATGACAATAGAAATAATACCCCAACTAACGAAAAGACAATATGTAATATATTGAATCTATTCAAACTATTCCATAAGAGGAGGGTAACATGAGGCAAGATATTGTAAGCAGTATACATGTTGTCATCGCTTGCTACATCAGAAATGTTCTTTGCAATTTGAGCATAATGAGCAAAATAGAAAACACTCATAGCTATACAAATGATAGATATATAGGTGAAAATTTTATAGTATTTTTCATCAGCAATCCTCCCCCAAAAATACATAGGAGAGGCTAAGCATAAGCAATTATATGCGTTATTATTTAAATACTCTGTATTTTCTGGATGAATTGCATAATTTGTTACGTAGATGACTATAAGAAATGCAAAAAAAGTATAGTCAAATAGTGTGAACTTATTGATTAATAAAGGAATTGATAAAAAAAGAGGGATTACAACAATAGCAATTATAACCTGATCTGTATATTGATTGAGTAATGGAAGATGGTTTATAATTCCTCTTGTGTAGCCTAATAACATATTGCCCCATACAATACACATAAAGATGTTTAAAAAAACGTCTTTATGTGTAAATAGACTTTTCAAGTATGTTAAGATACTTTTCATTTATATTATTTTTTATAGAATATCAATAATTTATGCATTTCATTTTTTAAGACCACGCATGAAGTTACCATTGTTGCAATAATTAACATCATTACAATAAATAACATGCGTTTCGGTCCTGCTGGCTTTTGTGGAACTGTAGCACTTTGTAATGTCGTGAATGCAGGAGTCTTTTCTTGCAGTTTGACCTTCATTGCTTCCAACTGAGTTTGCATGGCAGAATATGTGTTATATTTCATTTGCATCTCATTCTCCAATTGGTCTCGTTCGGACAAAAGAGATTGCATATTAACATCCTGGTTTGCATCACAGAAAGAACTATACCGCACAACAGTCTTGTCATATTCTTTTTTTGCTTTATCTGCTAAACTTTGATAGTGCAGAACGTCTATTTTGGCTTTCTTTGTTCTATATTGTATGATAAAGTCTTCTAAGTGTTGTCTGACAGAATCAGCCATTAATGCACAAACTAATCGGTCTTGGTCTTGTACGGTAATTGTGATTACTTCTGTCTTTTGATCAATTGCACATGTTATTTTTTCCCCAATTGTTTTCATTAAATCATAATCCTTTTTAGAAAGATTAAATGCATTTATTTTTTCGCCTTTAGTCTTAACTATCTCGGTTTCTTCAGTCGTAAATAAATTCGTAACTGATTTTACTGCGGATATAAAAGGTGCTTTTAGCCAATTTTTTTTCTGGTATTTTCTTAAATATGTCGCATAATCACAATGGATAGAATCGTTGATTGTTTTAATTTGAATTGGGAACAATTCTACAAGAAAATCTGGTGACTCCATCAGTTCTGGGTAAAGTAGGGGGTGAATAGCATCGTTTCCCTGTATTCCTAAATTCAATCCAAATGAAGAAGCGATAGAATTGATTCCCCCCATGTTGTCTCCTCCAGTTTCTGGTGCTAAGGATACAGAACAACTATAATATCTGGGTTGAGGCATAATCCATAAAACGGAGAGAGCAAAAACTACAATCCATACAATGAAGAACAGTTTCTTCTTGTTCCACATTTTTTTTAATACTAACGTTATATCTATTGTTTCCATTTTATTCTTTTATTATTCTTTGCAAAATTGCGACATTTTTTATATGATGAAATCTTTTAGTTTATATACCTAATAAAAATGTTAGGCTATTCTTTATTACTTCCCATATTAGACCTTGTGGCAATCATGGATGCTATGCAATTCATACAGATTTACAAGCTTTCATCCATATTGCACTTCATTATGGCAAGTATGACAAGCAAACTTTTTGCCATGAATAGGTCTTCCTCATTTACTCTTATATTAACCTTTACATTGATGTCTGTTTGTTAATAATTGACCTTAACTCATAACATTCCATTACCACAGTCTTACTGCTATGGGGTAGCAGGATCTTGAGAATACCATTTTCAACCTCTTTGTTGGGGAAGCCTAACTGGTAGTTCTTGAATCGTTCGTCGTAACTCTTTATAGTTAGGTAACCGCTCTGGTATATGACTGGAATAGGATTGGTATCCACATTGTTCATCATATTGGCCTTTACTTGTGCCTTGCTGAGGTCTGTAATGCAATAGTCATGTATCTTCAGAATGTCTATGAGGAGTGTGTGAGTATCTGCCTTAAACCAGTAATCATCATAGCGTGAATTTGCTAACGTGTTCAGTACGCTGAATGGGTTATAGATTCCTACTGTATTTTCCTCGAAATGATATCCGTCGTATCTTGCCTTCAGTTTTGCTATTGTGGCTTCTTCTGTATCGCCATTGGCTTCGGCAAGTTCGCTGATACCTTCCTTGAAATTCGTAAGCAGTTCCTTCTCTGTCATTCCGCAGATGCTGATATAGCGGTGGTCCATCGAGATATCCGTCAGGTTGTTGAGGTCGCTGAACACGCTAACCTTGCCAAACTTGGTTACACCTGTGAGGAATGCAAACTTGATATATCGGTCTTGGGTCTTCAATACCGAATAGAATGCTTTCAGCTGTGCACGGTGTTCAGCCTGTAACTCTGGGTCGCGCAAGGTCTGAAGTATAGGCTTGTCGTATTCATCTATAAGAATTACAACACCACATCCTTCTTTCTCTGCAGCTCGTGCTATCACACCCTTGAAACGAAGGGCAAGTGTGGCTTCTGACTCACGGGTTCCATATTTGCATTCCCAAGTTGTGAGGTAGTCATTAAGAACTGTGTACAGACTGTCTTTCTCTCGAAAGTTGGCTGTGTTGAGATCAATATGGAAGATAGGATATTTCTTCCATTCTGTCTCCAAGTCATATATGGCTAAGCCCTCGAAGAGTTCCTTCTTACCCTGGAAGTATGCTTCCAACGTAGACAGAAAGAGGCTCTTTCCGAATCGGCGTGGGCGACTGAGGAAATAGTATTCTCCCTCTGTCGCCAACTTGTACACGAATCGGCTCTTATCTACATACGAATATCCATTTGTACGTAGCTTTTCGAAATCTTGTATTCCTATAGGATATTTCATTGAATAATTCCTTTCTTATAGGCGTTTGATTATTCTTACTTACTCATATTAGCAATCGTAGCAATCATGGCGGCGATGCTGCTCATGCTGCTTCCCATACTCATCATTTCGGCGGTACTCATCTTGCGCTTCAGCTTGGCTGGGATGACAATCTCACTGCCTGGCTGCACTTTGGCACCATGAGAGAGTTTGGCTACCTTGCCATTCATATAGATGATGTATGCCTTGCTCTTTAATGCATCTGAGGCAAAACCACCTGCCTGATCGATGTAATAGCTTGCCTTCTTGCCCTTTTCGTAGGCTACCGTATTGGCAAACATTACGGCACCATTGATCTTTACCGTACCATTGTACTGAGGAATAACCAGACGGTCGCCCTCACGCAGGATGATGTCGGCATCACTGCCTGGGTTCGCTAATGCTTCAGGAAGATCGATACCTACCGGATATTCGCTAGGTACATTGAACTTCTCTATGTTGGTGCGCTCTACATCCTTAGAGTTCTGCAAGATGGCACTGGCATTGTTGCTGCTGGAGGCTAGCTGCAGAAGATTTTTCTGCAGCTCTTCGCGCTGCATCTTCAATACTGCCTCCATGCGCTGCTTCTCTTGTTCGTTGGCTTTGCGGATGATGCGGGCTCCCTTAAGGTATGCCTGGTCGGTAGCTCCGCCTGCCTTCTTGAAGAGTTCGCTCAGACGGGCGTTGCGACGGTCTAATGTATAGAGACCGGCAAACATCACTTCACCGGTAATTGATACGTTCTGCTGCTCTACATACGCCGGACTCTGACGAATCATTACTTCATCAAATGGCATCAGCTTGAAACCTGGGGTGCCGTCGATAACGAAGCCGTCTTTAAGAGATAGGGTGTAGGTCTTGGCGATAACGCTATCTGGGCGTAAAGCCTTGGCATCCATCACTCTACGGCTTACCATTACATTAACGGTTGAAGCCTTGTCGGTCAAGCCGCCTGCCTGAAGAACGAAGTCTTCGAGGGTCTCATTGTCGGCATATTGATAGATGCCTGGATACTGCACTTCGCCACGGATGGTGAGGGTGCGTTCTACAATCTTTTCCTGTCGGGTAGGGATGAAGAGAACATCGTTTTCCTTCAATGGGATATCTGGAGTCTTGCCGTTCATGATGCCGGCAATGTCTACACTTACTACTTCGAGTGAGCGGTCTGACTTCATGCGGTGCATTACGGCACGGTTAGTGAAGGCCTCCTCAGTCAATCCTTCGGCATGCTCTACAAGGGTGCGTACGCTGTTGATTTCTTCGCCGAGATTGTACATGCCCGGACGGAATACGGCTCCTTTCACCTCTACGGTGTTGGCGTAGCGTGGCAGGATGCTGTCTACGCTGATTGAGTCGCCGTCATCGATGCGGAAACTTGAGAAGTCGAACTCCCCAATATTATATACGGCATGTTCTCTGCCTGTCTTGCGGTTCAGTCTTACTGATTTCTTGTAGGCATCGCCTGTAAAACCACCGGAATACTTCAGAAGGGAATTGACACTCTCGTTCTTCTTCATTTCGTAAATCATCGGGCGCTTAACCTTTCCGGCAATGGTTACGAGACAATCGTATGGACCTACTACGATAACATCGTTGTCGGCAAGACGGACATTACCCGTCAGTTTGCCGTTCAGAATATAGTCGTAGATATCAACAACCGTTACCAGTTTATTATGTCTGTAAACCTTGATGTTGCGCAATGTACCCAGATCGTTGGTTCCGCCTGCCATGTAGAGTGCATGGAATACGGTAGCGAAGGCTGAGAGGGTATAGGTGCCCGGAATCTTAACCTCGCCCATTACGTTTACCATGATGGTCTTGGTCTGTCCTACGGTGAGTTTGATGCGGCTTGAACGGTATCTGCTGCCCACTGTATTGCGTAGGCGGGCATTAGCCTGAGCTACGGTCAAGCCTGAAACGCTGACCGGTCCATAACCCTCAATGGTTACTTCACCATCTGGCGAAACGGTGCTCTCGATGGTTTTCTGAGAGGCGCCATAGATATCTATGATGACGGCATCGCCAGGTCCCAGACGATAGTTCTGTGGGGTAGCGATGTTCATATTTGGCTCGAAACTGAGATCCTTGTTATTGAAAATGTCGCGGCCGAATACCTTGTTGCGCTTGATACCGAGCTCAGCCTGCATCTGTTTAATCATGGTAGCTGTATCTGGAACCAGTGCATTCATCTCCTTGCTGAAGTTAGCATAGTCAGGATTATTCTCATCATAAGATGAGTAGTAGCTGTCGTTCTGTTTGCTCTGGATGCGATAATTGCTATAGGTTGAAGCCTGCTTCTCATTGTCCTTGTCCTGGTAATCTTCTCTTTGTTTACCATTGTTGGTTCGCATTCTCTTATTCGCAACATTTCCTGCTGCTGATGTGCTGTAGAGTTCGTTCTGTTGCGACATCTTCTGATACTTGTTGCGTACACGTCGAATCTGGGAGATGTCTACGCCTTGCTGCATCAGTTTGGTAACAATCTGTGAATTGGATGTGCCACGCTCATGTTCTTTCACCACAAAGCTCATGACCTGATCATCGGTCATGTGTGAACTCTGTGCGAAAAGTGGCCCTGAAGACAGGACGAGCGCCAGTACAAGTATGATATGTTTCTTCATTATTATTCTTTTATCTTAGTTTAATTTATATAATAACTCGAAATGAGTTATTTTGTTGTAGTAGAAGATTGAAAAGATGTTAATAAAACAAGAAACCCAAGGCTGAACCCTGGGTTTGCTGATGTTCTGAGCGAGATACGGGAGTCGAACCCGCCTCACAGGCTTGGGAAGCCCGTGCACTAC
>ENA-OUOU01001396-OUOU01001396.1-human-gut-metagenome-genome-assembly--contig:-NODE-1396-length-12699-cov-2.839687_pt1 | contig 12699 bp, 9 predicted proteins | sample MGYA00237936_ERZ548765 | MGnify/ENA primary metagenome ERZ548765 (study PRJEB26490, sample SAMN05356889) | human gut metagenome | biome: terrestrial biome; feature: human-associated habitat; material...
CAATAAAATAGGCTCTCTATCGATAATAAATATCGTTAGAGAGCCTATTTGACCTAAAATATATGTGACTATCTTGGCAACAGTACTCATATTTGGCATTTTTTGTCCACGGGGTATAGAACTAACCCCTCAAACAGCCCAAAACGCCTATTTCGATGCGCGCTCGGCCGCCTCGATCGCGTGTTTGGCGAGGATCGCCGTCGTCACAGCGCCCACGCCGCCCGGCACGGGCGTGATGGCGTTAACAACCGACTCCGCGGCATCAAAATCGGCGTCCCCGACCAGCTTGCCAGCGGCCTCGTCCCAATTAATGCCAACATCGATGATCGTCTGGCCCTCGCGAACCGCATCCACGCCAATCGTACGCGCGCGTCCAACGGCGGCAACCACAATGTCGGCAGCACGGCACTCGGCAGCAAGGTCGCGCGTATGCGTATGGCACGTCGTCACGGTCGCATTGCGCGCCGTAAGCATGGCGGCAACAGGACGCCCGATCACCAGCGAGCGCCCGACCACAGCAACCTTAGCCCCATCCAGCTCAACGCCGTAATGATCCAGCAGAGCAAGCACGGCTTCGGCTGTACAGGGGGCAAAACCCTCGCCGCGCCCCGAAAGCGTGGTGAGCAGCGAAGCCGGCGTCATGGAGTCAACGTCCTTGGCAGGATCGAGTGCCGCGGCAACCGCGTCCTCGTCAAGGCCGGCGGGCAGCGGGCGGAACATCAGACAGCCATGAACAGCCGAGTCGGCATTTATGTCCTCGATGGCCGCCAACAGCTCGTCCTGCGAAACATCGGCGGGAAGCAAAACGCGGCGAGCTTCAATGCCAACCTTCTCGCAGCGCTTGAGCGCACCGCGCTCGTAGGATAGGTCGTCCTCGCGTTCACCCACACGCACGATAGCAAGCGTCGGAACAACACCGCGTTCGCGCAGGGCTGCGCAGCGAGCAGCAAGTTCCTCAGTCAAAGCGCGAGCAACGGGAGCACCCTTCAGCAGTTCAGCCATGGCTATCCTCTCTTCCTTGCAGCGTCGGAGGCGCGGCGCGCCAGCGCATCGGCGCGCGGCAACCATGTGTCGAGCAACTCATCACACGCCGTCTCGAGCTCCTCGGCGCGTGCACGATCCTTCATAGACGTGGTGTTCGCAAAGAGCGTCAAACTCGCGCCTTGCATAGCGGCACGGCAGAACACGGCGCCGCACGCCACATCGGACAGCAGCTGACGCGAACCCTTGTCGGCCATGTCCTCGAGCAGCGCCAGTGCACGCCCGCAGGCATCCATAATGCGATACGGCGGCATAGCGGCCACATGCAGCGCATCCTGAATCGCAGCCGGTCGGGCCGGGTCCTCACGCGGAATACCGTACGCAGCGGACACCTGGCCGTACGCACGAACGTCCTCGGCGACCAGACCCACAAGCTCCTGCGCCAACTCGTCTGCCTGGGCAAACGCACGCGTCAGGTCATCCGCACGATCAGCAAGCGCGGGATTGGTCGCACCGTAGCGGGCAACCATTCCGCACAGCGAGGCGCCCAGCGCGCCCACAAAAGCGCTCGCGCTGCCACCACCGGGAACCGGCTCGCGCGCGGCCAGCGCCTCGGCAAAACCGCGACAGGTTTTATCCATCATCTCTTGGCTCATACGCACACGCACCTTCAAGTCATATATATCGGTCGGGCGGCCGACGCCGGCCGACCGCATCGATCACGTAATGGTGCTAAGTCTAGCCCATAAGTACGCGAGCGTCAGCGCACCTGGCCATCGCGGATTTCTATGGCACACGATAGGCCATGCCAACGCAAACATGGGACACATGGCCCACCTTTCGAGACTCCCGAGCAGCACAAGCTGGGGCATATCTATAAGTAAGGAACCCGTTGGGGAACGGCCGCGCAACGGCCACAAGCGATGAACGGAGGCATAAGTCGCACAGTACACAGAGACATCCGCCGCCAGCGCAATCAGTACCCCAACAGCATGCGGCGCCGTGATGTCATCAGCAGACAAGGAGGACGCCACCATGAAGAAAAAGACCCTATCGATCCTTTCCCTTTGCATCGCCCTCTTTGCCGCACTCGCCCTTGTCGGCTGCGGCGGGAGCGCATCGGGCGGCGGCAGCGCCCCCAAGAGCGAGAGCAAGGAAAAGGCCCCCGTCGCCAAGAAGACCGACTTTATCTGGTTTAAGGTCGAGATGCCCGAGGGCGTCGGCGTAAGCGACTCTGCCGGCAAGAATGCCGACAGGGTCCAGCTCACCTTCCCCGAAGACGAGAACGCCTCGGCCGATCGCTTTATCCCCGTTTGGAAAAAAGCGCTGACGGCCGAGGAATCCCACGCCGACCAGGCGGAAAAGAAGGGGGATACGTTCCAGTGGAAAGATGGCGGGTCCGTCGAGTATAACGGCAGGACGTGGCTCGTCGGAACATACGAGGACAACAGCGGCATCTCAACCATGCTTTTTACCGATGTTGAGCCGGGAAGCGTCTACGTCCTCATCTCGAACTTCGACCAGCACAAGAAAGAAGCCGAGGCGCTCCTCAACTCCATCGAGTTCCCCGATGACATGGAAGAGGCAGTTTCCGAGGCACGCGAAGTCGAGATTTCGAGCATCGAGATCAAGTAACGGGACACCCGCACGCGCCTACGCGCACCCGCGCACATGCGCCCCATTAAAACAACGGGCGCCCAACCCGGGGAGGGCCGACAGCACCAGCCCTCCCCTCTTTTGCGCCCGGACATATTGCCACTTAACGGCGCAAATCCGGCCCTCAGAATGGGACACATGGCCCACCCTAGCGAGCCGTCCACGCGTACAGTAAAGACAGGTAATCCATGGGCGGTTACAGATCGAGGAGGACACGACCATGAAAAAGAAGGCCTTTGCGATTCTCACCCTCTGCATGAGTCTTTTTGCCGCGGTTGCCCTGGTGGGTTGCGGCGGAAGCGGCGGCGCTACCGGCAGTGGCGGTGGCGGCGGCGCAGAAAAGCCAGCCGTGGATATGAGGACCGACTTCATTTGGTTTAAGGTCGAGGTCCCCGAGGGCGTCGAGATCACCGACGTCGCAGGCGACACTGCCGACAGGACCCAGTTTAAGTTCACCGAGAGCGAGCACGCCAGCGATCGCTTCATCCCCGTCTTCGATCCTGACAAGAACGCCGACGAGCTGTTCGACTACGAGGCAAAGTGGAATGCCAGCTTTGAGTGGACCGAGAATGACCCCGTCAAGTACAACGGCAAGACTTGGCGCAACGCTTCCTATACACACTCGGGCGGCGTAACGACCGAATACTTCACCGACGTTGACGGCGGCAGTGTGTATGTGCGTATCGACAACGTCGAGGAGCACAAGGACGCCGTCGAGACCATGATGAAGTCTCTGGAATTTGCCGACGACATCGCCGAGGCCAAGACCGAGGCCATGGACGTCAAGCTCGACGATATCGAGATCAAGCGCTAAGTAACCGGCGAGCGCAGCGGGAAACACGGGCGCAGTGCTAACAAGCGGCGGTACCCCAGCGCTTCGTACCCAGGGAGGGCCGGTAAACCGACCCTCCCTTTCTTATGCCTGTAGCCGACGAACGCGAGGATGCCGGACGCCGGAACCGCCCCAAATGTGGCAACAGTACGAAAACGACAAACACCCCAACACGTCCGCCCACCGATTTATTGCGCCGCGCAGACAATTAAACCAGCATCTTTAAACATCTGGGCAGTATAGTGACCAAAACTATCGCATAACCGCACTCTGCGAATGGAGAAGTTATGACCGAACACCATGCCATCAGCCGCCGAGCGTTTACGCTGGGCCTAGGGCTTGCGGCGTTGTCACCACTTGCAAGCCTACCCGAAACCGCAGCGCCGGGCATTCCCCTGCGAGCGGCATTTGCAGACAACACACCCGCACCGTCGGACAGCCTCGACAATTTCGTCATTCGCCTTCGCCCCGCGGGCTATTTTCGTACCGCAAGCGTTAACGAAGACGGCAACGTCATCGGCAACGTCTGCCATCTGTTTAATGACGGCACGTCCAGCAAGCTCATCCTTGAGAACGTAACGACCAAGAATGACGATACAAACTGGTATGCTATCCGCACCTTGCTCAATTTCGAAGAGCATAAAAAGACGGGCTACAGCATTTGGTCGGTCGATGGCGACTCGGACAAAGACGGAAAGGTCATCCACGTATGGAGTGGCGAGCATGACGGCAAGCCCAGCCGCTCTTTTGCGTTCGAGCGTCAATCAAACGGAACCTATATCATCCGAGACCGCACGGTCGAGAAAGAAACCGAGAAAAAAGACATTAAGTACCTGGCAATAGAATCGAACGGCGAAGACCAGGACAACAATAAGATCTGCCATAAGAGTAAGAGCATTCCGTGGGAGCTCGAACTTATCGGTTACGACATGAAAAAGAACGATGCCACGGTTAGCAGCCTCGACTGGATCACGTACAGCAGCTACGTCGATGGGCCATGTTGGATGAAATACGTCGACGACAACAAGTTCCTCGACGAGCTGAGCATCCCGGGCACGCACGATTCGGGCACCTGCAGCGTGGACAACGACACTGAGCCCCAATCCTCGCAAGTAAAATGCCAGCAGGATTACATTCCCACGCAGTTGCTCGAAGGCATTCGCTATTTTGATATCCGGCTCGGAAAGGGCGACAACCCCGGTATCGACCACGGGGATTACTACCTGCTCAAAAAAGACGCGTACTTTTTGCATCTTTCCGATGTCATAGGCTACTTCAAAACGTTTTTGAACGAAAACCCGACAGAAGCGCTCATCATGCTTGTATCACGAGGCAACGACGAGGCTACCGACGAAAGTGTTACGACGGCTTTCGCCAAGGTTTTGGACGACAACCCCAAACTGTTCTATACGTCGAGCCGCGTTCCCACACTGGGCGAGGTGCGCGGAAAGATCGTCCTGCTACGTCGATTTGGACTCGACGGCGACAGCGTAAGCGGCCACACGTGGGGCCTCGACCTTACCGAATGGGATGACAAGATTAAGGCTCACACCGACAGCACCACCATGTGTCTCGTCCAAGACGCGCGGGGAACAGACGACGGGGATACCTATTGCACCAAGGTATACGCCCAGGACAAGTACAAACTCACGGGAACCGACAAGCTCAGCTGGGTCGATAATGCGCTGAAGGAAACGACCGGGCGCACGCGCAACGAGGTAGATGTCGAGGACGATAACGGGGCCAAGGAGCAAGTCCTGGAGCGCTGCTGGTCTATCAACTACACCAGCTGCACGGGCTTGTCGCACGGAGGCAATCCTTTTACCTCGGCACGAGTAGTCAACGAGCATCTGTATAAGAGCCCGTACATCAACCCCAGCGGCACCGAGGATACAAAGTCAGATTACCTCAAGCACATTGGCATCATCGCATCCGACTTTGTTGATGCGGCGCTGGCCCGGAGCATCTACCAGCGCAATTACGATTACGATACACAGCACAAGCAGACAGCTTCGTACTACCTCCCGACCCGCATGCGCATGACGTACGGCGATTCGTTGAGCGATGCCTCGCTCCAGGATGGCAAGACCGTTGGCGAGGGCCATTTCCGCCTTGTCGACAGCAGCAACGTACTCAACGTGGCGGCTTCGGGCCATGCGTTTGCCATCGAATATGTGGATGTCGACGCCTTGGGCAACGAGACCGTTACGGAGCTGCGGGGCTCCGTGCCCATCGATATCGATCCACGCGCGCTGACGCCCCATTTTGAGGGACTCGAAGGCCTTAAGGCCGGCGAAGACGTGCGCGCCAAGATTGCGGCATCACTCGAGGGCAAGCTCGAAACCGATGCCTGCACGGCCCAGCTCGAGTTTGTGCACGACGCGAACGGCGCTCCGGGCACGGCAATGGCCGAGGGCGAAACATTTGCCGCAGGGACGTACTGGGTGCGCGTGAACGGTCTCTTGGGCGACGCGGCGCAGAGCTACACGCTCGCCAGCGATGGAGCCGCAAGCTTTACCGTAGCGGCCTCGGGCAGTGCAGGCGGCACCGGTAGCGGCACGGGTTCCAACGCAGGCAGCGCCGACAAGAACGACAAGGGCAACAAGAGAGACCAGGGCAAGAGCTCGGGCGGAAAGCTCGCCAACACGGGCGACGGTTCTGGCGTTGCCGCCGGGCTCGCTGCCGCCGCCGTAGCGACGACGGTCGCCGGCGCAGCAATGCTTGCCAGTGACCGCGACAATACCGAGGACGTTAACGAATAGGCAAGCCAGTCTTTTGGGCGCATCAACTCAATCGGGGCGCAGAATACCGTTCTGCGCCCCGATTTTTACCTTAGCCCGAACGCCGTTATCGGCTACATCACCATGTTCAGAGCTTTCACAAATTCCTGGGCCTTCGCACGGCTACTCAGGCTAAAGACGCAAGCGGTCAACAGCCTGTTACGCAGGAAAACGTCGCGACCCTTGATCCTGTTGACCCCCGTGATGTCCTTAAGGTAGACAATCTCGGTGTGCCTGCCGCCAAAAGTGCCCTTCTTGAGTACCTCAATGCGGTTAGGGTAGATCTTGACGTCTTTATACCTACCCGAACCTTTGTCCTGGAATAGCAGCGTGTTGTTGTCCATACGCGTCACTCCCGCGGGGTTCGCTAAAACTGCCTCTATGGTCACATTTTAACCACCGCAAGGCTCCCATGCGAAGGTGCCAGACAGCACAGCAATTCGTGTCCGCGCGAGGCTTTAAACTAGATGCGATAAAGATGCATTCCACAAGAGGAAAGTGGGGCGACAGTGATGGGCGAACTGGTAAACCGTGGAGAATCGGCAATCGTGCCCGAAGGTTTTTACAAGCAGGTCTCCTCGATTCTCAACGCCGCTCGCGACAAGGCCTATACCGCCGTTAACTTTGCGATGGTTGAGGCGTATTGGGAGATCGGCAAGAGCATAGTTGACGAGCAGGGCGGAGAGGAGCGCGCCAAGTATGGAGAGGCGCTGCTCAAGGCCCTCGCAATCAGACTTACCAAGGATTTTGGTAAAGGTTTTGAAGCAAGAGAGCTGCGCAAAATGCGTCAGTTCTATCTTGCATTTCCAATTCGGGACTCACTGCGTCCCGAATTGAGCTGGACACATTACCGCAGGTTAATACGCATTCCTGACCCCGAAGCTCGCACCTGGTACATGAACGAATGCGCCGATTCTCGTTGGAGCACGCGTCAGCTCGAACGCCAGATCAACACCATGTTCCGCGAGCGCCTACTTGCCAGCAAGGACAAGGAGGCCGTCACCCAGGAAATCCAAAAGAGCGCCCCGGCTCGTCGCCCCGAGGATATCATCCGCGACCCATATGTACTGGAGTTTTTAGGTTTCTCGGACGATACTGCGTTTCGCGAGAGCGATCTAGAGCAGGCGCTCATCACACATCTTCAGAAGTTCCTGCTGGAGCTTGGCCGTGGCTTCGCTTTCGAGGCGCGCCAAAAGGGCATCACCTTTGATGGGCGCCATTTCTATATTGACCTTGTTTTTTACAACTATCTGATGCGCTGCTTCGTGCTCATCGACCTTAAGACCGATGACCTTACGCATCAGGACCTGGGCCAGATGCAAATGTATGTGAACTACTACACGCGCGAGCTCATGAACGAAGGCGACAATCCGCCCATAGGCATCGTGCTCTGCGCGGACAAAAGCGATTCGATCGTCGAGTACACGCTGCCCGAAGACAACGACCAAGTGTTTGCCGCCAAATACCTGCCGTATCTTCCAAGCAAGGAAGAGCTGGCGCGCGAACTAAGCGCCGAGTACCGCGCCATCAACGAAGCGACTAATGGCGAAACGCAAGGGTAGCAGCACGTTGCGACCGAAACGCCCGCACGCCTGCGAGCCGTCCCGCGGTGAGCTTCCCTACTTCCCAAATATCGCAGCGAACAAGCCCCTGCGTTTGGGCTTTTCCTCTCGGTAGGAACCCTCGGCTGCCGCTGCCACCTGGCGCGGTTGCTCGCCGCCTCCACGGCGCACGATCTGGTACAGAAACGGTGACTTAACGTATTTGACCTCGATGGGCGTGGCATGCACGGTACTTTCGCCGGACAGATGCAGGCTCGGGTTGAGCGGCGCCACCACATGCGTCTCGCGCTTGTCGCTAAACACCACCGCGGCCGCGCGGCCCGTCTGGCCGTTTACGGCAATGCGCACCTGCTCGCCATCGCGGCCGTCTGTCGCCGGACGATCGACAAAGTAGACCGGCACCATCATCAGACCGTCCTTATGCTTGCGGGCCTTGCGCGCCCAGGTTCGGATGCTCTTTTTATTGAGCCCCAGTACAGCCTCGGCGTCGTTGCCCGCAACGTCGAGCGCCAACTTATCAATGACCACCTGGTCCTTGGTAGATGCATCGACGGAGACGACGCGGAAGTCGCCTTCCTGCATGGCGGGATCGAACGGACCGACCTTGGCAAAGTCCCACGGCTCCAAAATGCCCATGAGGCGAACGTCCAGGTAGTTTGCCCTGGGGTATGCCCAGTCGAGCACCTCGTAGTACACCAAGGCCTCCTTGCTCAGGCCCTTGCCCGGGAAGGATGCCATCATGCGCAGGTCCGCCAGCGCCATGGGGAAATAGAAGAGCATCATGTCGTTTTGGATCGCGTCTTCCACGTCGTGCCCGGCAAAGGCATCCGGATACTGGCGCACCAGCTGCAGCGCGTTGGCACGTGCCTGCTGCGGCGAGATTTCGCAGGGAATACCCTGCTCCGGCACATACTCCGCACCCACGCCCATGGTCAGACGCTTGCTGAAGGTACCGGGCTTGAGCAGGTCGGCAATGCCGATCTTGTTGCCGCAGGACGGGCACTCAAACACACGCTGCGTTGACTCGCCCTCAAAGGACGCTCCGCAGAAGGGGCAAGGAATGCTCACATGCGTGGCCTCTTGGAACTCCTGCGCCGTGCCGCGATCCTCCCACAGCAGATGTTCCAGGACCGACTGATTGCGCCAGTGCGAATTGAAGAAATACCAGTCCGGGTCCTCCGGGCGCTCGAGTTGCGACACATGCGTGAGCTTGAGCAATCCATCCACCACCGTCAACGGCGTATGACGAATGCCCAAAGCGCTCTTGGGCTCTCCGGCGTCCGCCTGCCATGGGATGACCGTGCCGCAATAGGCGCACTCAAAGCTGCGTTTAGCTTGGTATGAGTACATAGGGCCGCCGCAGTTTTGGCATTTAATGGCAAACATCTCGTCCATGGATACATCCTCCTTTGCGCAGGGGCTGTCGACATTAAGTATGTCGAGCAAACAGGCACATGCCCATACCCATGTGGCCCAAAATGGACCACCCAGGCAGACGAGAAGGCTCGCTCGTTAGCACCGGCAGACTATTGCTGCATTTTCTGAGCATCGGTGCACGGCGCCCCCGCGCGAGCTACACTATCCCCTTAAACATGATTGTGAGGACGACCGCTATGCTATTTGTAAATCGGCTGGTACATACGCTTGTTCCCGGCAGCGAGAGCGAGCCGGTCGATGCATCTTGCCGCACCAACGCGGGCTTTTCCGCAGGCCTCGTCTGCATTGGCCTCAACATCACCCTGTGCCTGGCCAAGGGCATCGCGGGCCTGCTCGCCGGCTCCGTCTCCCTCATCGCCGACGCTTTCAACAACCTCTCCGATGCCTCGAGCAACATCGTGAGCCTGCTCGGGTTCCGCCTTGCCAGCCGCCCGGCAGACGAAGGCCACCCCTATGGCCACGGTCGCTATGAGTACCTCGCCGGCCTGTTCGTCGCCGTCCTGGTTTGCGCCGTCGGCATCAATCTGATCCTCGAGTCGGTCACCAAGATCATCAAGCCCTCCCCCACCGCGTATTCGGCGCTCTCCATGGCAGCCCTTGTCCTGTCCATGCTCGTCAAGTTCTGGATGGCGGCATTCAACCGCACGCTGGGCAACCGCATCGACTCGGAGACGCTCATCGCCACAGCACAGGACTCCAAAAACGACGTCATCACCTCGGGCTCGGTCTTGGTGGCGGCGCTTATTTCGCAGACGACCGGCTTTGACCTCGATGGCTGGGCAGGCCTGGGTGTGGGCATCTTCATCTGCATCAGCGGCATGGGCCTAGTGCGCGACGCCATCAGCCCGTTGCTGGGACAAGCGCCCGACCCCAAGCTCGTCCAGGCAATCCGCGACAAGATCATGTCGTATCCGCAGGTCCTAGGCACCCACGACCTGATGGTGCACGACTACGGCCCCGGTCGTCAGTTTGCCAGCGCCCACGTGGAGATGCCCGGCGAGGGCGACGCGTTTGAGCACCACGAGATCCTGGACACCATCGAGCATGATATCAAACGGCAGATGGGCATCGGTATCACGCTGCACTGCGACCCCATCGCCACCACCGGCGACGACCTGCGCGGCTGGGTCAAGCGCGGCGTCATGCAGATCGATCCCGCGCTCTCCATCCACGACCTGCACGAGCACGACGGCTTTGTGTCATTTGACCTGGTGCGTCCCGACGGCTTTGACATATCCGACGAGGAGCTGCTGGAGCTCGTCACGCGCATCGTGCACGAGCGCAGGCCCGATGCCTCGTGCGTCGTTACGTTTGACTCGGGCTTTAGCTCGCCCGACCGTCCAGCCGAGCAGCTGTAACCGACAGCAAAACGGGACGTAGGACCGCCGACCAACGCGCCTACGCGCCCGGTCACGCAATCCTGCGCCCCGTTTTGTTTGCACTGCTAAGGCTCTAGCCGCTCGGCCGCTAGTTTCCCTGCGCGCCCGAGATGCCGTTTTGCAGGGCGTTCCAGGCATCCGTCGCCATGTCGCCCAAGTTCTGCGCGGTGTCGCCCAGGTTCTGGGCCGTATCGCCCAGCTCTTGCGCCTTGTCTCCCAATTCCTGTGCCTTGTTGCTCAAGTCCTCCAGCGTATTGGAGCTCGAGCTGTCGGTACCGCTTTGGCCGTCGGACGAGTTGCCCGAGCTGTTCTTGTGCGTGAGTTGAATTTCGAGGTTGCCGTTGTCGTTATAGTAGGCAGAAGTAACGACCCAGTTGGCATCGACGACGGGCGTTGAGCCGTCATCGGTCAGGACCACGGCATTCGAAAGATCGGCGCCGCGCGACTTGAGGAGCTTCTTGGCGTTGGACCAGTACTGCCCCGGGATGTCGCTCAGGTCGACGGTGCCGGACGGGGCGGACTCGGTTTGCTCGGCAGCGGTATCGGCCGTTGAACTCCCTCGCTTGTTGAGCATGCCCGACACGATGGCAAACACAACCGACAGCGCAAAGAAAATCGCCAGCACGATGAGGATCTTCTTGATCACGCTCGACGAACGCGACGGCTTCTTCTCCTCGTCCTCGCCATATTGCGGAATCGACTTGGGGTACTCGCGATACGGCTCGCGCGACTCGTAGCGAGGCTGCGCCGTGCGAGGCATATACGTCGTCTGCTGAGGCTGCGGAATGGGATTCTGTGGCAGGTCATCATAGGGATTCGGCGTCGAGGCGGCATAAGAATCCTGCGGCGCGTAATCAAACGGGTCCGGAGCTGCGTTGCCATAGGGGCCTTGCGAAGATGCAGCGTAAGAATCCTGCGCCGTGTCGCCATAGCCCATAACCCAGGTGGGCTCGGCAGAAGGCTGCGTCGCGGCGGGGTCGGTATAACCGGGGTTGGGAACAACGCGGGTCGCATCGGCGCTATCGCCAGCCTGCGCGGAACCGTAGCCGCCCATCACGGTTGTCTTGTCCTGATCCATGCAACGATTCCTTTCCGTCGCGCGTGAGCCTCAAGTTATCCATGCATTCTACCCGCGCAAAAGCCTATGATGGGCAGAGTCCGTCGGTATCTACAAGACATGCGCGGGCCTAAGGATCAAAAAGCCCCGCCGTGCCTTGTGGGCGCGGCGGCCTTGGGCAGGCCCGGCATGGTCAGAACGCTGCCAGTCAGTGCGACCACAAAGTGGGCACCGGCGGAAACCTTGAGCTCGCGCACCGTGATGCGGAAGTTCTCGGGAGCGCCCAGGGCCTTGGCGTTGTCGCTAAAGCTGTACTGCGTCTTGGCGACGCACACCGGCAGGTTGCCAAAGCCGTTCTCGCGCAGCTCGGCGAGCTGACGCTTGGCAGCCGGCGTAAAGTCGACGCCGTCGGCGCGATAGACCTTGGTGGCAACAGCCTCCAGGGCGTCGGCCACATCGGCGCCGTCCTCGTAGGCAAACTTGAGCTCGCTCGGCTGCTCAATCAGACGCATGACCTCATCGGCCAGGTCGAGCGCGCCCTCGCCGCCCTTGGCCCAGACCTCGGAAAGCTTAACGTTGACGCCGAGCTTCTGGCACTCGGACTCGATGAGCGCAAGCTCTGCCTCGGTGTCCGTCGGGAAGCGGTTGATGGCGACCACGCAGGGCAGACCGTAGACATTCTGAATGTTGTCGACGTGACGCAGCAGGTTGGGCATGCCGGCCTTGAGCGCCTCGAGGTTCTCCTCGTTGAGGTCGGCCTTGGCGACGCCACCGTTGTACTTCAGCGCGCGAGCGGTCGCGACGACCACGACGGCGCTGGGGCGAACGCCCGTCATGCGGCACTTGATGTCGAGGAACTTCTCAGCACCCAGATCGGCACCGAAGCCGGCCTCGGTAATGGCGACATCGCCAAAGCGCATCGCCATACGCGTGGCCATGATAGAGTTGCAGCCGTGGGCAATGTTGGCGAAGGGGCCGCCGTGGATGATGGCGGGGTTGTTCTCAAGGGTCTGGA
>ENA-OUOU01001419-OUOU01001419.1-human-gut-metagenome-genome-assembly--contig:-NODE-1419-length-12534-cov-6.477442_pt1 | contig 12534 bp, 9 predicted proteins | sample MGYA00237936_ERZ548765 | MGnify/ENA primary metagenome ERZ548765 (study PRJEB26490, sample SAMN05356889) | human gut metagenome | biome: terrestrial biome; feature: human-associated habitat; material...
TGACCAACAGCTTCAAGCTGTTCGACCAGAACGTTGCCCTGACCGCAGGCGAACCTGCCAACGCCAGTGAAATGCTGGCCTTGAACATCTACAATACCTTCTATGGCCGCTCCGGTGCTCAGTGGAAGGGCATCGGCCAGGCAAAGGCTGTGGTATTCTTCCTGATCGTTGTGGTCATCTCTCTGGCGCAGCTCCACTTCACCCGTTCTAAGGAGGTCCAGCAGTAATGATTAAACAGAAAAAGTTGTGGGATAACACTCTCACCGTCATCATGGCCCTGCTTTGCCTGCTGTGGATCTACCCCATCGTCCTGATCCTGCTGAACAGCCTGAAAAAAGAGGGTACCTTTACCACCTCTACCGTGTTCCAGCTGCCCACCAGTGAGACCTTTGCTGGCCTTTCCAACTACGTCTACGGCGTGATCAAAATGGGCTTCCTTTCCAGTCTGGGCTACAGCCTCGTCATTACTGTTTCCAGCGTGGCCCTCATCCTGCTGTGCTGCTCCATGACAGGCTGGTACCTGACCCGCGTGAACAACAAGCTCAGCAAGTTTATGAACCTGCTCATCGTGTTCTCGATGGTCGTGCCCTTCCAGATGGTCATGTTCACTCTGTCCAAGACCGCAGATACCCTCAAGCTGAACACCCCCTGGAACATCTGCATCATCTATCTGGGCTTTGGTGCCGGTCTGGCTGTGTTCATGTTCACCGGCTTTATGAAGAGCGTTCCCATGGAGATCGAGGAGGCCGCCATGATCGATGGCTGCAACCCCATCCAGATCTTCTTCAAGATCGTGTTCCCCATCCTGAAGCCTACCATGATCTCCACCGCCATTCTGGAAACCATGTGGGTCTGGAATGACTACCTGCTGCCCACTCTGGTGCTGGATATCAAGAAGTACCGCACCATTCCCATGGCGATCCAGTATTTCCGCGGCGGCTATGGCCGTGTGGAACTGGCTCCCATGATGGCCTGCATCATCATCGCCATCATCCCCATCATCATCCTGTACATGACCTGCCAGAAATACATCATTGAGGGTGTTGTTGCAGGCGCTGTCAAGGGTTAAGGAGGAGTTCACCATGCGAGCATGCGGCATTCTGATGCCCGTTTTTAGTCTGCCGGGGCCTTTTGGCATCGGCACGCTGGGGGAAGAAGCCTTTTCGTTCGTGGATTTTCTGGCCCGTGCAAAGCAGACCTATTGGCAGATCCTGCCCATTGGCCCCACCGGCTACGGTGACAGCCCCTACCAGAGCTTTTCCGCCTTTGCTGGGAACCCCTACTTTATCGATTTCCGTGTCCTGCACGAGCAGGGCTATCTGACCGCTGATGAGATTCCCGCTGAGGTTCCGGCTGGACCGGTGGATTATGGTGTGCTCTACCAGCAGCGCCCGGTGGTGCTGCAAAAGGCCGCTGACCGCCTGCTGGCTGCAGCCAGCGTGGAGTACAAAGACTTCTGCACGGCACAGAGCTTCTGGCTGGACGATTACGCCCTGTTCATGGCCGTCAAGGCCGAACAGGGACAGGCAGGCCTGTGTGACTGGCCGGATGACCTGCGCACCCGCCAGCCCGCTGCCGTAGCCGCTGCCAGGGAGCGTCTGGCCGGGCAGGTGGATTATTTCAAGGCGGTGCAGTTCTTCTTCTACACCCAGTGGAACGCCCTGAAAGCCTATGCCAACGGCAAGGGAATCCAGCTGGTGGGAGATATCCCCATCTACGTCAGCCCAGATTCCAGCGATCTGTGGACACGGCCGGAGCTCTTCCAGACCGACGGCCAGACCCACCTGACGCAGGTGGCAGGCTGTCCCCCGGATGCCTTTGCGGCAGACGGTCAGCTCTGGGGCAACCCGCTCTACGACTGGCCCCGCCACAAGGCCGAGGATTTTGCCTGGTGGAAGCGCCGGATGCAGCACGCTACTTCCATTTATGATGTCGTGCGCATCGACCACTTCCGTGGTTTTGAGAGCTACTATGCCATCCCTGCCGGAAACAAGACGGCGGCAGGCGGCCACTGGGAAAAGGGGCCGGATCGCGCCTTCATCGATGCCATCCACGAGACCCTGGGTCAGGGCGGCATCATTGCAGAGGATCTGGGATACCTGACCCCCGAGGTCAAGACCATGCTGGCTGCCAGCGGCTATCCGGGCATGAAGATCATGCAGTTTGCCTTTGACAGCCGGGAACCGGGCAACTATCTTCCCTACACCTACACCCCCAACAGCGTGGTCTACACCGGCACCCATGACAATGTGACCACCGAGGGCTGGCGGCAGTCTGCCAGCCCCGAGGATGTCCACTATGCCTGCCGTTACCTGCGCTGCCTGCCCGAGGATCTGACAGAGGCCATGATCTGCGCCTGCCTTGCCAGTGTTTCGGATATGGCCATCATCCCCATGGCCGACTGGCTGCATCTGGGCGCGGAGGCCCGCATCAACACCCCCAGCACCCAGGGAGCCAACTGGCAGTGGCGGCTGGATACCCCGCTTACCAGTCTGCTGGCCGAGCATATTGCCGATCTGACAGCACTGTATGACCGGATCCCGGCTGCGGCAGACCGCTAAAACGTTCCTTCTTCTTTTCTCCCCATACAAAGACGGCAGGCCCTGGCCCCTCCTTTCCGGAGGAACTGGTGCCCGCCGTCTCTTTTTGCATTATTTTTCAATTTTCACACAACATTTTTTCGCCGCATCCCGCACAGGACGTTCCACATATTTCCGCGCAGAGCCGTTTCTTTTTTACAAAGCAGCCACAGTATCTTCACAATTCTTTCGCATTTTGGGTTTCATCGCTCTCTTGTTGTTTTTGGGCAATTATGCTATAATCCAATTAGCTTCACGTCCGCCTTTGCGCGGATTTTACGAACGAAAGGAGTTTTCCACCATGGAATTTACCTATCAGAGCACGATGCAGCTGCCCGCATCCTATGCGGTTCTCTCCGAAGATGAAATGGTCTACACCGTTGGCGGCGCTTTTGAGCTGAATATCAACGCGCAGGATGTCCTGAATTTCACCGTCAATGTCGGTGTCAACCTGGTCCGTATGCTAGGTCAGGCTGCCATCAGCAACACCATTGCCGGTATCATTGACATGCGGAACGATGGTCTGACCACGATGGGTGCCATTGAGCATTATTGGGGCCGCCAGACTCCCGTGGGCAAGACCATGACTGTGGTTGCTGCCGGTTTTGCAGGCGTTTATGTCTACTACTGGGCTAGGTCTGCCATTGAGAGCTTCCTGTCCATCTACAACGATATGCGGAATATCTACAACGAGAGCGAAGCCAAAAATCAGGCACAGGCCGCAGGTACGGCAGCTCTGGCCGCCTGAGTAAATCTTTGAAAGGAGCCTTTTATGGAAAACTTGCGTATGCCTGCATCTTATGCAACGCTTCCGGAAGAAGAGCTGCCGGAGATCTTTGGCGGCGGAGAACTGGGAGATGCATTGGACAGCTTTACGGATAACCTCCACCTGGATGATTTCTTCTTTCAGGGGGGGATTCTCTCCATCTCCATCTCGTTTGTGCCTCTGCTCCTGTTCAATGTTGTTGCTTCCGGCTACCGGTTTGTAGAGAACATTTACAAGAACCTGTCCAACTGGTTCGGTTATCACGATGATACCTTCTCTGCCGTTTCTAATTTCACGGATGAAATGCGCCAGAAACAGCAGCAGCGTGGTATCTGAGCCGTTTTCCCTGTAACATGAAAGAGCTTCACGATTCCGGCTTCTGCCGGAGTGTGAAGCTCTTTTTGTTTGGCTGCATCCAGATGTTCAAATGACCCGCAGAGCCCCCTGCTCCCGCAGACGGAGCAGATAGCAGCTGCCCGCACCGAACACCTTTTCTATCGCGTCGGGATACTTTGCCGTCAGCATACCGGGTACAAACGCCTGAATGGTCCCTGCAAAGCCGCCGCCCTGCATCCGCCAGGCTCCCCCCTGCCCCTCCAGCAGCGTCTGGCTGAGGGCAAGCGCCACCGAGAGCCCCTGATGCCGTACGTCTGTGGAGCAGTAAACGTTCTGGCACAGGGCAAAAGAGGCGTGTCCACTTTCCAGAATCAGCTGCAGGAAAGCGTTGAAATCCCCGCTGACCAGGGCATTCCGCTGGGCCAATGCGCGGGCATTCTCCTCAAAATAGTGGACTGCACGCAGAACAGCACGATCCCCGCAAGCCCTGCGCAGGCGTGGCAGAGCCGTCCAGAACTCCTGCTCCTTGACCTGCCCCAACACCTTACCGCCCAGACAGGCCGCCACCGATTCCATTTCGTGCCGGATGGCCGCAAACTCACCGGTCAGCTCACTGTGGCTGTCCCGGGTATCGGTCACGCAAAGGGTCATGTCCGCCGGGAGCAGCCCTGCGGTGTGGATCTTTTCTATCCGGGGCTTCTTTGGATCGGCAAAATCCGCAAAGATGACCCCGCCCACGGCACTGGTCAGCTGATCCAACAGGCCGCTTGGTTTTCCGAAATATGTATTTTCCGCATACTGGCAGATCTTCGCCAGCTCCGGTGCTGTCAGCCTGCAGCCATATTCCCCGTTCAGGATGGCCGCCATTCCCATCTCGAAGGCCGCCGAGCTGGAAAGCCCGCTGCCCCGGAGCACGTCGCTGGCGGTATAGGCATCGAAGCCACCCACCGTCTTTCCCTGTGCCCGGAAACCTTCCGCAATGCCCCGGATCAGGCTGGCCGAATGGGTGCTCTCTCCCTGCTGAGGCTCGGCCTCGCTCAGATCAATGACATCCAGCTTGTTGAAGCCCCGGGATTTGACCCGGATAAAACCGTCGTCACTGGGGGATGCCACTGCGACCAGATCCAGCGTCACCGCTGCCGCAAGACCATACCCGTGCTGATGATCGGTGTGGTTGCCGCCCAGCTCCGCCCGGCCCGGAGCCGAGTAGACATGCACCTGCCGCCCGGGGCCATAGTAAAGCTCAAACTGTTCCAGCGCGGCGGCATACCGCTGCCGCTGGCGGGCCAGCACCGCCGGTTCTGTGCCATAGAGCGTGCAGAGCGCTTCGTCCCACTGCCCCGCAAGGATCTCCCGTCTGAGTTGTGCACTGGTCGCCATGGCCGTTCCTCCTCCACAAACGTTCTCTCCGCAAAGTCCGTGCATGAAGGCTCCATGCACTTGGGTTAGCCTTATTGTACTTCATTCCGCCCTCTTTTGCAATTTGAATCCGCAAAAAATCCAATTTCGGCGCGAAAGCCAAAGTTTCGGATGTACTTTTGTTGAATTTGCAGACACAGTTATGATATACTGGGATCAAGAATGCGGTCAACTGGAGGAAACGATCATGGCAGATGTCTACAAGCAGTCCTTCAAGCAGAATTACACCAATAATATTGAATTATCCATCTTCAACTGTGGTCTGGAGCGCTGTGCCCCGGGCCAGACCTGGGGCCCCGGTATCCGGGATCACTACCTGATCCATCTGGTGGTCTCGGGCAAGGGCACTTTTGAAGTGGGCGGCAAGACCTTTGAGGTCGTGCCGGGGGATCTGTTCTTTGCCCGGCCCAGTCAGCTCATCCGCTACTCTGCCGACGAGCAGCAGCCCTGGGAGTACAGTTGGGTCGGCTTCAACGGTGCCTGCGCTCACAAACTGGCGGCACAGCTGCCCTTTACCGACACTGCTCCTGTGCACCACACGCAGGACCCGGAGGGAATGCGGGCAGCTCTGACCAACATCTATTCTTCCCGTGGGTTAGAGCCTCAGGATGAGGCTGCCATGGTGGGGTACCTCTACCTGTTCATCTCTGCCCTGATGAAGGAGACCAGCGAGACGCGTCCCCACAACTCCTCCTCCTCCAATCAATATGTGCTGAATGCCATCAAATACATCCAGTTCAACTATTCGCACGACATCTCCATTGATGATGTCGCTAAGAGCGTGGGCGTTTCCCGCAGTCATCTGTACCGGGTGTTTATGCTCAATGTGGGCAAGAGCCCCATCGATTATCTGACCGAATACCGCATCAACGAAGCCTGCAAGCTACTGCGGGCCGGCAACCTTTCCATTGCAGAGGTTGCCATCTCGGTGGGCTTCTTTGACCAGTTCTATTTTTCCCGGGTCTTCAAGCGGGCCAAGGGGATGCCGCCCAGCAAATACATTGCCGCCCAGAGCGAAAATGCAGATGCCCCCGCTTCGGAAGAAGCCTGACCCAATCCCATTCCAAAGGAGAATTTCCATGCCCTTACAAAAAAATCAGGTGCTGACCCTGACCATTGAGCGCCTGTCCAACGATGGCAGCGGCGTTGCTCACAGTCCGGACGGCGAAGCTGTGTTCATACCCGGCACTGCCCCCGGTGACGTTGCCGCCATCCGCATCGTTAAAGATTGCGGCCGCTACGCTTTCGGTATTCTGGATGCCATTCAGACTCCCTCGCCTGACCGTATCCCGGTAGATTGTGCAGTGGCCGGCCCCTGCGGTGGCTGCAGCCTGCGGCATCTGGATTATGCCGCTGAACTGCGCGCCAAGGGCGAAAGCGTTACCGATGCTTTCCGCCGCATTGGCGGGCTGGATGTACCCGTGCTGCCGCCCCTCCCCTCCCCCGAGATCGACCGCTACCGCAATAAGGTTCAATTCCCGGTGGGCCGTGATAAGAACGGCAAGCCCTGCATCGGTTTCTACGCCGGGCGCACCCACCGCATTGTACCCTGCCCCGACTGCAAGCTGCAGCCGGATGTGCTGAACGAGATCGGCAATACCCTCTGCGATTTCTTTGCCGCCCACAACATCCAGCCCTACGATGAGCAGACGAGCAAGGGGCTGGTGCGTCATGTGTTTCTGCGCCGGGGTGTCCACAGCGGACAGATCATGGTCTGTCTGGTCTGCACCCGAGCAAAGCTGCCCAACGCAGAGGAGCTTTGCCGCGCACTGACTTCGCAGTTTTCCGATATCGCCACCATCCTGATCAATGTCAATGCCAGAAACACCAATGTGATCCTGGGCAGCGAGACCCACACCCTGTACGGCCCCGGGTTCATTGAGGACACCCTCTGCGGCGTTCCGGTGCAGCTGGGCCCCTTGTCGTTCTATCAAGTCAACACTCTGGCCGCTGAGCAGCTCTATGGCATTGCTGCAGAATATGCTCAGTTGACCCCGGATGACCTGCTGCTGGATCTCTACTGCGGCATGGGCACCATTGGCCTGTCCATGGCAGACCATTGCCGGGAGCTCATCGGCGTGGAGATTGTGCCTGAGGCCATCGAAAGCGCCAAGGCCAATGCTGCCCGCATGGCTGATGCCATAGCCGCAAAGAGCCGTTTCTTCTGCGCCGATGCTGGTAAGGCGGCCTCTCAGCTTGCCACCGAGGGCCTGCACCCAGATGTTGTGATGCTCGACCCGCCTCGCAAAGGCTGTGACGAAGCCACCCTTTCCGCTGTCGTCACCATGTCCCCCCGCCGGGTGGTCTATGTCAGCTGCAACCCCTCCACTGCCGCCCGGGATGCCAAATGGCTGGAAGAGCATGGGTATCGGGCCGAAAAGGTGCAGCCGGTGGACCTGTTCCCGAGGACGAAGCACGTGGAATGTGTAATTGCGCTTTCCAAGGGTGAGATCGACTCCAAAAAAGTCCGTGTAGAGTTCTCCTTGGAGGGCATGGACACTTCAGGATTGCAAAAGGGTGCGACCTATCCTGAAATCAAGGCCCGTGTGTTGGAACAAACTGGGCTGAAGGTATCTTCCCTGTATATCTCGCAGGTTAAACAGAAATGCGGTCTGGAGGTACGAGAGAACCACCATAAGGCGAAGTCCGAAAATGTGAAGCAGCCTCAGTGTCCGAAAGAAAAAGAGGATGCGATCGTGGAAGCGTTGCGGCATTTTCAGATGATTTGATAAGTTGAAGCAACCTGCTGATGCTAAACAGGAGGCATCGAATGTCAAAATTAAACATTGATCAAAAAAGCGTGCGGGCACTTTTCAGTGAGAAGAAGGCTGATTTCCTCATTCCGGATTATCAAAGGCCTTACGCCTGGGGAGAAAAGGAATGCCAGACTCTTTGGGATGACCTGTTCTTATTTGCATTTCCTGATAATGACTGCGACAAATTCAACAGTGACAGCGATGAGTATTTTCTCGGCCCCATCGTCACATTTAAAAATGATGACGGTAAAATGGAGATTATTGACGGACAACAGCGCCTTACGACATTGATGCTGTTACTTCGAGCTTTCTATGAAAAATATGGAAGCATGAAGAACGATAAAGCTGTAAAGACCAGCAAGTTCATTGAGCAGTGCATCTGGAAAACCGATGAGTTTGGTGACCCGGACAAGTCAGCATTGAAAATCGACTCAGAAGTCGCCACCGACAAGGAAAAGGGCGAATTTCTGAATATCCTGAAAACAGGAACCTTGTCTGATTGCGAAAAGAGCAGCTACGCCAATAACTATCGCTTTTTTCAGCAAAAGATCGTAGACTTTCTGAATACTTACCCAGACTGGTTTTCCTTCTTTCCGATTCGGATCATGAACAACTGTATTTTGCTCCCGATTGAAGCAGAATCTCAGGACACCGCTTTGCGAATCTTCTCGACATTGAATGACCGCGGAAAGCCACTGTCTGATGCAGATATCTTCAAGGCGCAATTTTACAAGTATTACTCTGCCAAAGGCGAGCGGGAAGTCTTTATCCAAAAGTGGAAGGACCTCGAGGTACTGTGTGATTCTATTTTCCATCCTATTACCGGCACTCCGATGGATGAGCTTTTCACACGGTATATGTACTATGAACGTGCAAAGCAAGGCATCAAATCCTCGACAACGGAGGCGCTGCGCAAATTCTATGAGCGGAATGCTTACAGCTTGCTAAAAAATGACCAGACTTTTGAAAATCTGATCGATCTTGCAAATTTCTGGAATGATGTGCAGAATCAAAATGTTGAGCGCTTCTCTGACCGAATTCTTCGCAGGCTCTTTGTTCTGAACTATGCTCCCAACGGTATGTGGACCTATTTTGTTTCGGTCTATTACATGGCCAATCGGGATTCTGATGGTCTACTGAACGACGATCGTTTCTATAGCTTTCTTAACAAAATCACCGCATTCATCTGGGCATATGCCGTTACAAATCCGGGCGTAAATGCACTGCGCACTCCCATTTTTGCAGAAATGATCAACATTGTAACCGGGCAACCTGTTCGGTTTTCTGACTATTTGTTTGATACTCAGAAATTGCAGAACGCTTTTGACAACTATACCTTCAGCAACAACCGCGCGATCACAAAGGCCATGCTGACATGGTGGGCATTCCAGAACTCCTCCCAGGAGCTCTTGTCCCTTGAAAGTGTACTTGAGATCGAGCACATCTACGCACGCAACCGCCAGGAAAAGGAGCACTCGCTTTCCAATCCGAGAAATGTTGAAAGCCTTGGCAACAAGGTGTTGTTGGAAAAGCGCATCAATATCCGCGCTTCTGATTATCGCTTCAGCGATAAGGTCAAGTACTATACCGGTTTTGAAAACAACCGGAAGCAGAAAAAAGAGGGTACAAAAATCAAGGAGCTTACTGACCTCGCTGCGAATGCCACAGATTTTACCGAATCTGACATTGTAGAGAGAAACGCCAAAATCATCCTCAACTTTATCACCTTCATGCACAACAACGATCTTCTATGTGAAGATTAAATCCTTCTATGATCGATGCCCGTCTGGTTTTCAGGCGGGCATTTCTTTTTGGCAAAATATAGTCATTCTACAAAATCCGTGGTACAATAGATGCAAGAATCATTTTTCAGGAAAAGCATCCTGCCATCCGATTTATAGGACACCCATTGTTGTAAAATCAGGATGTCCACCTATCACAAAAACAAGGAGCAACGTATGCCAAACGATAAGATCACCGCCGTAGGTGCCAATATTGCCGAAAAAGCCGCCATGATCTGGAACGTAGCCGATATGCTGCGGGGGCCGTTCAAGCCCCACGAGTACGGTCTGGTCATTCTGCCCATGACCGTGGTGAAGCGGTTCCACGACTGCCTGCTGCCCACCCATCAGGCGGTGCTGGACACCTACGAGAAGGTGAAAAAACTGCAGGTCATCGACGGCTTTTTGCAGAAAGCCTCCGGCTACCAGTTCTATAACACCAGCCGCTTTACCTTCGAGACCCTGCTGGCAGACCCGGACAACATTGAGTCCAACTTCCGGGATTACCTGTCCGGCTTCTCCGCCAACGCACAGGATGTGCTGGCAAAGTTCGACTTTGACAACATCATCAAGCGGATGGTGGAGAGCAACACCCTCTACCTCGTTATCAAGGAGTTCGGCTCCGAGAAGGGCTATCTTGGCCCGGACAAGATCAGCGCCGTGGACTGCGGCTATATCTTTGAGGACCTGGTGCGGCGGTTCTCCGAGAGCTTTGGCGAGGAGGCCGGAGCCCACTTCACCAGCCGGGACATCATCTACCTGATGACCGACCTGCTGCTGTCCGAAGCCGACCTCGATACCAGCAGCATGACCGTTTACGATATGGCCATGGGCACCAGCCAGATGCTGAGCTGCATGGAGGAGCGCATCCACGAGCTGAACAGCGACATTGAGGTGACCTGCTTCGGGCAGGAGTTCAACCCCTCCACCTTTGCCATCGCCAAGGCGGACATGATGATCCGCGGCGGCGACCCCAACAATATGCGGTTCGGTGATACTTTGTCGGAAGATCAGTTCCCCGGATTCACCTTCCAGTACATCATCTCCAACCCTCCCTTCGGCATCGACTGGAAGCGGGAGCAGAAGGCGGTGGAAGCCGAAGCCGCCCGGGGCGAGATGGGGCGTTTTGCGCCCGGTCTGCCCAAGATCAGCGATGGTCAGCAGCTTTTCGTGCTGAACGGCCTTGCCAAGCTGGCAAACAAAGGCAAGATGGCCATTATCCAGAACGGCTCTCCCCTGTTCAGCGGCGATGCCGGCAGCGGGCCCAGCAACATCCGGCAGTATATTCTGGAAAACGACTGGCTGGACTGCATCATCCAGCTTTCCACCGATATGTTCATGAACACCGGCATCTCCACCTACATCTGGGTGCTCAGCAAGGATAAGCCCGCCTACCGCGCGGGCAAGGTGCAGCTTATTGACGCCAGCCACTGCTTTGAGCCACGCCGCAAGAGCATCGGCACCAAGCGCAACGACATCACCGATGCCTGCCGGGAGCTGATCGTCACCGCCTACGGCGAATTTGCCAACGGCAAGGTGTACGGCGACAAAAACGGCATCTACTGCGAGAGCAAGGTGTTCGAGAGCGTGGAGTTCGGCTACAACAAGATCGTGGTGGAGCGCCCCCAGCGGGACGAGGCGGGCAACGTTATCCTGAAGCGTGGCAAGCCTGTGCCGGACACCAGCCTGCGTGACACCGAAAACGTACCGCTGGTGCAGGATATTGACGCCTACTTTGCCCGGGAAGTTCTGCCCTACGCCCCCGATGCTTGGATCGACCACAGCAAGACCAAGGTGGGCTACGAGATCCCCATGACCCGCTATTTCTACGAGTATCAGGCACCGGAAGCCGTGGAGGATATCGTGGCGCGCATCACCGCACTGGAACAGGATATCTCCGCCGGGCTGGCAGAGCTGTTCCATAAGGAGGGCTGACCATGGCGCGGAAAATGAAAGACAGCGGCATTGAATGGATCGGGGAGATTCCGGAGGGGTGGGAAGTTCTCGCTCATAAATACATCATGCACAAAGAGAAGTCAATCTGTGAGCATTATAGCGGTGAAGATGTAATTTCTCTGACATTAAACGGCGTTGTCAAGCGTGATTTAGAGAATCCGTCCGGCAAAATGCCTACAACGTTCGATGGCTACCAATTCGTTGACCCCAACGACCTGTTGCTTTGTCTATTTGATATCGACGTTACTCCAAGATGCGTCGGACTTGTAAAAGATTATGGTGTAACCAGTCCTGCATATAGCCGTTTTAAAATACATTCCGGCTTTTGTAACGCTTATTACAATTATCTTCTCCACTTTATTGATGACGAAAAAGTCTTTGTTCATCTTTCTAAAAATCTTCGGAGTTCTTTAACTGAATCTGATTTTGGCGCAATAAAAACCATTGTGCCACCAAAAGCGGAACAGCAACGCATTGCCGACTATCTTGACAATAGAACGTTTGAAATCGATACACTTCTATCAGAAGCTCGTTCCAGCATTGAGGAATATAAAAAACTCAAGCAAACAGTTATTACACAGGCTGTAACAAAGGGCGTGCGTGGTGAGCGGGAGATGAAAGATAGTGGGGTTGAGTGGATTGGGGAGATTCCGAAATATTGGAATATTGGTAAACTAAAATATTACTGGATTTCTGTGGAAAGCGGCGTCAGCGTCAATGCAGCAGACCGACCAATTGACAATCCAGCTCAATACGGTGTCTTAAAAACAAGTTCTGTTTCAAAGTTCATTTTCAATCCACATGAGCATAAACAAGTCAATAATGATGAATATAGTCGTGTTACTTGTCCTGTTACAGCCGATTGTATTATTGTCAGCCGAATGAATACCCCTGACCTTGTTGGTGCCTGTGGCTATGTTGAGAAAACCTATCCCAATCTT